>OLGY01000648.1_pt1 | contig 22527 bp, 22 predicted proteins | sample 1605951 | NCBI WGS metagenome assembly OLGY01 (sample SAMN03283280) | human gut metagenome | biome: human-associated habitat; material: feces | host: Homo sapiens | place: Peru | collected 2012
GCCATCTGCCATACACTCGGAACCTGAATCTCATCAAAATTTTCTGTATCATAATTCTTCTCAAAGAAAGAATCCTGAATGTCATAGATGCTGTTAAAATACCGGAATTTCCAAGCCCCATTCAATAACTGCATACGATCTGATTCTTCTCTGTGTTCCACCAAGTTATCCATTCTTTTGGATGCCGGAATATAATAGGCTCTTGCTGGCATTGTGTTTTCGTGCAGTACGCTTAGATTTTCATAATAACGTGGTACGATCATAAACAGCTCTTCTCCAATACATATACTTTTTTGTTCTTTGTTTTCCTAAAACAAACCTTATACTTTACTTTTATATTTACGTTTCTTTGTTTTTCTAAATCTATCTTATCCTAATCCGCAAAATATGTCTATGAATTGGATTAGACAAAATATGCACTAAATGATATAATGATAAAAAGTACGAAAAGAGGTGCTGCCCTATGTATTTGAACACCGGTTATTTGAACCACTCACATATGGATTTCAAAGACAAAAGTCGTCCGCTGATTGTCGGTAGCTGTGGTACTTACCGTCTTTCCAGACATCCCAAGCTCCCAACCTACCGTCCAAGGGGTCGTCTGGATTATCAGATTATATATATCACTGCTGGTTGTGGGCATTTTCATTTTGATAATGTAAATAATGAAACGATCGTTCCAGCCGGCAACATTGTACTGTACAGACCGAAAGAACTCCAAAAATATGAATATTACGGAGAAGATAAGACAGAAGTATACTGGATTCACTTCACAGGAAGCAATGTGAAAAATATCTTACGTCAATATGGGTTTCCGGATAAAGAACGTGTCTTTCAAGTGGGTACATCTAATGAATATGAACAAATTTTCAAACGTATCATTATCGAGCTCCAACGCTGTCAAGACAATTATGAGGAAATGCTTGTCCTTTTGCTACGTCATCTTCTGATCAGTTTCCACCGGGAACTGACAAGAGAGCACATATTAAAAAATGAATATCTTGATCATGAGATGGATAATGCTGTTACCTTTTTCAGTGAAAACTACAATCAAAATATCAATATTGATGATTATGCTGCCTCACGAGGCATGAGTGTCAGCTGGTTTATCCGAAATTTCAAAAAATATACCGGTTCTACACCAATGCAATTCATTGTGGGAATCCGTATCAACAATGCTCAGATGTTACTTGAAACAACAACTTATTCCATCAATGAGATTTCTAAGATTGTCGGATATGATAACCAGCTTTATTTCAGCAGGCTTTTCCACAAGCTGAAAGGATATTCGCCAAGAGAATACAGAAAAATAAGAAATAAGTTATGAAATCTATAATACCCGTAAAAAACCAAATGCCAAAAAAGGATGCCACCGAATCAAAGCAGATTACGTGACATCCTCTTCTTTTTATTAGTGCCATTTTATGAATTCAACCGAATAGTAATACATGTACTCATTATCGGTATCTATATGCTCCCCTATAATATCCTGTATTGGCAACGAACTTAACCCCTTTTCTCCATAAATCAGTGCCGCTAATCCTTGCTCTGTTCCATAGTCCTCACTAAATGTTTTGATATAAAATTGTACCTAATCTAAGCACACAGATTCACTCTCAGACTGATTGCGGACATCTGTGATACTGACTTGGATTTTCGGTTTAATATTGCAGTGCTGCCCTATCTTTACCGCTAAAATGGTATAAAAGAAGCATCCGTGCTGCTTTTGGCTAGATATTTAGCAGAGTTCTAAGAACATCTAAGCTTCTCCCAAAAGTCGTGATATGCATAAATATAATACGTTATACACTCATAAATAAGATTATCATGTTTTGACACCCGAATCATGGTATATCTAATATGCAAAAATTAACACCCCTAGGAGATAGAGAACTCACATTTTGCCGGAATATTTGCCATACAGCTTCAAAATGTATATCATGTAATAATTATGCATATCACGACTTTTGGAAGAAGCTTAGTTATTCTTAGGACTCTGTTCTCCGTACAGCCACATACGGCATGGATGCCGGATGAGTTGCAAACAGCCATGGATGGCTGATTTTGCAACGGTGGCGGAAACAGAAGTAACTTTTCAGAGTCATTAGAATAACTTGCTTCGTACAACGGAGCTGATATGCATAATTATAACATTGATATACCAACATAAGTCAGAACAGCATGCTTTAACACCTGAATCCTATAAAACAAATTCTCTTGTGCAGTACTCCTCGCTCTTGTCATGGGATATGTAGAATATAATATGCTTATCTTTTTCAGCGTAAAGTTTCTTCGTAAACTCATTCCACAGCTCTCGCGTATCCCTGTCGAGGTCATTTTCAATCTCATCGATAATAATGACAGGTGCATACTCGTAGAAAAGCATGAGCTTTGCGAGCAGCAGCTTTCTTCTCTGTCCGCCCGAGAGCGACATTCCAAGCTCCTCGATTCCGCGTCCGATTCCATCGAGTCCGAGCTTTGACATAATCTCATGTACCTTTTTCTCATCGACAGCTTCATAGCCGTTCACGCCTGATCCCATGATTTTTAAATAATCCTCGATTGTCTCGTTGAGCAGTGTCTCATCCTGTCCGACATAGAGTATGTTCGCACATCTTGCCGACGGTTCAATATCCGAGAGCTTCTTGTTGTCAAATCTGATAATTCCGTTGTCAGGCTCTAAAAGACCGTCTAAGAGCTTTATAAACGTCGATTTGCCCTTTCCGTTCTCGCCCTTTACATGGATAATCTCACCCTTGTTAAACTCTGCGCTGAGGTCGGATATAATTTTCTTAGGCTCCTGCTCATTCCTGCTCTCATAAGAAAAGCTGACATTCTCAAAGCTTATGCTGTCAACCGAGCTGATTTTTTCATGCTTTAACTCCTGCGTGAGTGACAAAAGCTCCTCCACATGCTCAAACGACGGCTCGTTTCTCACAATCTGGTAAAGTGAATTTTCAAGACTTTTGCTCGCATCGAGCACAATATCGAGAACAAGCATCGCAAACACAAGATTTCCCGCATCACCCTTCACATACATCGTTGTGAGCGCGATAAGTAGAAGTGAAGCCCACTGGTGGAACTGTGAGACAAGATTCTGAAGCGACACGAGCGTATTGTCCGCCTTTATCGAGGTTCCGATGAACTCGTCAATACATCTTTTTTCCTTATCCACAAAATAGGTTATGAGATTGTTGTTTCTGGCAGTCTCTATCGAGTCGATGTACTCGTTCACGTTCTTATTGTCGAGCTTCATCTTCATGTTGACGCCCCTTGAAGCCGACGCAACCCTCTTTCTTGTGAGAAGTGCAAGCAAAAAGCCAACAACCGCTACAAGGAGAAGTGCTCCGCCGAACATGACGTCTATGCCGAACGCAATAACCTCAAAAATACATATTATGACAAAGTGAATAATCACATTGACCGTATGTACGCTTATACAACTGAATATGTTGATTGTGTCCATGTAGATTATGTTCTTAATCTTCTCCGTTCCGATTCCAAGAACTTTCTTATACGGCGCATAATATATTGCGCGCATAAGCTCACTTCTCACTCCCGACAGTATTGCTCCGCCCATTCTGTCAAGCGATTTCATCCATATCACGTCGATAAAATTGTACACTCCGAGCAGAAGTGCGTACAGCATAAGCGACACGATGAGCACCCTGACTGTCGCATCCGCTTCAATCCTGTAGAGAAACTGTCGCACGGCAATCGGCATCATAATCTGAAGTCCGACTATAAATACCGCCAAGATTACACTTGGTATGCACTGCCGCCAGGCTGCCCCGATAAATTTTGAAATTGTTTTGATTTTTTTCAATGTGATTCACCTCTTTCTTTTTTATTAAAAATATTACGACAAAAGGCCGTAGACTTGATATTCTACGACCTTTTAATAAAGAAAGCAACTATTATTCTCAAAAATTATTGTTCTTTTAAAAGCTTTTCAGCCTCATAATATTCTTCGGGAGATATGCCAATCACATCGCAGGCTTCCTCAAGCGTGGCATTCTTTCTCGTCATATAGCTGTTAATCCAATTATATCTTTCCATTGCCCTGCCTTTTGCAAGTCCCTCTTCCTCTATCAAATCCGATAAATTACACATACCGCTCAGCTCCTCTCTCATTTTATGAGTCATTTCAATAGAATAACCGTCCTTGAGTATCGTCTGCTTCTGTCCTGCCGTCAGCTTCTTATCAACCAGTACATTAAGAAGATTCAACAGAACTGCACCATTGTCATTTTCTTTATTATAACATTCAATCTGCTTTTTTCCAAGACATATTATCACTGCACGCTGTAAATCATATCCGCCGTTAAACTCATACTCGCCATATATATTTCTAGGCTGCACCTCATAGCTTGTAATTGTATTTGATGCTGCCACATTTGTATCCATACATATCCATATGCTGTATACCTTTTTGATGTTATCGTAATTTTGAGCATTAAATTCTGTTCCGAGCTGTGCCGACAGCATTCGCGCACAGTAGAACAATGCTCTTGTAACTATATTATATCCCGGATAAAAATTTTTCTGTGCCTCAACATTAATTATAAGTTTTATGACATCCCTTTTACCGTCTTTCGTGACACCCGGCTTATACACACTGAATCTTATGTCATAAACAATTTTCCCCTCATTTGGCACATTGTCCTCATTTGACATGCCTGTAATCTTATCCAGCTGCTCCACGCTGTTTTCCTTATCATCCGTTCTACTGCTTATGTATCCCGGATTCACCCCCAACGTCCCTATCTCAGGATTCTCTATGCAGTCCGCAATCTCTTCAATATCGCATCCCTTAAATTCATCCGTCGTAAACTTTAATATCCAGGCAAGAATACTCTTATTTGCCAAAATATTTCTTACATTTGCATCATACTTTACCTTATCGCTTGCAATCACTAACGCATCGGCGATGGAATTATTAGTATCGTTCCTCACTCACATTTCTCCCTTCACTATTTAATTGTTCTGTTGACCGTTAATCAGTGGAATTAAAGTATAGAGTCTCTGAATCATGCCTGCGCGAAGAATGTATAAGGCAATAATGACACTTCATTTCGGATAAAACCTTTAGAATTATAGATTTCATTCAATATACTTTAAGATACCATATCATAAATTACAATTTTTGTCAACTGATTACATAGTGAAGAAACATATTTTTTCAGTGAGGATAATACGCCGCATTCTCCGCCAAATTTAGTATACTGTAAAGCACGAGAACCTCGGTGATATTTTTTCAAACAATAATTATTTACCCATCTTTATTGATGGGGCTATTATCACATCTTTTTAATTCTCTCCAATGCCTCCACAGTATTCTCATAGGAGCCGAATGCCGTCAGTCTGAAATATCCTTCACCGCTCGGACCGAAGCCTGAGCCCGGTGTACCGACGATGTTCACGTTCTCAAGGAGGTAATCAAAGAAATCCCATGAGCTCATGTTATCAGGTGTCTTAAGCCAGATATATGGTGCGTTTACACCTCCGAATACGGTGTAGCCGGCTTCTGCAAGCCCGTCCTTTATGGTTCTGGCGTTCTTCATATAGTAGGCAACCTGCTCCTTTAATTCTGCCTTGCCCTCTGCCGAGTACACTGCCTCTCCTGCTCTCTGCACGATATAAGGTGCTCCGTTGTACTTGGTTCCGTGTCTTCTTGCCCAGAGAGAATGAAGCATCACATCACCGCACTTGATATCCTTAGGGATAACGGTAAATCCAAGACGAACTCCCGTAAATCCTGCGTTCTTTGAAAAGCTTCTAAGCTCTATCGCACAGTTTCTCGCACCATCGCACTCATAGATTGTGTGAGGAACATCATCCTCGGAAATATATGCCTCATAAGCCGCATCGTAGATAATAAGCGCACCGACCTTGTTGGCATAGTCGACCCACACCTGAAGCTGTGCCTTGGTAAGTGTGGTTCCGGTAGGATTATTAGGATAGCACAGATATATGACATCAGGTGTCTCCTTAGGAAGCTCCGGCACAAAGTTATTCTCCGCATTGCAAGGCATGTAGATAACGTCACTCCATGTCTGTGTAGCTGCGTCATACACTCCGGTTCTGCCAGCCATTACATTAGAATCCACATATACAGGATACACAGGATCACATACCGCAATCTTGTTGTCAAGGCTCAATATCTCCTGAATGTTGGCACTGTCGCTCTTTGCTCCGTCGCTGACAAATATCTCATCGGCGGCTATATCGCAGCCTCTTGATTTATAATCATTTTCCGCAATCGCATTTCTTAAGAACTCATATCCTAAATCCGGAGCATAGCCTCTGAAGGTCTTAGCATCCGCCATCTCGTCTACTGCCCCGTGAAGTGCCTTTATGATTGCAGATGCAAGCGGCTGAGTCACATCACCTATACCGAGACGGATTATTTTTTTATCAGGGTGTTCATCTGAATACGCCTTTACCTTCTTTCCTATCGTCGAAAAAAGATAGCTTCCCGGTAATTTAAGATAATTGTCATTGAGCTTAAACATGTTGTGTCCTCCTAGAATTTTTTGTGATTTTTACCTCATTGTGTGATGAATATATTTTGACCTCAACATCTTTTTATAAAATTATAAAAGACTTATAAGCGGATAATCCCCGGTAAATACCGTCACGGCAGGACCCGTCATATACACTACATTCTCCTTCTCATCCCACTCGATGAATAAGTCTCCACCGAGAAGATGCACCGTAACCTTTCTGTCACACAGACCGTTCAACATGGTTGCAACGGCGGACGCACAGGCACCTGTTCCGCACGCAAGCGTCTCACCGGTTCCTCTCTCCCACACGCGCATATAGATATTTTTTCTGTCAGCTATTCGGATGAACTCTGTATTCGTGCGCTCCGGAAATACAGGATGGCTCTCAAAGAGCGGTCCTATTTTCTCTATATCCACTGCCTTTTCGTCGTCGACATATGTTATTACATGCGGATTTCCCATGGACACACAGCTCACACGGTATGTATTTCCGTCAACCTCAAGCGGTGCATCAAGCACAACAGGCACAGATGTTTTTTCTTCTGTATTCTCCGCTCCGTTTGGAGCAATCCTCCTTGTCGGTTCAAGTGCTGCAGGTACAAGTGCCGGTTCAAATATAGGAGCTCCCATATTCACTCTGACCTCCGTTACCTGTCCACCTAACACTCTGAGGTTGAGATACTTGATTCCTGCTGCCGTCTCAACTGCCACATCAAGCTTGTCCGTCAGCCCGAAATCATACACATACTTTCCGACACAGCGTATTCCGTTACCGCACATTGCACTGCGTGAGCCGTCGGCATTATACATTTCCATATAAAAGTCCGCTGCCTTTGACGGCTTGATGAGAATAAGCCCGTCAGAACCTATTCCGAAATGTCTGTCACTCACCGCTCTTGCTATATCGGCAGGTGCTGCAAGCTCCTCCTTGTTGCAGTCAACATACACATAATCGTTTCCAAGACCCTGCATTTTTGTAAATTTCATAGTCTAATGTCCTCATTTCCAATTAAAAGTTATATTTATTCTACTTTCCCTTTTATGCTGTTCATGCATCTTCCTATACATACAGGCTGAGCACCATCTGTGCGGACTCTATAAGCTTACTTCCGCTGTCCATAGCACATTTCTGAATATATCTGTGTGCCTCGTCCTCTGTCATGTGATTCCGCTCCATAAGGACTGCTTTTGCATTATCGATAATCTTACGCTCCTCAACATTTCTGACGACAGGCTGCGTCCTTTGGCGCCTTCTGCGTCTGTATTGAGCTTCAAACATCATATGAAGCGTGTTCACAAAGTCAACTGTCTTTACAGGCATCGATATACTCATTATCTTGTCCGGACATTGGGAAAGTACTCTCTCAGAGGCTAACAAAAGAAGCTCAAACTGCGGCGGAAGGCTCTCACTAAGCTCCGAATACAACATATCCGGCAGCTTATAACCTGATATTACAATACCTCCGCTCAAGGAATGTGCATGTTCAAGTGCAAAAGCACCTGACGTACACACAACATCTACATGAAAGCCGTTTCTGACAAGGAGGCTTTTTATTCCCTTGCCATCTTCAACCTTGGGAAACACAATAATTATGTTTTCCATATATCAGCCCTCCGTATTAGTACTTATAAAGGTACTGCTTTATTTCCCAGTCGGTTATCTGGGTGGAATAATTTCTCCACTCCTTCTTAATATTATCAAGATATACCTTTGTTATATGTGGGCCAAGTGTATTTTTAAGGTACTCATCTGCTGCAAGCTCAATTCCGGCCTCCATGAGATTCCCAGGAAGACTTCCTATTCCTGCCGCGCTTCGCTCCTCATCGGTCATATCATATATATTTCTGTTAACTGCCTCAGATATTTCAAGATTTCGCTTTATTCCGTCAAGCCCTGCCGCGAGGCACACTGCAAGAACAAGATATGGATTGGCTGTAGGGTCCGGACTTCTAAGCTCTGCTCTCGTGCCCTCCCCGTGCGAAGCAGGTATGCGTATAAGCGGACTTCTGTTGGTTGCCGACCATGCAATATATACCGGAGCTTCATATCCCGGAACCAGTCTCTTATATGAATTGATAAGCGGATTGGCAATGGCGGTTATGCCCTTCACATGCTCTAATAAGCCTGCAATGAACTGATAAGCCGTTCTGCTGAGCCCCAGCTTATCCTCAGGGTCATAAAAAGCATTCTTTCCATCCTTTGACAGTGACATATTTATGTGCATACCTGAGCCATTTATGCCGTATCTCGGCTTCGGCATAAATGTAGCATACATTCCGTTTCTTTTAGCAATAGTCTTTACAACGAGCTTGAAGGTCATTATGTCGTCCGCAATTTTAAGTCCCTCATCATACTTAAAATCTATTTCATGCTGCGCCGGTGCCGCCTCATGGTGTGATGCTTCGATAACAAAACCCATATCCTCAAGAGTAAGTACCATGTCACGTCTTGCGTTCTCACCATAATCGTTAGGTCCCAGATCAAAATATCCTGCCTGCTCGTCAGACTCCGTTGTCGGACGTCCTGCCTCATCGGAAGAAAACAGGAAGAACTCACATTCAGGTCCCACATTGAATGTATATCCCATATCCGCTGCTTCCTTTAATACCTTTTTTAAAATATATCTCGGGTCTCCCTCAAAAGGTGTTCCATCCGGCTTATATACGTCGCAGATAAGTCTTGCAACCTTACCCTGCTGTGGTCTCCAAGGAAAAATTGTAAAGCTGTCGAGATCAGGGTACAGATACATATCTGACTCCTCAATTCTGACAAAACCGTCTATCGATGCTCCGTCAAACATAATTTTATTATCCAATGCTCTTTTCAGCTGGCTTGATGTAATCGCAACATTTTTAAGTATTCCAAACGCGTCTGTGAACTGTAAACGTACGAACTCGACATCCTCCTCGGCTACAAGTCTCAGAATATCTTCCTTGCTGTATCTGCTCATCTCTGTACCTCCGTGTTTCCTATTAACGCAATGCATCCTCGAAAATCTACGATTTTCTCGGTTACCGTGCTTCGCACTATCATCCTGAAAAAAAATATAACAGGCTTTGTGCGAGCACAGCCTGTTATATTTTTTCAGGATGGCATTGCTCATGCTTCGATAATTATATCAAACGGTATACTCATTTTCAATGTTTTGTTGCTTCCGCATGATAGTGCTTTACTTTGTTAATATGTGAGGCGCATTTTTTTAGGTTTCTTCGTCCTAACATTTTCATAATTAATGTGTTTTAAATTATTGACAAGAAGCATTTCTTAGTTTAGTATTTAACCGTAAGGTTAATTAACTTTTTGATTAAATGAAAGGGGTGTGAGTGTGGGAAGTGTTTTTAAAGCTATTAGTGACCCAACTAGACGAGAAATTTTGAAACTATTGAATGAGAAAGATTTAAGTGCTGGAGAAATAGCGGAACATTTTGACATATCGAAACCTGCTTTAACAAAACATCTGAATATCTTACGAGAAGCAGAGTTAGTTAGTTCAGAAAAGCAAGGAAACTTTGTCATTTATTCAATCAATGTAACAGTACTTCAACAAGCATTGTCTGGATTTATGTCTATTTTGGGAAAAAAGGAGTGATTTAGAAATGAAGAAATCAATTTTTATTTTAGATATATGTATATTTGGGTTATCTATCACAGCACTTCTGATCGCCTTTTTCAAAAATTTAAGCAATGTTAATTTCCTTATAGGAGCAGGTTTGATTAGTTTAATGGGTGTTGCGCAAACGAGAATGGCAGTTATTACAAATTTATCTAAAGATAATCCAAAAGTGAAAACAATGCGTCGTATGAATAGATTGACGGTAATATTGGCAGTTGCACTATATTTTCCGCTAATAGATAATGATTTCATCGTCAACATTCCAACATCATTTATTTTTGTGGTTACCATTATGCTTTTTACTGGAAATGTTTCAACAAAACTTCCTTTAAATAAGTATATGGGATTACGATTACCTTGGACAACGACAGATGAAAAGACATGGAAAATTGCGAATAGATTATTAGGATATATTACATTTCCATTAGTTTTCATTATGTTGATTTTATATTTTATAACAGAGCAATCAGAGTTGGTTTTGTTCATTGGGCTTGTTATTTGGGTTGGAATTCCTACAATTTATTCTTTTATCAAACAAAAAAAAACAAATTAGGAGAGTGAACTATGATTAAAAAAATATTAAAAGATGTCTTAGGAGAAAATTTTACTGAGAATAATGAAAAGTATGCTAAAATCAATTTTATTATTGTTATTCTTATGTTTTTGGTTTCCGCAATTATGTTATTTTTCTTACCGGAGAAGATAAATATTTTGCATAATGGAGATACCTATTATCCTATCCCTAGTATTTTGGGAATATGGCTTGTTCCTGTTATTTCTTTGGTACTGAATTTTACTTTTATCAAGCAAAAAAAGTTATCATCATTAAATAGTATTATCATGGGATTACTTCTCATTGGAAGTACCATATATTATATTACTTTGATATAGTAAAGGATAAGACCAATGAAAAAAACACTTAACATCATTCTATTTGGAAGAAAAAAATCATATTTTGTCAAATGTACATTAACTTTAATTGGACTGTATCTAGGTGTTTTGTTTTGGTATTTTAATGTGGATTATCTAGGACAGCCAATACAAAATGCTTTAGTATTGGCTGTTTGTAGTTTGATTTGCATATCTGTTCTTGTAGCTTTGTATCGAATTCCAGAACAACTATGTGTAAATTCACAGATAGAAAAGTTACTATATTTTCCTGTTAATCCTACAAATATTATTTATATGGTTATAATTCGATTATTTAAAATACAAATATTGTCATTTATCTGCTGTTTTTTATCAAGTATATATTTTTTTAAGTGGAATATTTTACCGTTAATTTTAACTACCATATTATGTGCTTTGATATTGATAATAATTGATTTATTTATCTTTTCAATTTCTATTGTTATATCGACAGTTAGTGAAAAATATTGCGGATATATTTTACTTACTTTTCAATATGGTGGTTTTCTTTTTATAATGTGGGGGATTGTACGTTTACTTATATTTGCATTTGAAAAACCGCTGATGATAAATGGAATATACCATCTTTTTGAAAATAATTATTTGATAAGTGTTCTTATTTTTATAATGATTATATTTCTGAGTTATATATATACTATCAAAATAAGTGCATCATATTTTCTTAGGTGTTACCATTATTTAAATTGTTTTACCAAACCTAGATTTCATGCAAATATATCTAAGTATTTTAACAAAAATCCATATATTTTGAATGAATGGTGTCGAGTTTCAAGAAATAAGGAATTACTTTTTTACTCTAATTTAAAAAGTGTGATAACTGTGTATCTTTTGGTAAATCTTTTTTCAAAAAGAATATCTGGAAGTTATATAGAAATTCAAAGTGTACTAAAAATTCTTGTAATGGTATTATGCTGTGCTATGAATACAATTTCCAGCACATCATATACCAGTGATAAAAATATCTCATATTATAACCTATTTCCAGTCAAAAACAGTAGGATATTCTTTTCTAAGGTATTGATAAGCTCTGTTTTGAATGAAATTGTCATCATTTGTGCATGGATTGTTTGCAGTATTGGTAAAAATGGGCTATTTTTTGATATATCTTTATTGCTGTATGGTACATTTACGAATATACTTTGCTCTTTTATGGGAGTGTACTTTGACTATAAAATGCCCAGAACTGAAATCACACCTAATACATTATTACATGGGAATATGAGCAAGATATTTGTTTTAGTCATGATTGTGGCTTTAACAATTTTAGAAATGTATTTTTGGAAAAAATTTTCCTTTGTTAAATTTTCTATTAGATTATCAATGATGAATATCTTGATTTTATTATTGATAGGTGTGGTTATGTATATGAAAAGAGGTCTTTCAGATGATAGAAATAAATAATTTAAGTAAGTCTTATGGTATAAATAAAATTTTTGAAAATGAGAGCATTACTTTAACTAATTCCTGTATATATGCTTTAGTAGGGGTAAATGGTATTGGAAAATCGACTTTTTTAAATTCGATTATCCAACCTAGCACATTGGATAAAGGAAGTGTAAAAATAGATGATATTCCTTCTACCGATTTTACAGCAAAATATCACTATGCTTTTGTTCCAGATACAAAGGATATGTTTTTAAATTTGACTGGAAAAGAATATTTACAATTTGTTAGTGAACTTTATAATCAAAAAGAAAAGTTTGATGAACTGCTTGCTATCTATATACCAAAATTGAAGTTGGAAAATTCATTAGAACAAACTATTTCCAGTTATTCTCTTGGAATGAAACAAAAAATATATCTTGCAGGAGCTTTCATGTCAAATGCTCAAAACATTATTTTGGACGAACCGTTTAATGCGATTGACCCAGAAAGTACTTCCGTTATCAAAAAAATATTATTTGATTTAAAAGATACTGGAAAAATGATTTTATTTTCTGTTCATAATTTAGATTTAGTATCAAATTTCTGTGATAAAATTATTTTTATAGATAACAGACATAGCATTTTTGAGTGTAACAACCCACAAAACTTTGATGTATTAGAAAAAATATTTTTTGACAAATGTGTAATAAAAAAATAAATTTAATGACTTAGTGCTAGAATACTGGGAGAATTTTATGAAATGAATGAGAAAGAACTAACTTCTAGTTTTAAGGCTCTCTCTTGCGAAACTAGAAGAAAAATTATTTACCTTTTAAAAAGTAAATGCTTATGTGCCGGAGATATAGCCAAACATTTTGAACTCACTGGAGCTACTATTTCACATCACTTAAAAGTATTAGCAGAGGGAAATTTGATAACATCTAAAAAAGTGGGTTTAGAGATATACTATTCTCTCAACATTGAAAAATATAATGTATTGAGTAGGTGGTTTCAATTTCTGAATGATATAGAAAATTTCAAAGAGAAAGGGATAAAATGAACACTCCAAAATATCTAGAAATTGTAGAATTGCTTAGAATAGATATATTTGTAAAACATGCAAAAGAAAATCAACTAATTCCCGGTATCAGAAGATACGCTCAGATTTACAATGTCAATCCAAAGATTGGATTATTCTGATGTAGAATTTGAAAATATGATAACAGAAGAAGTTATAAAAAGGTAGGTGTTCTATTATGATTGGACTTAAAAAACGAGATATAAAAAGGCGTTAAAGTTTGAAATCAAATGAAGTAATCAACGGAATAAACAAAGAAAATATAGGGAGATGCACAGTTATTTGTGCTATCTCCCTTAGTCGTTTTATCATCATATCAAGGCTCATTCAATCGTGGTAAATCTGTGGTAAAATGAGTATTTCCTATACCTCAAAATGTTTAAAAGTGTAGTGTTTATGCGGATAATCTAAAATTAAATATAAAATTTGTTTTAAATTTTTATAAAAATATTATTAATAAAATGTGTATTATAAGTTGACATTCTCATCAACCGTATTGTATAGTTATATCAAATAAAATACTAAAGAGGAGATTCATTCATATGAAGAAGAAAATATCATTACTTCTCATTGCAATTGCTGCGTGTCTTTCACTCACAGCCTGTGGCAAGTTCACATGCGACATCTGTGGAGAGGAGAAATCAGGAAAGAGCTACACAACTGAGCTTTTCGGCGAGAAGATTGTAATGTGCAGCGACTGCCACGACACACTCAGTGCACTCGGAAGCTTATTCAACTAAGCATGCATAAGAATTTCAGGTCTGTCATCCACACGATGGCAGACTTTTTTCGTTGACGAATATCTTCTTATAATGTATAACTTGAATATATGCCACGTTTTGCGAATAAATTCACATACTGTGAATATAGCATTACATAGGAAATTTTTGATATTATCAAACACAATTAGGAGGAAATATGTCAGGAAAAAGAAATAGCAAGCCGATGCACAGCCTGATAGCCATGCTTTTATGTCTGTGCCTTGGCATAACCACACTCGCAGGGTGCAGCAGGACAGCCTCGTCGGACGGAACAATCTACCTTGAGAGCACCTCACAGACCGTCGATTCTTCCACGGAAAATACCGAGACGGCTTCCACTGTCGAAGCCACGTCCGAACCCGCTTCTGAGGAGACAACTGATGTTACGGCGACAGTCGCACCCGTCAGCGTCAACCTTATCGCTGTAGGCGATATGCTTTTGCACGGCGGAATACACAACAGCGCCCTGCAGGCTGACGGAAGCTACAATTACGAGCATGTATTTGAACACACAAAGGACAGAATCGCTGCCGCAGACATAGCGGTTGCCAATCAGGAGGTTATACTCGGCGGCGTCGAACTCGGTGTGAGCAGCTACCCACAGTTCAATTCACCGCAGGACTTCGGCGATGCCTTGGTCGATGCCGGCTTTGACGTGATTCTGCACGCTAGCAACCACACGATGGATAAGGACACCGTCGCTGTTTTAAACACAATTCATTTCTGGAAGGAAAAGCATCCCGACATCACATTTCTCGGCATCAACGAAAATCAGGAGGAGCGCAACACAATCCGCATCGTCGAGAAAGACGGAGTTAAGCTTGCGATGCTCAATTACACCTACGGTCTTAACGGCTTTTCACTCCCTTCCGACAAGCCTTACCTCGTAAATCTTATGGATGAGGCTCACAAAACCGAGATTGCCGAGGATTTAAAGAAAGCCCGCGAGGAGGCGGACTTCGTCATCGTGTACCCTCACTGGGGAACGGAATATGTACTTGAGGCTACCGACGAGCAGAAGCAGTGGGCGCAGTTCTTCGCCGACAATGGTGCCGACCTTATAATAGGAACGCATCCGCATGTCGTTGAGCCTGTCGAGTGGATCACAGCCTCAGACGGTAGACAGACGCTCGTATATTACTCCCTGGGAAACTACATTTCCATACAGTACTACAACTACTCCATGCTCGGGGGCTTTGCCGAGGTGACAATCACAAAGGATTCCTCGGGAACCTACATATCGGACTACGACATGGATTTTCTCGTGACGCACTACACCGCGGGACGCACTGAAATGACGACCTACTTCTTAAGCGACTACACCGACGAGCTTGCAAGCCGTCACGCCATACTCACCGAGCCTTACGCCGGACAGTATGCCGAGAGCTACCGCAATGTGAACCAGTGGTATCCGTTCACGGTCGACGGGCTGTGGAATCTCGCAAGACAGATTTGCCCGCAGTTTGTGGATTAAGCTTATAAAAACCACAGCAATCAACGGCTGTTTTTGGGAGGTAAAATCATGGAAATAAAACTATACACAAAAGATCGTATTCCTGATGTTTTGCAGTTCGAGCGTGACCTGCGCTTGGAGGAGGACTTCTGGTACTGGAAGATTGATGAGAAGTACATTGCGAATGTGACAGCAAGCTTTGAAAATCCCACCTTTGCCACTTCGCTCTCTCTGCTTGCTTACATGGATGGCAAAGTTGTCGGAAGAATTGACTCTACCCTTATTTGCAGTCATTTTGACGGCTCTGTCAAAGCATACTTAGATTGGATTTGTGTAATCAAAAGCTACCGCCACAAGGGTGTTGCACAAGCCCTCATGCAGACCTTGCGAAAAGAGTTAAAAGAACGCAAAGCCGACACTCTGATTGGGCTGATTGCCTCCAACGAGGATGCCCAGCACTTCTATCGCAGTCTTCCCGACTCTGAAATAAGGGACGAAGGCATCTGGATTAATTTATAATCATGAAATAGAAAAAAGGCATGACTCAAATCATGCCTTTTTTCTATCTGAGCATTTCTGCCGCCCCTCGCACATCACTCATCCGCAATCTGCTTCCCGGTATGGTCCATGTGATACTTTCCGGTATGTATGAGCTCCGCGACCGTAACAAAGCTGTAGCCCTGCTCCTCGAGGTTGGTTATGATGCTGTCAAGCGCGTCCGCCGTGTACTTGGCTCCGTTATGCATGAGAATTATCGCCCCACTGTCAAGACTCTTGTGCTGAGTGACCGTCCTCACTATCGAATCCACACCATAGTCCTTCCAGTCGAGACTGTCCACACTCCACTGTATCGTATAATATCCAAGGCTGTCGGCAACCTTCACGACCGCATCGTTATAGTCCCCGTAGGGCGGACGGAAAAGGCACATCTCATAGCCCGTCAGCGCCTTCACCTTGTCGTGAACCTCCATAAGCTCCTGTTTCTTCTGCTCATCCGTGAGCCTGGTCATGAACTTGTGATTCTCGCTGTGATTTCCGAAGGCGTGCCCCGCCTCAATTATCTTCTTCACGTCGTCCGGATAAGCCTCAACCCAGCCCCCCGTGGCAAAAAAGGTAACCTTCACGTTGTGCTTTTCAAGTATATCGAGAATCTTCTGTGTATCCTCATTCCCCCACGCGGCATCAAACGTGAGTGCCACCACCTTGTCGTCCCTGTCGACACAGTATATAGGAAGCTCCTTCGCCGACGCCGCGTTGTTCGCGACATCGACAACCGCCCTAGGTGCCGCGTATGCTATCCCCGCAAGCAGAAGCAGCATAATGCCCGCCGCCACGTTCTTTTTATTTCTCTTCACAAACGCACGAAGCTTCCCGCCTGCAGTTTTTAATCCGTTTAATTTTACACTTCCCCTTATAAACATAAAAACCCCCGACATATATTCCTACTAAAATATATACCGAAGGCTTTTCCCGAATACCAAATTATATTTAATTCACTTCCTCGACGAAGCTCACACCTTCAACATTTCTAAGCTGTTCGATGACCTCCGCGTGCCCGACGAACTTCACAAGCTTTACAACGAGAAGCACACCTATGTGCTTGTCGGAGGTTCTCGCTTTTCCCGTCTCGAACTCCGTGACATTAATATCGAGTTCACGAAGCTTCTCTAAAAGCCTGCCGACGTATGAGACATCCGTAAGCTCGACGTATATTCCTATGACTCTGGCATTGGTCTCCATGCGCGTCTCAACCTTGTGAAGAAACGTATTGATTACATAGCACATAACCGTAGCTATAATTCCGCCCGAATAGAAGCCCGTTCCGAACGCAAGTCCTATACACGCTACCACCCACAGTCCCGCCGCCGTAGTGAGTCCTCTTATCTTCTGAAGTCCCGTTACCATAATAGTTCCGGCACCCAAAAAGCCTATACCGCTTATTACCTGAGCCGCCATTCGCGAGGCATCTATGCCTGCATAATGTTCAGCCATATATTGGTTGGTAATCATCGCAAGTGCTGAACCGACACACACAAGCATATGTGTTCTAAAGCCCGCCGGACGCTTCTTCTTACCTCTCTCAAGTCCCAACAAGCCTCCGCATATAAGTGCAAGCAGCAGTCTAACCATTGTTGAAACAATATTAATGCTCTCTAAATATTCCATATAAAATATCGGACTAGCTGCCTATCGCAGTTCCAAGACCATTCTTCATTCTTCCGTACATGCTTCCGTCGCATACCACACAGTTGCGTCCGTTCTCCTTCGCCATGTAGAGTGCCTGGTCAGCCTCCTCATAGAGCTCCTTGACGCTGTTATGAGTGTCGGGATAGGTACAAGCCACTCCCATGCTCACCGTGACATACTGTGAAACCTCGACATAGGCATGTTCAATTCTAAGGTCAGCAACCGCACTTCTTATCTTGAGCGCAAGTCCTATAATCTCCTTCTTATTCATATTCTGCACGAACACCAGAAACTCTTCACCGCCTGTACGCACAACAATGTCCGTCTGTCTTCTCGCTGAGCCCTCAATGGCACACGCTATCTTCTTAAGGCATTCATCCCCCTCGGGATGTCCGAACTTATCGTTATACTTCTTAAAGAAATCTATGTCTATCGCGATAACTCCTACCATCGCATGGCTTCGCATACTTATAGGCCATATAACACCTGCACGTCTTATAAATCCACGTCTGTTGGTAAGCCCCGTAAGCGGATCCTGCTCTGATACAAAGGTCTTCTCCTTAAGTTCACCCTTAATGCGCTCTCTGCTCCTGAACAGTTCCTGTATATATCTTCCTGCTGCAACAGCCGCAACGCTTATCACGCCTGTCCCCACTGCCTCACGAACACCGTCAGCCGCCGCGGCCGCGGTCATTGCAATTCCTGCCGCAATCATGGTAACCGAATATACAGTCATCTCACCTCGTGAAAAACATGGAACCACGGACAAAGCTCCCATAAACATCACGAACAGCATAATGCTTCCGCTCATCCCGTAATCCATTATACAGAGCGGTGTCATGACCGCCACCGTAAAGAAATAGTACAATCTGCCGGCAGATGCCGATAGCTGGATTGCATTTTTCACAATATAGAGGAGAACCACAGCGGATGCAAGCTCAATCGTCTCAGCCACAATCACCATGGCAGTGTATCCTACCGCCACATCCCCTGTTGAGTTACACATAACCCAATACAAAGGCAGCAGCGCTGAAAGAACAGCCGAAAATATGAGTCCTCTTTTGCAGTTGGCTGCTGCCAGACGACTCTCAAATTCTTTCTTTTTAGATGACCTGCGTGTACTTCCGGATGCTCTGCTCATATATATCTCCGTTTCGCATAGTATACTTTGAAGTAAGTATATATGATAGCAGAAAAAAAATCAATATTTTTTTAGATACTTTTCTGAATTTTTTTACTCTTTTTTAACAATTCGATATCATCCGGCGAAACTTCCTCATTACTGTACCGCGCTTTTTCATAAATTCCGGTAATTTCATCCTGCATGGTCATTATGTGCGAACTTGAAATCTCCTTCGGTGTCATATTCGGCGAAATCTTCTCACGCTTTGACGCGGCATTCTTCTGCACCATGCTCTTGTAGATTTTTCTCGCCTTCATATTGGCTGAATCACCTTTTTCCTCGCGGTACACCCTCCTTTTCATTCGGAAGCTCTTCTCGTCGGACGGTGCCACGAACTCCCTGACATCGCCGTCAATTCCCGAGCCGCCACGCATCCTCTTCATCATCCTCACGACAGCCACAAATATTCCGACAATAGCTGCCGCGATAACCACAACGCCGATAATCAGCGCAATTCCGTTTAAAATGTCCTGCCAAAGCCCCGATTCAGGCTGAATCTGCATATAATCGGAGCCGCTCTCCGGCTGTGCGGCACTCGTCTCCTCAATGACTGTCTCCGCCTCACCGTCTCCCTTAAAAAAATTGAATATGAATCTCAGCACAATAATGAAAAGTTGTCTGAAAACTCCAAGCATCCTGTACACATAAGAATTGTTCGCTATGACCATAACCCCCGCGCACAGAACGCTAACGACCGCCATGATGAATATGTCAACCCTCACCATCTGCTTTGCAGGGAAATTTCCCGTGTCGTTGTTCATCATCATTATTCCGTTTAAATTGCTGAGATTTCTGTATATCACCTGAAGGAAAATGAACGCCACACCAAAGTACATCGACCATTCACTTATGAGTGCTCTGTCCGTTATCTGCCCTATTATGAGTGCTCCGACGAACACGTCAGCCATTCCGATGGGAATGTGTTCACTCGCGTGGTTCTTATTTCCGAGCATTATGCTTATCGAATATATTATCATGACAGCCACGATGACAATATACGCCATGAGCGCGACCTCATCGGGTGCAGTCACGAATATATAGACAACGGATATGGCATGAACCGCTATCGTGACAGCCCTGTTAGGACACCAGCCCCTCACAATATACAAAAGTACCGCTGGCAGACCGACGGCTGCCGCACACCTTACGGCGCCAATATCCGTTCTTCCGAAAAAACCTATGAGAATGAGCATCAATGATATGTCAAAAATCATGAGCTGCAGGAGTACGTCAATGACCTTGGTCGCATATACTATCCCGGTATTTCTGCTTACCTTTTTCTCACTCATGCTCCACCTCCCAGCGGACTATCTCCGACTTATCAACATAATCGAAACGCTCGTCAAAGCCCTTGTGGCACGGATATATCCAGATTGAGCCCTCACTCTCTGCTGCAATACCCGCATAGTACCTTTGCAGAGCCTCTCTCCTGCTCGTCGAAATCATGCAGTATATCACGCCGTCCCCTAGTTCCTTTATGTGTTTCTCAATGACATTCTCAAAATCATCAGGCTGCTTTTTTAAGTCGATTCTTGCAAGCCCTTCCATGATGGCTGTCCTGTGGCTCTCGTCGCATCCCGCCTCCATCACAAGTTCTTTGCCTGTTATAACATCCCTTCCGTTGGAGAGCAGGCTTACCGATACCGCCTGTCTTGTGAGACGGCATGCAAGACTGCATGACATTGAGATTGCCTTCTCCTTAAGCTCCTCGTACTCCCATATTCCATCCTTTTCAAGATTCAGAAGTATGCACACCTGCCTTGCCGCAGTGTAATCGTGGACATTTACCTTGAGCTCGCCTGTCTTTGCCGACGCCGTCCAGTTGACGTCCTTAAGACTGTCATAAGTTTCATACTGTCTTATTCCCCTGAACTCGAACGGATCTTCGTAGGTGTACTGTCTTGTGAGCACGGTTCCCATTATACGTCTGTACGGAATTTCAACCTGCTGTGATGAAATCTCCTCCGGATAGACCATTATGGTCCTGTTAAGTCTTACAACCGTGGCAAGAGTTTTGTCCATCATGACGTCAGTTGAGACAAGATTTATGTTATCTATGGTGAAATACCCTCTCCTTGTACAGACAAGCGGAATTTTTCTCACAATTTTCTGATAAAAAAGCAAGGAGAATACATCGCTTTTATAGCAATGATCCGACACGTTGGTGTTCACGACCTCGTTTCCGAACAGAAAGCTTCTGTCAACCTCAAATTTGACCATAACCATCGGCAGTGGCAGCCATTTACGGTTGACAATTGTCTCTGTAAGGATAAGCTCTTCTCCCGGAAATGTCACATTCTCAGACATCTCTATGTCGGCTTCTATTCCCTTGCTCCAATTTTTTATGTATATCTTTCTTATGATAAAAAGCACCACCAGAACAGATACACCCATCAAAATAAGACTCATTTACCTGCTCCAGTCCTCAGTCATAATCTCCGTCGATGCCACAATGTCATCTATAAGCTTTCTCTTTCCCTCATCACCCGGGAATGATGACATGAGTACCAATCTGTGTGCCAGAACACAGTCCGCCAGTTCCTTCACGTCCTCAGGAACAACATAACCTCTTCCATTCACATAAGCATACGATTTTACCGCCCGCAAAAGCGCGAGAGTTCCTCTTGGGCTTACCCCAAGCTTAATGTCCCGATTATGTCGTGTTGAATCAACGATGGATGCTATATATTCAAGTATTGCGCCATGAACATATACATCTGCAATTTCTCTCTGCATAACGGCAATCTCAGCAGTTGTACATACGGCATCGACCCGCTTAGAGTCCCTTCCTGCCGTATCCTTTATAAACCGTTCCATAATCTTAATCTCTTCGCCCTTTTCCGGAAGACCCATTGACAGCTTCATGAGAAATCTGTCAAGCTGTGCCTCGGGAAGCGGGAATGTGCCCGCCGTCTCGACAGGGTTCTGGGTTGCTATGACAATAAACGGTTCCTCAAGCGGATACGTCACACCATCAATAGTTACCTGATGCTCCTCCATGCACTCGAGAAGACTCGACTGTGTTCTCGGTGTCGCACGGTTAATCTCATCTGCAAGCACAATATTTGCAAATACAGGACCCTTTCTGAGAGTGAACTCCCCCGCCTTCTGATTATAAAAATTGATACCTGTCACATCGGACGGAAGCAGGTCAGGAGTAAACTGTATTCTTGAAAACACTCCCTCTATGCTTCCTGCAAAGCTCTTTGCCATAACCGTCTTTCCGGTTCCCGGAACATCCTCAAGGAGAATATGTCCCCCTGCTAACATTGACGTTAAAATAAGCTTTATTATATTATCCTTCCCGACTATGACTGATGAGATATTTTTTCTGATTTCGTCTAATTTTGCGCTGTTTGGCATTTTCTCTCCTTTTTGATTTGAAGTTTATCTAGGCAATTGCGAAACGCAATTTTGACGATAAACAGTTGTGCAAATTTAACAAAT
>OLGY01000649.1_pt1 | contig 22482 bp, 20 predicted proteins | sample 1605951 | NCBI WGS metagenome assembly OLGY01 (sample SAMN03283280) | human gut metagenome | biome: human-associated habitat; material: feces | host: Homo sapiens | place: Peru | collected 2012
TTTCTCAAAAGCGAGTGCAAAAGTACAAACTATTTTTCAAACAAGCAAGAGATTCCGCAAAAAAGTTTGGAAATTAACAATTATTTAACAGTTCAAGGGCGTTTCAGGAGGTTTTCCACTTCGTTCTCATTATAATATACACGTGAGGCACACGCAGCGCGTGTGCGCCCGCACAGGTGCATGCTGGGGAAGAAAAAAAAGGAATACGGAAAGGTAAACCAAATTACAAAGTTTTCATGGGAGGTGCAAAGTGAATCAGGAAAACACAACCTGAAGGTGGAGAAACCACATCGAGCAGAAAAGGCAAAAAACTGCCCCGAAAGACGAACATACTTGCGATGGCCGATGAAAGTACTCTCAACTGCCAACGAAAGTACTTGCGATGGCCAACGCAAGTACTTTCATTTTTTAGGGGTGTTTGGACAATAAAATCAGTACGCCCACTTATCAAAGAAGAGAGATGCGTCCATCCTCGATATCAACTACCTTTTTACGTCGAGCTACACCTATTATATAATGGGCTTCCTTGGACGAGCAATGAAAATAAGCCTTAACTACTTTAACCAACTCTTCTTTGCTCACAGAAGAAACACCATTCGCATATGCTTTACGGATAGCCTTCTCAATATCAGCCATCTTGTATTCATGATGACGCTTGTGAAGATACGAAAAAACAATAATAGCAAAAACTGCTATCAAAACCACGAAGAAGGTTAAAGTCGAATTGCTCATGATATTTACAGTTAATAATGGTTTAATACATGGATATTTTCACTCACACAATGACAGTAAAATATATCTGTCGCTGCAAATATAATGATTTCTCTTCAAACTTCCATCTTCTTTACACAAAAAAAAGCAAAAAAAATATCAATTTCATTGCTATATCAAAAAATATATGTACTTTTGCCACTAAACTAAATTAACTTAGTCGAAATCCATAAGAAACATAAAGAACCAATTATAACATGAAAGAAACTGTAAAGAAAGCATTGACAGGCGATTTTAATCGCAAAAAAGGGTTCATGTTCCTAATAACAGCCCTTTTTACTGCCGTGGTATGGAATCTTCCTATCGATTGTTTTGGCATAGACGGCCTTACCGTAGTACAACAACGCATCATCGCCATCTTTGTCATGGCGGTTATGTTATGGCTCACAGAAGCTATACCAGCATGGGCGACCTCTGTTGTTATCATCTTTGTACTACTATTCGGTGCTTCCAACTCTGCCTTTAACATCATGCAAGGCTCAGAAGGCGAATATGGCAACCTGCTGGAATACCAAGGTATCATGGCCTGCTTTGCCGACCCTACCATCATCCTTTTCTTAGGAGGATTCATTATGGCTATCGCTGCTACCAAAAGTCGCCTCGACCTATTGATGGCCAAAACCCTCATTGCACCTTTTGGCAAACGCTCTGAAAATGTACTCTTAGGATTCATGCTCATCACTGGTATCTTCTCGATGTTTATATCCAACACCGCTACAGCTGCCATGATGCTCACCTTCCTTACACCTGTGTTCAAGGCTCTACCTTCTAATGGAAAGGGACGTATAGCACTGACTATGGCCATCCCTATCGGAGCTAACTTAGGCGGTATGGGTACACCGATCGGCACGCCTCCTAACGCTTTCGCCTACAAGGTACTCACCGACCCCAACGGCTTAAATCTTGACATCGGTTTTGGAGACTGGATGATGATTATGTGCCCAATGGTAATCATCATGCTCGTCATCGCATGGTTTATTATCCGAAAGATGTTCCCATTCTCACAAAAAACCATCGACTTAAAGATAGAAGGCGAAATCGAGTTTAACTGGCGAACAATTGTAGTGGCAGGAACCTTTATTCTTACCATTCTGTTATGGATTTTCGGTAAGAAATACTTCGGTATCAACGCCAACACAGTAGCCATGCTTCCTATCGCTGTATTTGCCTTTACAGGCGTCATTACAGCCAACGACTTAAAGGAGATCGACTGGGCGGTAATCTGGATGGTAGCAGGTGGTTTTGCACTTGGACTTGCTATGAATGGAACAGGACTTGCAGAGGCTGCCGTTAAGAGTATTCCTTTTGGCGAATTCAACCCAATTGTCATCATGGTGGTGTCAGGACTGGTATGCTTCTCGCTCAGTAACTTTATCAGCAATACCGCAACAGCAGCCTTGCTGATACCTATCCTTACTGTAGTTTGTGCAGGTATGGGACAATCACTCGACAGCATAGGTGGCACATCTACCATCATTATTGGTGTGGCTGTAGCAGCATCTTGCGCCATGTCATTACCAATCTCTACACCTCCTAATGCTATCGCCTACTCCACAGGATTGATTCAACAAACTGACATGGTGAAGGCAGGTTTCAGCATCGGTGTCATCAGTATGATTTTTGGCTATGCAGTACTGATCGCTTTCTGCAAGATGGGAGTCTTGTAAGCAACAAGTTAAGAAACACATCCTCATATATGAAGAAAATTGTAATCGGAATCGATGTCGGAATTTCAACAACAAAGATTGTAGGCATCGACGAAAAAGGACTGGTAATAAGTCCCATCCGCATCAAGGCCACAGACCCCATCACTTCACTCTACGGTGCCTTTGGCAAGTATCTACACGACAACAAAATAAAACTGGACGAAGTAGAACACGTTATGCTCACAGGCGTAGGAGCAGCCTATATAGATGAACGCATTTATGGTTTGCCTACCTCAAAGAGCGAAGAATTCATCGCTGATGGTTTGGGAGCTAAATACGAAAGCAAACTGGACCGCATGATTGTAGTAAGCATGGGAACAGGAACCTCTTTGGTAAAATGCGACGGAGAAAGCATCAAGCACATCGGAGGCATCGGTATAGGCGGAGGTACTCTTGCTGGCTTAAGCCGCATTATGCTCAAGACCGACGACGTGAAACAGATAACTAATCTGGCAAAAGATGGTGATGTATCAAAAATCAACCTTCTAATCAAAGACATCAGTGCTCAACCACTGCCAGGACTTCCTATGAGTGCTGTTGCATCACTCTTCAGCAACGCCAAGGCCAATGCTTCCAGAGAAGACATTGCAAAGGGACTTATCTGGATGGTGCTGCAATGTATTGGCTCTGCCACCATTCTGTCTTCACTCGAGTCAGGCATCAAAGACTTTGTTCTTATAGGCAACCTATCACTCTTGCCATTATGCAGGGAAGTCTATCCTGCCATGGAGAAAGTATATGGAGTGAGATTCCACGTACCAAAATACTCGGAATTCTGTACCGCTATAGGTGCAGCTCTCGACTATAAACGCCAACAGAAATAGACACAAAAACACATCAAAATAAGTCCTAACACAGCACTACCAACGTAAAAGGACTGAGACACAAGAAGTTAATCGTTTTGGACAACCATAGTTTTACAGAGTTATCCAAAACGATTTTTTATATACCTGAATATCAACGACTTGACATATTTTAACACAAGAAAAGTTATCCAAAACGTACAACTTTGAGATAACTTTACTATCTTTGCATTGTCCAAAACAAAGGAATTAAGACCTCTTTTTGACGTAATAAATTAGTATTAAGCAAATTAAATACATACCTTAAAGTAAAACAAGAAAATGATACAAACTGTAGTTAAGCGTGACGGACGCATCGTTGGTTTCAACGAACAAAAAATCATGGCAGCAATCCGCAAGGCAATGCTCCACACAGACAAGGGAGAAGACATCGCCCTCATTGAGCAAATCACAGACCACGTAGCCTATCGTGGTAAGAGCCAGATGAGCGTAGAAGCTATTCAGGACGCTGTAGAAATGGAGCTCATGAAAAGTGCCCGTAAAGACGTGGCACAACGCTACATTGCTTACCGCAACCAGCGCAGCATCGCACGCAAGGCAAAGACACGCGACGTATTCATGAGTATTGTAAATGCTAAAAATAACGATATCACTCGTGAAAACGCCAACATGAATGCCGACACCCCTGCCGGTATGATGATGAAGTTTGCTTCTGAAACAACAAAACCCTTCGTTGACGACTATCTCCTGAGCGAGGAGTCGCGCGACGCCGTCATGCACAACTACCTCCATATACACGACAAAGACTATTATCCCACAAAGAGTCTTACTTGTGTGCAGCACCCACTCGATGTCATCCTTAACCACGGTTTTACAGCAGGACATGGCTCCAGCCGCCCTGCCAAACGCATAGAGACAGCAGCCGTACTGGCATGTATCTCTCTGGAGACTTGCCAAAATGAGATGCACGGAGGTCAGGCCATTCCTGCATTCGACTTCTATCTGGCTCCTTATGTACGCATGTCATATCAGGAAGAAGTCAGAAATCTGGAGAAACTCACAGGCAAGGATTTAAAACACCTATATAATATAGAAATCAACGATTACCTGTTCAAAGACCTTGATGGTATGGAAGGCGATGCACGCTTGGAGCAGCACGCTATCAACAAGACGGTCAACCGCGTGCATCAGGCCATGGAAGCTTTCATTCACAACATGAACACCATACACTCACGCGGCGGCAATCAAGTGGTATTCTCATCCATCAACTACGGAACTGACACCAGTGCCGAGGGACGTTGCATCATGCGCGAAATCATGGAAAGTACCTACGAAGGTGTAGGAAATGGAGAAACCGCTATCTTCCCTATTCAGATTTGGAAAAAGAAACGTGGCGTTAACTATCTGCCCGAAGATCGCAACTACGACCTGTATCAGTTGGCATGCAAGGTAACTGCTCGTCGCTTCTTCCCTAACTTCCTTAACCTCGATGCTACATACAACCAGAATGAGAAATGGCATGCAGATGACCCTGAGCGCTACAAATGGGAAATCGCTACCATGGGTTGCCGTACACGTGTGTTCGAAGATCGCTGGGGCGAAAAGACAAGTATAGCACGTGGAAACCTCAGTTTCTCTACTATCAATATCGTCAAGCTCGCCATCGAGTGCATGGGCATAGAGAACAAGAAGCAACGCATAGATATGTTCTTTGCCAAACTGGATAATATCTTACAGATAACAGCTAAACAACTCGACGAACGTTTCCAGTTCCAAAAGACAGCTATGGCAAAGCAGTTCCCACTGCTGATGAAATACCTATGGGTAGGAGCAGAAAAACTTAAACCAGAAGAGAGTATAGAAAGTGTCATCAACCATGGCACCTTAGGTATTGGATTCATTGGTCTGGCAGAATGTCTTGTAGCCTTGATAGGCCATCACCATGGCGAAAGTGAGGAGGCTCAAGAACTCGGACTGAAGATTGTGACTTACATGCGCGACAGAGCCAACGGATTCAGCGAAGAATATCACCACAATTACTCTATACTTGCTACACCTGCAGAAGGTCTTAGCGGCAAATTCACAAAGAAAGACCGTAAAGAGTTTGGTATCATCCCGGGGGTAACCGATCGCGACTACTATACTAATTCAAACCACGTTCCTGTATACTACAAGTGCTCAGCACTTAAAAAAGCACAGGTTGAAGCTCCATATCACGACCTCACACGTGGTGGACACATCTTCTACGTAGAGATAGATGGTGACGCTACACACAACCCTTCAGTCATCTCGAGCGTTGTCGACATGATGGACAAATATAATATGGGCTATGGTTCTGTAAACCACAACCGCAATCGTTGTCTTGACTGTGGATACGAAAATGCTGAAGCTAACTTGGAAGTATGCCCTAAATGCGGTAGCCACCATATCGACAAGCTACAACGTATCACAGGCTACCTGGTGGGCACTACCGATCGTTGGAATAGTGGCAAGCTCGCCGAATTGCACGACCGCGTAGTACACATCGAATCACCCAAGAAATAAAGACGGGAATATAAAACTATTTAATAGATAACATTGTATAAAAAGATGATTAGCATATTAAGCATCATACACGACACTATGGTAGACGGTCCGGGATTCCGGACCGCTATCTATTGTGCCGGTTGCCCCAATCACTGTCCAAGATGTCATAACCCACAATCTTGGGACATTCAGAACGGAACCATGACATCTACAGACGAAATCATGAAAGAAATCATGAGCGACCCCTTTGCCAATGTTACGTTCACTGGCGGCGACCCTATGTTCCAACCTGAGGGATTCAAAGAACTTGCACAAGAAATACATAAGGCAAGTAATAAAACTATTTGGTGCTATACAGGATATAAATTCGAGAACTTACAGAAAAACCCACAACAACTTGCTCTGCTACAACAAATCGACGTATTGGTAGATGGCCCCTTCATCGAAGCCTTGCGCGACAAAGACCTCTTCTTCCGTGGCAGCAGCAACCAGCGCATCATCAACGTTAGAAAATCGCTGGAATCAGGAAAAGTCGTAGAACTTAATCTTACTACCGACAATCCGAACCCACAACTTTAATCTACGCCAGACATAGCAACATGAGCTGTGTCTTTCAATTCTGTCATCAACAAATCCACATAGTCACGTTGCCAATCATTCAGATGGCAACGTTCATTGCCATAAAGTAACAAATCAACATCTATCACAACACGCTCATTCATCTTATCTTCTGGTTTACGCCCGCATAATCTCTCAATACGCTTCAGTTCGTCTTCAACACGTTGAAGCGACCAAGGTGTATAAGCCAATACCAACATATTAAGAAAACGAGAAGAAGACTTCATTCCTATAGGCTTAGTCCACATACGTCGAGTAAGCCAAACTTCACCAAATGTTTGCTTAAGAAAACCGACAGCCTGCTCTATATGTTGTTCAGGAAGCGTATTAGATCCCAGTGAAATGATAATTTTTGTCACAATCATTGCATATTTTTATTCTTTGCAGTGCAAAGTTAGTGAAAATACTTAAAAAATGCATCTGTTATCCATATTTTTTTATATTTTTGCAATATGAATAGCATACATAAACATATCGTAAGCTTTGCCTTATTGCTCGTGTGCACTGCCAGCAACGCACAAATGAGATGGAATCAAAGCTATCAAACATATATCAACCAGTATAAGGATCTGGCCATAGAGCAGATGCTTCGTTATCGCATACCCGCCAGTATAACACTTGCACAGGGACTCTTTGAAAGCAGAGCTGGACAGAGTGACCTTGCCCGACAAGGCAACAACCACTTTGGCATCAAATGCCACAACTGGACAGGACCAACCCAATATCACGATGACGACGCTCGTGGCGAATGCTTTAGAGTTTATCAAGACGCTAAACAGAGCTACGAAGATCATAGTCTCTTTTTGGCAAGACAATCCCGATATTCACGACTATTCAATCTTAGTCCAACCGACTATAAGGGTTGGGCACATGGCCTTAAGGCTTGTGGTTATGCCACAAATCCTCAATACGCCAGCAAACTCATCCAAATCATTGAATTATACAAGTTGAACGACTATGATAAGGCAAAAAGCTATGATCGCTTTATGGCTACCCATAGTGGAACAGACAAGCCTATCAATGCAGAAGGAACATTACATCCCATACATATATTTAACGAAAACTATTATCTCTATGCCAGAGAGGGTGATACATTCAAAAGCATAGGCAGAGAGGTAAACATTAGTTGGCGTAAGTTGGCTAAGTACAATGAGATAGATAAGAAGACTATCCTGCACAAGGGAGACATCGTCTATCTAAAAAAGAAACGCAAAAAAGCGCCTAAACAATACAAGAAACGTCCTCATACGGTGATGCCAGGAGAAAGCATGTACACCATATCACAAAAGTATGGCATACGATTAAAGAATCTATACAAGATGAACCATCTCTCACCAAACTTCCAGATACGTCCTGGCGTATTGTTGAAAGTCAGATAAAAAGGAATAAGAATAAGAATAAGAATAAGAATAAGAATAAGAATAAAAGCAATAGACAATGAGAAAAATGAATATATGCATACTTGTCATAGCCCTCATGTTGATGCCCAACATGGCAAAAGCTCAGGACTTTGCTAAATATTTTGTTGACCAAACACTTCGAATTGACTATATCTTTGCAGGCAACACGCAACAGCAAATGATTGCAGTCGATGAGCTCAACGTCATACCACGATGGTATGGCAAAAAGCAACGTCTAAGCGAATTACCTATGGAGGGAAACGGCCAGATTACGGTTCGTGATCACAAGTCTGGTCATGTCATCTATAAAAATTCATTCTCCACACTCTTTCAAGAGTGGCTAACTACACCTCAAGCACAGACACAAACCAAAAGTTTTGAGAATATATTTTTGGTACCTATGCCCAAGGATACCATTGATGTTACTATAGACCTTCGCAACAATCGTCGCGATATAACTACATCGCTAACGCATCAGGTTGTTCCTGGTGATATCTTGATAAGACATCAAGGCGAGCACCCCACTCCCTACACAACACTACAAGCAGCAGCCGACACGACACATTGCATCCATATCGCTTATCTGGCAGAAGGCTATAGAGATGAAGAGATGGACCAATTTATCAAAGATGCACAAACAGCAACCGAAGCTCTGTTCGCTCACGAACCTTTCAAAAGCGAGAGAAACAAGTTTAACATCATTGCTGTAAAATCACCATCAGAGCATAGCGGGACAAGTGAACCCTCTAAAGGTATTTGGAAACAAACTGCACTCAGTTCACACTTTGACACATTCTATAGTGACAGATATCTTACAACACTACATCTCAAAGATGTACACAACTGGCTTGCAGGAACCCCATACGAACACATCATCATATTAGTAAACACCGAGAAGTATGGCGGTGGAGGCATTCTCAACTCCTACAACCTGTCGATGACACACAATGAATGGTTTAAACCGGTTGTTGTACACGAATTTGGACATTCGTTTGCAGGATTAGCAGACGAATATGCTTATGAAGACGAAGCACTACCGATGTACCCACATGACGTTGAGCCATGGGAAGCCAACATAACAACGCTGACCCATTTTAAAGGAAAATGGGAAAACCTTATCAAAGCAGGGACACCTATTCCCACCCCTACCTCTCGAAAAGCTAAAGACATCATGACAAAAATAGGCGTTTACGAAGGAGCAGGTTATAGTCTTAAAGGAGTATATCGAGGCACACAGGATTGTCGTATGCGAACGAATCAGAATCCAGAGTTCTGTCCTGTTTGCCAACAAGCCATTCGACGCGTTATTGATTTCTATACAGAATAAGAAACTTCATATTATCAGTAATCATAAAAAGAATATATATATGAAACAACTAACAACGGCAATCAATTACCTATTAGTCCAACTCGACGAATTGACAACGTTAGAACAAGAGTTAGTAAAAAAAGCCATAGACGCCACACAAAACTCTTACGCACGCTACAGCAATTTCCATGTCGGAGCAGCTTGTTTGTTGGAGAATAACCAAATCATCATAGGAGCTAATCAGGAGAACGCAGCATTCCCCTCTGGACTATGTGCAGAACGAACAGCTATTTTTGCCGCACAAGCTAATTATCCAGACCAACCAGTTATAGCTCTTGCCATAGCTGCTAAAAATGTCAATGGATTACTGAAGACCCCTATCTCACCCTGTGGTGCATGCCGACAAGTAATACTGGAGATAGAAGATCGTTACCAGCGTCCTATTCGCATTCTGCTCTATGGCACAGAAGGCATCTTGGTTTTCGACAGCATCAAGGATTTACTTCCTTTCAGTTTTGTTGATGCCAATATGCGCTAAAGCCTCTGTCACTACTTTCTCATTCAGCGCTTTCAGCATATTTCCTATCTGTACGATACGAGCTTGTTCGTCGTTAGGCCTATACTGCTGAAAACCCATTTGTGCTGCATAGAAATAACTCCAGGCATTGGCCCATTCTTCACGAAACAGATAACAGAATCCCAAGCGATAACATGCTTCTGCTCGTTCTTTATCATAGCACAACTTGAGCATATCTTGATAACATGGTATGGCTTGGTCATAATTCTGAAGATTAAAATAACTCTCCGCTATGGCCCAATAATAAAAAGAACGTTCATGCGGTGCAAAATGCACTAATTTAGGTATTGCATAGCTAAGATGTTTGACCGCATTTTCGTAGTCCCAAGCATAATAAAAGCACACACCTAAATACGCCTTATAACGTGGATTCAAACGATAATGCAGGTCCAATCCCTGGAGAATAAGAAGGCACTCATGATATTTTTGAGAAGCAAAATATTCCAGAGCTTTTCCCAATAGCTCTGCATCTTTTTGCCTGTTGGGTGTTTGCGTGCTTTGCGCATGCCCCAACAGGCAAATACACACAAAAGCAACAAGGGTTAGCCATCTCAAAGCCAACCCTTTGCTTGCATACCGCAAGCTCTTTATTTTTTTTCTATCGTTTACCAAACTCTTTACTTATTTACCACTCTCTTTATCTTCCTTTTTCTCTTGACGCTGGTAACATCCTGCATCAGGTTTTTCCGAATCACGCTCATTACCATCTCTGTCTTGAGCAGAAGCCTTCGGATTAGCCCACCCTACGGCTGCAGAGTTACCACACAAATGGAAGTCGTATACAAAATTATCAGTATCAAACTTAGAGAAGTGTTGCTTACCAAAGTAAATATACTTTTCATCTCGCTCTATGGAATCACCCTCTTCGTAGAGGATGCTATCACCAAAAACAATATCTGGGAATTTTTCCTTATCCTTGTCCGACAACTGAACAGTACGCAAGACACTATAACTAAAATTGGCATGCAACGGCTCTTCATCTACTGGCGTCCAAACAACTTCGTCGTCGGCATATCCTGTAACAAGAGAGTTAGATACATCCAACTGATGAACAGGAGCCTTAAAGCCGATAGCAGAAGCACGGCGATAGTCAAACGGATAAAACTGAGCCAGCGTAGTATAATTCATCGAAACAGAACCTCCATAGACATATAGACAATGGTTCAGTGTATTTGAAATCAAACAGTTCTCAATGGTTACGATAGCAGCAGAATCAACCTTGACACCATAGCCCTGACAATTATGAATAGTAGATTGCAAGAGTTCCAACTTAGACTGTTTGGCTATAGATTCATCATGACAAGAATCTACCAGAATACCATTGTAAGTACTATGAATATCAGCAAACTTGATTTTGTTTCCAACAGAAGAACTGCGAAGTCTCAAGCCTTGCCACTGACCTGGCGTGCGGTCATAAGGCAGATAGTCGAACATATTATCAATACGGTCGCCGCGCAACAACACCTCATTGCCTTTCTCACCTTCGATATGTAATGTTCCATATACATCGAGTCCTGCATTCTCATGAAAATATAATTTCACACCAGGCTTGATAGTAAGTGTGGCAGTACTGTCCACCTTGATTCCTCCGTATACGACAATAGGTTTGCCCTCATTAGCAATCTCCTCAGTCTCACCCTTAGCAACCTTCTTACCATCTTTCCACAACAGGGCATCCCAAGAATAGGCATGAAGGTTCACCTTCTGCTGCACACCGCTCTCCAGTTGGAAGATAAGATTGTCTTCTACCAAGTTAGGCTCATTGGAATGTTGCATCTTAGAAGTGAGTTCCACAAACACACGAATACTATCTCCCTTTCTTATCTCTACATCATGAGTTTGAAAACCAGCAGTCTGCCCAAGATAAGAACCATCGACATTTACACGGAAACCATTTTGGTTACCGCCTTCTAATCTCACATTCTGACATCTAATACCTTTACTTGAGCGATTATATACCCACATCGTCTTCGTAGGAGTCGGAACATTAGAAAAGGTTGTATCCAAACTTAACGTATCAGTAGAAAATGACAACACATGACTTGTAGAAGTCGTGAAACTATCGTCGTCTACACACGCAGCCATCACCAGTCCGAAGACTGCACACCATATATAAAATATACCTTTAATCTTTTTCATTATTTATATAACGAAAATAATCATAGTTTATTGCTTTACATAAGCAAGACTATATAAATAAGGCAAATATGGAAGCTCCGATAACAGTCATAACACCACAAACCACAATAGAAAGACTACTCATTGCTCCCTCTATCGTTCCCATCTCCATAGCCTTGGCTGTACCAAGAGCATGAGACGAACAGCCTATAGCAATACCTTTTGCGATAGGTTCCTCTATCCTCAATAACTTGAGAAACACCTCTGCAAAAATATTACCCAAAACTCCGGTAATGATGATAACAACTACAGAGACTGAAACATGTCCACCCAACTCTTCAGAAACACCGATACCGATGGCTGTGGTTATAGACTTAGGCAAGAAGGTGACGTAGGCAGCATGATCAAAATGAAAGAGCAAGGCCAAAGCCAAAACAGAACATAAACTGGCCATTACTCCCGAAAAGATGCCTATTAAGACAGCACGATAATTACGTTTCAAGAGTTCTACCTGCTGATACAAAGGTACTGCGAGACAGATGGTAGCAGGTGTAAGCAAATAGCTGATGCAGTTGGCTCCTGCGCTATAGGAAGAATAACTAACATCAGTAATCAAGAGTACACCTATCACCAAGACAATAGATATGAGCAAAGGATTCATCAAAGACCATCCCGTTTTAAGTTTCAACGCCAAGCCTATACTATAAGAAGCTAAACTTATAAGCACACCAAAAAATACAGAATCTTGAAATATCATTGTTTCTTCTCCTTTCCTTTACGTATAACATACTGAGTGAGCATTCCAGAGACACCCATTACAATAAAAGTTGAAATAACCGTAACGATAATGTATTGAAACCAAGCTTGACTAACAGAAGCCCAAGAATCTATCAACCCTACAGCAGCAGGAATAAACATAACAGGCATGACAGCTATCAGAAAGCTACTGGTCTCACGAATATCTTTCACCTTCACCCATTTCAGTTCGAGAGCAATAAAGAGGAGTACGATACCATATATGCTCGCAGGAATAGGAAGAGGCAAACAGTAGTGAAGAAGTTCACCTAAGAAGGAAAAGGCGATGATAATCAAAAATTGTATGAGAAATTTCATTTTTACAATCTGTTTTTATTGCATTTTAAGATACTATCTGCAGTTTATTTCATGTATATACTGTTCTATCAACAAAGCCGTTTTTTCTGTTCCCAGACGTACACTATCAAGACAGAGATCATAATCTTGAGCATTACCCCATTTAAACTGAGTATAATACTGATGATAGGCTTCACGACAGTCATCGGTATGCACCACAAACTCCTTAGCCTCTTCATAAGAGAGATGTTCCTCATGAACAATAGCAGCAATACGCTCCTCTACTCCACCCTTCAAGAAGAGAGAGATTAAGTCCTTACGATCTCTAAAAATGTAATTACCGCATCTACCTATAATAATACAGTTCTCATTGCCTATCATAGAAGCAAGCGCTTTCAAAGGCTTTTCTGTAAGATTACTACGATTCTCACCAAAGGAAGAAATGGCAAACAACAACTCGTCGACAGGACGTTCGTCAAAGAAAGACTCCATCTCTTCCAACACCCCTCGACGCCTTGCCATATCAAGTAAATTCTGACGGGTATAAAAAGGAATACCATAATGTTGTGAAAGTAATCTTCCTACATTTGCAGCGCCACAACCACACTGCCGTGCAATGGTTATTATCATACTGAAAACGTTAAATATATAAACTATAAACTTTCATATAACAAAAAAGCTAAGAAGTTGAACTTCTTAGCCTTGTGTCGGGGCGACAGGATTCGAACCTGCGACCACCTGGTCCCAAACCAGGCGCGCTACCGGACTGCGCTACACCCCGTGGATACCATGCTGAACAAACAAAAGAAATAGTCGGGGCGACAGGATTCGAACCTGCGACCACCTGGTCCCAAACCAGGCGCGCTACCGGACTGCGCTACACCCCGTTCTCAAATTGCGAGTGCAAAGGTATAACTATTTTTTCACATACGCAAAATTTCAAGCAAGTTTTTTACGCTCTCTACCAACAACCACCAACCTTTTCATTTTGGCACGCTATTTGTTATTTAGATTTTATAGTTACAAATAAAAAAACAACATCAATATTAAAACTATAAACTCATATTATGGCACAGAAAGGCAATATTGGAGTAACGACAGAGAATATATTTCCTGTCATTAAAAAGTTTCTATACTCAGATCACGAGATTTTCCTCCGCGAGATGGTGTCTAACGCTGTCGACGCAACACAGAAACTAAAGACGCTCGCTGAACGCGGCGACTTCAAGGGCGAATTGGGCGACCTTACCGTTCGCGTCAGTCTCGACACAGAGAAAGGCACACTGACCATCAGCGACCGAGGTATCGGTATGACCGAGGAGGAGATTAACAAATATATCAATCAGATTGCGTTCTCTGGCGTAACCGATTTCCTCGACAAATACAAGGATAACGCTAACGCAATCATCGGTCACTTCGGCTTGGGCTTTTACTCTTCGTTCATGGTAAGCAAGAAGGTGGACATCATCACACGCAGCTACAAAGAGGGTGCAAAGGCCGTAAAGTGGAGCTGCGACGGTAGTCCAGAGTTTGAGATTGAGGACGCGGAGAAGACAGACCGCGGTTCGGACATCGTACTGCACATCGACGACGATTGCAAGGAGTTCCTCGAAAAGCAGAAGATAGAAGAACTACTAAACAAGTACTGCAAATTCATGGCTGTACCAGTAGCCTTCGGCAAGAAGACCGAGTGGAAGGACGGCAAACAGCAGGAGACCGACGAAGACAATATTATTAATAATGTAGAGCCATTGTGGACAAAGGCACCGAGCACACTGAAGGACGAAGACTACAAGTCGTTCTACCGCACGCTCTACCCCATGCAAGACGAGCCGCTATTCTGGATACACCTCAACGTCGACTATCCGTTTAACCTCACCGGCATACTCTACTTCCCACGCATCAAGTCGAACATTGAGTTGCAGCGCAACAAGATTCAGCTCTACTGTAACCAAGTGTTCGTAACCGATCAGGTGGAAGGCATCGTGCCAGAGTTCCTCACCCTACTCCATGGCGTAATCGATTCGCCGGACATTCCGCTGAACGTAAGCCGCTCGTATCTGCAGAGTGATGCTAACGTAAAGAAGATTTCAAAATACATCACAAAGAAGGTGGCAGACCGCCTCGCTGCAATCTTCAAGGAGAACCGCAAGGACTACGAGGAAAAGTGGGACGACTTGAAGATTTTCATCCACTACGGTATGCTTTCGCAGGACGACTTCTACGACCGTGCAAAGGACTTTGCGCTGCTGAAGGACGTAGACGGCAAGTATTTTACATACGAGGAGTACCAAACCCTCATCAAGGACAACCAAACCGATAAGGAAGGCAATCTCGTATATCTCTACGCTAACGACAAGGAAGGCGAATACAGCTACATCGAAGCAGCCAAGGCTAAGGGCTACAGCGTATTATTGCTCGACGGACAGCTCGACAACCCAATGGTTTCAATGCTCGAACAGAAGTTGGAGAAGACACGCTTCTCACGTGTAGATGCCGACATCGTCGACCGCCTCATACAGAAAGACGACAAGAAGGAAAGCGAATTGGCAAAGGACGAAAAAGACAACTTGGAGCAGACATTCCGCTCACAACTGCCGAAGATGGAAAAGACCGAGTTCTACGTAGACGTGCAGGCTCTCGGCGAACAGACTCTGCCGGTACTCATCACACAGAGCGAGTATATGCGCCGAATGAAAGAGGCAAGCAAATTCCAGGCTGGCATGGCATTCTACGCACAAATGCCCGACGCATTCAATCTCGTACTTAATAGCGACCATCCGCTCATTAAGCAGGTTCTCGAAGACGGCAAGACAGCTTGCGCCACAGAGTTGCAGCCCGTTGAGAGCGAGCTTAAAGGACTCGAAGCACGCCTCGCGGCATTGCACCAGAGCCAGAATGGCAAGAAGCAGGAGGAGATTTCTCAGGAAGAAAAGGACGATGTGAAGAACACAGAGAGTGCCCTTGAAGAGCAGCGCACCAAGAAGAACAACATCATCGCCACATACGCAGCAGGCAACAAGGTTGTACATCAGCTTATCGACCTTGCATTGCTGCAGAACGGCATGTTGAAAGGTGCTGCACTCGACTCGTTCTTGAAGCGTTCAGTTGATTTGATTAAGTAATTATTGTTGTTTGGTAACAAACAACGTAACAGCAGAGTTTGTCATCCGCGTCGACCGACGCAGATGTCCGCATCGACCGACGCAGATGTCCGTATCGACCGACGCAGATGTCTGCATCGGTCGATGCGGATCAAAACAATGTTACTATAACCATGTTTCCACAGCGCGATTGCTAAAGAGGTCGCTGCGCTATCAGCAAGCAACAGCAACTGACAGAAATAAAAAGGCAGACTATCCACACGGACAGCCTGCCTTTTCTTATTATATAGTTTAATATACTTCTTCCTAAAATGTTATTAGAGCACAGATATTAATCCTTGATGATATCCAACTCCTTGAACACGCGCTTCAGAATCTGAACGCCACGTTCCACCTGCTCTTCTGTGTGGGTAGCCATGAGTGCGAAACGAACAAGCGTATCCTGTGGTGCGCAAGCCGGCGGAATAACCGGATTGATAAACACACCATACTCGAAAGCCTTAGCTGTCGCAACGAATGTCTTCTCAACATCGTGAACATAAAGCGGAATAATCGGACTCTCTGTCTCACCAATCTCGAAGCCCTCCTCCTTGAAACGACGGAGTGCGTAACGTGTGACTCTCCAAAGGGCATCAATGCGCTCCGGCTCTTTCTGAATGATGTGAAGCGCCTCAAGAGCGGCAGCGGTGGCAGCCGGAGTGTTTGACGCACTAAAGATATAGGTGCGACAAGAGTGGCGCAACCAGTTGATTGTATCCTTGTCACCAGCAATAAAGCCACCGATAGAAGCCATCGACTTAGAGAATGTACCCATGATAAGGTCTACCTCGTCTGTCAAGCCGAAGTGATCACAAACACCACGACCCTGCTTGCCGAATACGCCAAGACCATGAGCCTCGTCAACCATGATAGAGCAGTTGTACTTGTGTTTCAGTTCTACGATAGCCGGCAAATTTGCGAGATCGCCCTCCATTGAGAACACACCATCAACGATGATGAGCTTGATAGCCTCCTCTGGAAGATTCTTCAGCACGCGCTCAAGATCCTCCATATCGTTGTGCTTGTAGTGGAGCTGTGTTGCAAACGACAGACGACGTCCGTCAACAATACTGGCATGGTCGCGGTCGTCGCAGATGATATAGTCGCCACGACCAACAACTGCAGGGATAACGCCACTGTTTACAAAGAAACCAGTAGAGAAACAAAGAGCGTCGTCCTTGCCTATATACTCTGCAAGTTCTTTTTCAAGCTGCACGTGGATATCGAGCGTACCATTCAGGAAGCGACTACCTGCACAACCAGAACCATACTTATCAAGAGCTGCCTTACCAGCATCAATGATGCGCTGATCGCCAGTAAGACCAGTATAAGCATTTGAGCCAAACATCAGAACTTTGTGTCCGCCCATTTCTACTTCTGTGCCCTGCTTGCTCGTAATCTCACGAAAATAGGGATAAACACCTTCCGCCATGTACTTCTGCGGAAGACGATAGCTTTTATACTTTTCTTGTAACTGTCCCATTATAATATTAAATAGGTATATTTCAATTTTGTTATTTCCAAGGTGCAAAGGTACGAAAAATATGTTAAACACGCACGTTTTTCATAAGAAATATGACTTTTTGGTATTTTTCACCAAACCACAACCTTACTTATAACATTATTTTATTATCTTTGTGCCTTATTTATAGCATCAATAAATATGAAGAAAAAAGCCATTTTCATAATCAATCTAATTTCTGGCACATCTGACAAAGCTGCCATCCCCGAACTGATTGAGCAACTTCTTGACAAAGAGAAGTTCGAATATGAAATCGCAATAACTCAATATGCTGGCCATGCTTCAGAGATTGCATCAAAGGCGAAAGACGCAAACGTCGACTTGGTAGTGGCAGTCGGAGGCGACGGCACCGTCAACGAGGTAGCACGTGCCATCGTACACTCCAACACCGCACTTGGCATAATACCATGCGGTTCGGGAAACGGACTTGCACGCCACCTACAGCTACCTATTAATGTAAAGAAGTCGATAGAAATATTAAACACCTTTGAGGTGCGCGATCTTGACTATGGCATCATCAACGGATACCCATTCTTCTGCACATGCGGCATGGGCTTTGATGCCTTCATCAGTCTAAAATTCGCAGAAGCTGGCAAACGCGGTCCGCTAACATACATTGAAAATGTACTTAGAGAAGGCTTGAAGTACGAACCTGAGACATACACAGTGATGGCTGACGACGAGACGAGCCTGCACAAAGCCTTCTTAATATCGTGCGCCAACGCATCACAATATGGCAACAACGCATACATCGCACCACAAGCGTCTATGAGCGACGGACTAATGGATGTTATCATCATGGAACCATTCGGACTGATTGACGCCCCACAAATCAGCATTGAGATGTTCAACAAAACACTCGATAAGAACAACTCGAAGATTAAGACATTCCGCTGCAAGAAACTACGCGTACATCGCCACTCACCAGGAGCTATCCACTACGACGGCGACCCAGTTATGACGGGTGCTGATATCGACGTAGAGTTGAAGCCAAAAGGCATTAAGATTGTGGTAAACTCACAGGCTGACCGAAATCTCAGAAAGCCGAATGCCCTACAGAACGCAGCCACAGAACTATTCAACGAGATAAACATAATACGCGAAGAAATAAGCAAGAGTCGACTAAAACTGCAACAATGGAGCAAAGCTATGCAGCACAAATTCGACTTGTAAACAACAGCGAAGGCGTTAAGCCTTCCACAACAACATCGTACGATCATAAATGTTCGCTTTCAAAAAGTTTGTAATCCACCAAGACCACTGCGCCATGAAGGTTGGTACCGACGGCGTACTACTTGGTTCATGGGCAAATGGCGGCAAACGCATTCTCGACATTGGTACTGGCACCGGACTCATTGCACTGATGATGGCACAACGCTATACTGATGCCACCATTGATGCAGTAGAGATTGACCATGACGCAGCTCTACAAGCATACGAAAACGTTAGCAACACCGAGTTTGCAAACCGTATAAAGATAGTGGAGACAGCAATACAACACTACTCCACTCAAGACAAGTACAACGCTATCGTATCCAACCCACCGTTTTTCATCGATAGTCTGCTCAACCCCAACGCACAACGCTCTACAGCAAGACATGCTTGCGCGCTGAAATACTGCGAGTTATTCGCTACCGTGAAAGCATTGCTCGATACTGACGGTGAGTTCAGTGCCATCATACCAACCGAATGTTTGCAAGCATTCATTGCCGAAGCATACAAGGCAGGACTTGCCATGTCGCGCCAATGCGCCGTGCGCACCACTCCACGCAAACAGCCCAAACGCCACCTTGTAGCATTCCACCACGCAGACCACAAATGCGAGAGAGAAATGGAGGAAGTGTGCCTACAGAATACCGACGGCTCAAGATCGGAATGGTACGCACAACTGACCGCCGATTTCTATATAAAATAACAACAAAAATTCACTCATTAGCAGAATTTTAAGTAACTTTGCACGGAAATACACACGCCCCCGATACACAGTTAACGAGATATGAATAAGAGAACGAGTACTTCAATACAGATGATAGCCGATTATGACGGCGATATTTCAAATTTGTTCAACGTAAACATAGAAGGCGAACTGCCCATTCTTGCCACACGTAACATGGCAATGTTCCCGGGAGTGATTACTCCCGTAATCATTGGAAGAAAACAAAGTCTTAATCTGCTCAACCATATACGCAAGACTCAGGATGCGAGCTTTGCCGTGTTCTGCCAGCACGACCAGGAAGTTGAGCACCCAGACACCAAAGACCTCTTTGAGTACGGAGTGTACGCACGCCTCGTGAAGATACTCGAACTGCCCGGACCTGGAAATAACATCACCGCAATCATCCAAGGTTTAGGACGCTGCAGACTGAACAAGCTCACCGCTAACAAGCCTTTCTTGATGGGCGAAATATCACCAGCCATGGAGGAACTGCCTGATGCAGACGACAAGGAGTTCAACACGGCAATGGAAGATTTGCGTTCTACCACTACGGAATACATCCGACAGAACGAAGATTTGCCTGATGAGTCGCAGTTTGCACTGAACAACATTTCAAATGATGTAATCGCAGTAGACTTCATCTGCACAAACCTGCCATTCGACATAGCCGACAAAGCCGAACTTATCTATACAAGTTCTATTAAGGAACGTGTCATCAAGACACTGAAGGTGCTGCACAAGGAGATACAGTTGCTCGAACTAAAACAGAACATTCGCACGAAGACTCGCGAAGATCTCGACGAACAACAGCGCGAATACTTCCTGCAGCAGCAGATAAAAAACATCAAAGAGGAGCTGGGCAGAGGCGAAGGATCACCGGAACGCAAGGAGCTTGAGCAGAAAGCAGCTAAGAAGAACTGGTCGGAGGATGTGGCAAAGCTCTTCCGCAAGGAACTTGACAAACTGGACATGTTCAATCCGCAGAGTCCAGAATACAGCATACAGTACAACTATCTGCAGACGATGATTGCACTGCCTTGGGGCGAATACACCAAGGACAACCTTGACTTGAAACGTGCCCAGCGCGTGCTCAACCACGACCACTACGGCATGGAGAAGGTGAAGGAACGCATTCTCGAATACATGGCTGTACTGAAGTTGCGCGGCGACCTCAAGTCGCCCATCATCTGCCTCTACGGCCCTCCGGGAGTCGGCAAGACATCACTTGGCAAGAGTATTGCTGCTGCCATGAAGCGCAAGTACGTACGCATGTCATTAGGCGGTCTGCACGACGAAAGCGAGATTCGCGGACACCGCCGCACTTACGTGGGAGCCATGCCTGGCAGAATTATCAAGAATATACAGAAGGCAGGTTCGTCAAACCCCGTGTTTATCCTCGACGAGATTGACAAGGTGACACAGAACACCGTCAATGGTGACCCGTCATCAGCCTTGCTTGAGGTGCTCGACCCTGAACAGAACAACGCCTTCCACGACAACTATCTTGATGTTGACTACGACCTCTCGAAGGTGCTCTTCATTGCAACCGCCAACGACCTCAACACTATACCGCGTCCGCTGCTCGACCGTATGGAACTTATTGAAGTGAGCGGATACATAACGGAGGAGAAGATTGAGATAGCGAAACGCCATCTCATTCCGCGTGAAATAGCAAACTGCGGATTGGACAAGGACGAGGAGAAGCCTACATTCACAAAGGCTGCTATCGAGAGAGTGATTGAGCAATACACTCGCGAAAGCGGTGTGCGTCAATTGGAGAAGCAGGTGAACAAGGCACTGCGCAAGATTGCATACAAGAAAGCCCTCGACAACGACGTAAACGAAAAGATTACACCTAACGAGATTGAGGGACTGCTCGGCAAAGCACCTTTCTACCGCGACATCTACCAGGGCAATAGCTATGCAGGTGTCGTTACGGGCTTAGCATGGACAAGCGTGGGCGGCGAGATTCTCTTCATCGAGACATCGCTCAGCAAGGGCAAGACGGGCAAGCTGACACTGACCGGAAATCTCGGTGACGTGATGAAGGAGTCGGCTGTCATTGCCCTCGAATACGTAAAGGCTCACATCGACACGCTCGGCGTAGACTATCGCATCTTCGACAACTGGAACATACATATCCACGTACCAGAAGGTGCAACGCCGAAGGATGGTCCGTCTGCAGGTATCACAATAGCTACGTCTATCGCCTCGGCACTCACACAGCGCAAGGTGCGCAAGAACACAGCCATGACAGGCGAGATAACGCTCCGCGGAAAGGTTCTGCCGGTAGGCGGCATCAAGGAGAAGATTCTTGCAGCCAAGCGTGCCGGCATCACCGACATCGTAATGTGCCAGGAGAACCGCAAGGACATCGAGGAAATTCCTGAGATGTACCGCAAGGGTGTTGACTTCCACTATGTAGAAAATATACAGGATGTATGGAAGTTTGCGCTCACTGATGAGATTGTAGACAATCCGATTAATTTTAAAATTGAAGAAGAAACGAAAGAATGACTTTTGAACTGCAACATACCGACCCGTGTAGCGACGCTCGCACTGGTATAATAACCACCGACCACGGACAGATAAAGACCCCTATCTTCATGCCTGTAGGCACAGTTGGCTCTGTGAAGGGAGTACACTTCAACGAACTCCGCGAACAGGTGAAGGCACAGATTATCTTAGGCAACACCTATCATCTCTACCTGCGTCCAGGTCTTGACACTCTGCAAAAGGCTGGCGGATTGCATAAGTTCAACACGTGGGACCGTCCGATACTTACCGACTCTGGCGGCTTTCAAGTGTTCTCGCTCACCGGCATACGCAAGTTGCGTGAGGAAGGCTGCGAGTTCCGCTCACACATTGACGGATCGAAGCACATCTTCACACCAGAGAATGTTATGGACACAGAACGCATCATCGGAGCCGACATCATGATGGCATTCGACGAATGCCCTC
>OLGY01000655.1_pt1 | contig 22320 bp, 17 predicted proteins | sample 1605951 | NCBI WGS metagenome assembly OLGY01 (sample SAMN03283280) | human gut metagenome | biome: human-associated habitat; material: feces | host: Homo sapiens | place: Peru | collected 2012
ACCTGAAATGGGTTGGGGTAAATTTATAGGTACCGCAGGATTATTTGGCGCTTACCTATTTTCGCTGAGTAAGCAAAATAAAGAAATTCCGTACAAAAATTTCCTGATTTAGGATTTTTTTGTACGGAATTCATTGTTTTGGGGCTATTTACGCAAAACTAACTTTCTGGCTACTCTGCCAGTTCTTCCCACTGTTCATATAATTTTTCCAATTGTTCCTGGCAGGCAGTCTGCTCTTTGGACAGTTCCTGTAATTTTGCTACCTGGGTGCCGATGGCGGGATCGGACATTTCGGTGTCGATCTCGGAGATGCGGGCTTCCAGTTCGGCAATCTTTTCTTCGCATTTTTTCAGGTCGTTTTCTTTTTTGCGGAGTCTTGCCTGTTCTTCCTTCTGGGCTTTCCAGTCCAGCTTGACTTCGGAGTCCGCAGCCTTAGCAGCACCAGTATTATCTGCATCCGCACTCTGCGGTGACTTTGCCTCTATGGCTGCCATCACCGTGTCGTGCTTTTCCAGATAGTAGTCATAATTTCCAACATAACTTACGAATTGTCCCTCCGTCAGATCCAGGATCCTGTGGGCGGTACGGTTGATGAAGTAACGGTCGTGGGAGACATACAATATCGTTCCCTCGTAACCGTTCAGGGCATCCTCCAGAATCTCCTTGGACATGATATCTAAGTGGTTCGTGGGCTCATCCAGGATGAGGAAGTTCGCGTTGGAGAGTACCAGCTTGGCAAGAGAGACGCGTCCGCGCTCACCGCCGCTCAGATCACTGATGCGCTTGAACACATCCTCCCCGGTGAAGAGGAAAGCCGCCAGTACATTGCGGATCTGGGTATTGTTCAGGTAGGGATAATCGTCCGAGATCTCTTCAAACAATGTCTTCTCGCTGTGGAGCACATGATGCTCCTGATCGTAATAGCCAATCTCTACATTGGAACCTAAGCGGAAGGTGCCCTGATCTGCGGGAACAAGACCGTTTAAGATCTTAAGCAGAGTGGTCTTGCCGCTGCCATTATCACCGATGATCGCCACGTGTTCACCGCGTTTGATCTCGAAATTGACATCGGTAAAAAGCTTATGGGAGTCAAAGCTTTTTGCCAGATGTTCCACGGTCAGTACATCATTGCCGCTTAAGATCCGGGGCGTCAGAGTCAGCTTCATATCCGTGCGGACCTCGGAGGGCTTTTCGATGACCTCGATCTTGTCCAGCATTTTCTCCCGGCTTTCCGCCCGTTTGATGGATTTTTCCCGGTTGAAGGACTTTAATTTTTCGATAACTTCTTCCTGATGCTTGATCTCACGCTGCTGGTTCATATAGGCATTCCAGGCAGCGACGCGCAGCTGTTCCTTTTTTACGGCATAATCGGAGTAATTGCCCATAAAGGTTGTAGCCTTGGACTGATCGATCTCGATGACTTTTCCGGCGATCCGGTCCAGGAAATACCGGTCGTGGGAGACGATGAGAACGGCTCCCTTGTAATTCAACAGATAAGTCTCCAGCCAGGCGATGGAATTCATATCTAAGTGGTTGGTCGGCTCGTCTAAGATAATGAGATCGGGGTTCTGCAACAGAAGTCGTCCCAATGCTACACGAGTCTTTTGACCGCCGGAGAGTGTGGCAACCGGCTTGGAGAATTCATCTTCGGTAAAGCCAAGACCCTTTAAAACTCCGACCAGCTCACTGCGGTAGAGATAGCCGCCGCCGGTCTCGAAAGCGTGGGTGAGAGAGGTGTACTGCTTCATCAGGTCTTCCAGAGCATCCCCATCAGCATGCTTCATATTGTTTTCGCATTCCCGGATCTTTTCCTCCAGGCGCAGCAGATCCGCCTTGACGGACAACAGCTCTTCGTAAATGGTGTGAGAGGTGTCCACGGTGCTGTTCTGGGCAAGATACCCAAGGGTTTTGTCCTTCGCCAGAACTACCTGTCCGTCATCGGGAGTCATTTCCCCTACGATGATGCGGAGCAGTGTTGTCTTTCCGGCACCATTGATGCCCACGATGGCAGCTTTTTCATGATCCTCTATATGAAAAGAAACATTTTTCAATACCTGATTTTCCACAAATGCTTTTGAAATATTCTGACAAGATAATATCATGGTAGTAAGTATCCTTTATTTCCAGCCCACACAGACCGGGCTTTTTAAATTTTATTGTAACGAAAAGAAGAAAACCTGTCAATTCATTGACAAGTTTTTAACATATGGTGTATACTTAAGGAAAATCGGAGGTGAAAGTATTGGAAGCAAAAGGAATTTCACAGGCTGTGATCGGCAGACTGCCCAGATACTTTCGATATTTGGGGGAATTAAAAGATGAAGGTGTAGAACGTATCTCTTCGCAGGAACTTTCCGGACTTATGAAGGTGACCGCATCCCAAATACGACAGGATTTTAATAATTTCGGTGGTTTCGGTCAGCAGGGATACGGATATAATGTAGAATATCTGTACCGTGAGATCGGTAAGATATTAGGACTTGATAAGCAGCATAATTTCGTTATTATTGGAGCCGGTAACCTGGGCAGAGCCCTGGGTAATTATTTGAACTTCGAGCGTCGTGGTTTTATTTTCAAGGGAATGTTCGATGCGAATCCGGAGCTTGTGGGGAAGGATGTCCGTGGTGTGAAGGTTATGCCCATGGAGCAGCTGGAATCTTTTATCCGGGAGAATGACATTGATATTGCCGTACTGACGATTCCCAAGACCAGTGCCGTGGAAGTGGCTGACAAGCTGGTGGCGAACGGGATCCGTGCCATCTGGAACTTTGCACATGTGGATCTGAACGTTCCGGAGGGAATACAGGTAGAGAATGTACATCTGTCAGACAGTTTAATGAAACTTTCGTATAACATTAACCGTTACAACTCAGATATAAAATAATGAGCCTCAGGGAAAAACAAGCGGCTGCGAAGCGGGATGAAGAGTGCGATAGCACGAATTCGTGAGCTTACGAGAGAGTAAGGCATAAAGGGAGTGATATTATGGGCAACGATAACGCAGGAGAAAATGCGAGGAACCGGCAGGAAGCTTTTAAAAGTGCACTTGCGGGGAAACATCTGCCCGTACTCACCCTGGATAACAAGTGGTACAAGCTGCTGAATAAGACCGGCTCCGTTCCGTTAAAGGAGACGGAGGATGCTCTGAATCAGCTCTTAAAAAGACAAGGAAAGCTCAACACAGAGTCGAAAGACATCCGCAATCTGAAGAAGAAGCTGATGAAAGAGATCGTTCCCATGGTGGATGAGGCAGAACAGCAGGGAGAGGACAGTAAGCTGAACAGGCAGATCGAAGAACATAAGCACCTGATCGAAGAGTGCAATGAGAAGCTGGAAGCTTATGAAGATGAACTGAAAGACCTCCCCCGGGAGATCGAAAGATTAAATCTTCAGCTTATGATGTTTACTATGGAGTGCTGCTATGATATTATGAAGGATAATGACAAACAGATCAATGAGACTGCAGAGTGGGTGGGTGCGATCCGCATTGAACTGAAAAAACGTCTGATCGAGAAACAGCAGATGGAACAGCAGAATCAGGAGATCTATAACTACATGCATGACATCTTTGGTGCAGAGGTGGTCAATCTGTTTGACATGAAATATAATCCGGAGCAAAAATAGTATGAAATATCTGGTAACTGCACAGGAAATGAAACAATACGATAAGAATACCATAGAGTACCTCGGCATACCGGGGCCGGTTCTGATGGAAAGAGCGGCTCTGGCAGCGGAGGATTTTCTGAAAGAGCGCTTTGATGCCGTGAAAGAACGGACGAAAGTGCTCATTTTTGCTGGTATGGGGAACAATGGCGGCGATGGCCTGGCGTTAGCAAGACTTCTTGCGGCGGACGGATACGCAGTTGCGGTAAAATGCGTGGGAGATATGCAGAGAGCTACGAATCAGTGGAAATCGCAGTGGCAGACTTTGCAACATTTTCCGGTGAAGACAGACAGTAATATTGCGGTGGATGAATATAATGTAATTGTAGACGCCCTCTTTGGCGTGGGATTAAGCCGCCCTGTGGAGGGGAACTATGCGGATGCCGTGAAAGAGATGAACGCGGCAGAGGGATTTAAGCTGGCGCTGGATGTGCCAAGCGGTATCTGTTCGGATACCGGCAGAGTGCTGGGTTGTGCATTCCTGGCAGATGCTACGGTCACTTTTGGTTTCTGTAAGAGAGGACTGGTAATGTATCCCGGTGCGGAATATGCCGGAGAAGTCCGGACTGCGAATGTGGGGATCGGAACGGAGAGCTTCTTAGGACAGGAACCAGAAATGTACACTTATGAGAAAGGCTCCGTACAGTTACTTAAGAGAAATGCTGCGGGGAACAAAGGAACCTTCGGCAAAGCACTGCTCGTTGCAGGAAGTAACGGCATGGCAGGTGCAGCTATTTTGGCGGCGAAAGCAGCCTATCGTACCGGAGCCGGCATGGTAAAGGTGATTACCGCGGAAGAGAACAGACAGATCATACAGCAGGGGATTCCGGAAGCGCTATACGGCTCCTGCAGACAGCTGGCGGAGAGTCTGGACTGGGCGGATGTCATCGCCATAGGTCCCGGCATCGGCAGAGAAGAACAGGCACTGCAATGTCTGAAGACCGTGGTGGAGAGAAGCAGGAAGCCTCTGGTGCTGGATGCGGATGCCCTGAACCTCCTGGCAGAGGAGAACGGCAGGATGCTGGCAGAAGAACTGCGCACCCAGGGAGCGGAAGGCAGAGTGATCCTTCTGACACCTCACGTGGGGGAAGTGTCCAGACTGCTAAAACGGACGACCTCAGAGTGCAAGGAAGACCTCCCCACATGTGCGAAAATACTGGCAGAACGTTTTCACGCCATAGCAGTTGCCAAGGATGCGAGGACTGTGGTATGTAAGGAACAGGGATCCTGCTATCTGAATACAACGGGCAACAGCGGAATGGCTACGGCAGGCAGCGGAGATGTGCTGACCGGCGTGATCCTGGGATTGCTGGCGCAGGGAATGGATGCCCTGGAGGCTGCGACCTGTGGCGTATATCTGCACGGCATGGCAGGAGATCTGGCGGCCGGACTTCATACCGAATATGGTGTGATGGCGGGAGATATCGCCGAATGTCTGATGAAAAATCAAAATAAGAAAGCGTGAAAATATGACGAGAGAACTGCAGGAAAAATTAGAGTCCTATCAACGGGTATGGGCGGAAGTGGATCTGGATGCCATCTGGGAAAATATGGTCCATATGAAAGAAAACATTGCGGAGAATACGAAAATACTGGCCGTCATTAAGACGGACGGATATGGTCATGGTGGTGTTCCTATCGCGAAAATGTTAGAGCAGCTGGACTTTATGTTCGGTTATGCAGCAGCCACTTATGAAGAGGCACATGTACTCAGAGAAGCAGGCGTGAAGAAACCGATCCTGATCCTGGGATATACTTTTCCCTATTGCTACGAAGAACTGATCCGGGAGGAGATCCGTCCGGCAGTCTACCGCAGGGATACGGTGGAAGAGCTGGCCACCGCAGCAGCAAAGGTCGGACAGAAGGCAAAGGTTCATATCAAGGTAGATACCGGCATGGGAAGAATCGGCATTGCGCCGGATGAGGAAGGACTGGAGTTCGTCAGATTCCTTATGGAACATCCGGAACTGGAAGTGGAGGGCATTTTCACCCATTTTGCCAAATCCGATGAAGAAGATAAGACTTCTGCAAACCATCAGCTGGAACTTTTTCAGAATTTTATCGACAGAATACAGACAGAGCTGGGGCTTGCTATTCCCGTCAAGCACTGCTCCAACAGTGCGGCTATTTTGGAAATGCCCCAGGCGAATATGGATATGGTCCGTGCAGGTATCACTACTTACGGTCTGTATCCTTCCGAAGAAGTGAGTAAGGATATTGTACCCTTACGGGCAGCCATGTCTCTCTACAGTCATATTGTATACTGTAAGACGATCCACGCAGGACAGAGCGTCAGCTACGGCGGGCTGTTTACGGCACAGAAGGATACCAGAGTAGCCACGATCCCCGTAGGTTACGGAGACGGCTATCCCAGAAGCCTGTCCGGAAAAGGCTATGTACTGATCCGGGGGAAGAAGGCACCGATCCTCGGAAGAGTCTGTATGGATCAGTTCATGGTAGATATTTCGGAGATTCCGGGAGTTATGGAGGGCGACAAAGTAACGCTTCTCGGTGTGGACGGTACAGAGCGGATCACCGCGGAAGAATTGGGAGAACTCTCTGGCAGATTTAATTATGAATTTGTCTGTGATCTGGGCAAAAGAATTCCCAGGGTCTACAGACAGCATGGTGAGATCACAGAAGTAAGAGACTATTTTGAAAATTTCTGATGGATCAAAAGTGCTCGTATAACTCCGTAAGAATCGGCAATACTTATCCTAAATCGCTGATGTAAGGAGTAGAAATGAGAAGAGGAGATGTCTATTACGCGGATCTGCGGCCGGTGATCGGCTCGGAACAGGGCGGTATCAGACCGGTGCTCATCATCCAGAATGATGTGGGCAACAAACACAGTCCTACCGTGATCTGCGCTGCGATCACCTCAAAGATGAATAAGGCGAAGCTGCCTACACACATTGAATTAAATGCCCGTCTTTATGATATGGATAAGGATTCGGTAGTGCTTCTGGAACAACTGCGTACTATTGACAAGAAGAGATTAAAGGATAAAGTATGTCATCTCGACGGTGATATTATGCGGAGAGTGAACCGGGCACTGAAGGTAAGTCTGGAACTGGATACATAGCCTGATGCCCTGCGTATCCAGAGGAATATATAAAAGAATTAAAATACGAAAGGATGAAATGAACGATGGATATCAGTGGGCCTGTGGCCATATTTCTCTTTTTCCTGCTGTTACTGGTAGATATGTTTTTTTACGGATTTGATGCTGCCATTGACAACCTCAATGAAAAAGAGATCTTACATAAAGCGGAGGAAGAAAAGGATCGCCGGTCGGTGCGGCTTTCTGAGATGGTCAGCCGTCCGGGGATCTATATCAATACGGTACAGTTAGTCATTACGCTGATCAATATTTTAATGGGTGCCTTTTACCTGAATATCTGGCTGCAGATGATCGACAAGGGCCTGCATGTGATCAATGTCGGAGGATTGTCGCTGCAAAATGTCCCCACGGGAGTGATCTCAGGGATCGCAACGGTATTGTCTTTTGTTGCCATGATTTATATCCTGCTGACCTTTGGGGTATTGATACCGAGGAAAATGGCATCCAGGAAGCCGGAAAAGTGGGCATATGCCTGCATTGACCCGATCTTTTGTATTACGAGACTGTTATCTCCCTTGACGGGTCTGGTAAATCTGACTGCAAAGGGAATATTATTTCTCTTCGGTGTCCGCAATAACACAGATGAAAATGATGTGACCGAGGAAGAGATCATCAACATGGTTCAGGAAGGTCATGAGCAGGGTGTCATCCAGGCAAGTGAAGCAGAAATGATCTCCAATATTTTTGAATACGGAGACAAGGAAGCCCAGGACATCATGACGCACCGCGGAAGTATCGTAGCCATCGACGGCGAGACGAAGTTAAAAGATGCAATTGCTTCCATGCTGGGAGGCAAGAACAGCCGCTATCCGGTGTATGAGGAGAACATTGACCATATCATCGGTATCTTACATCTGAAGGATGCCATGCGGTTTCACATCAGCGATGACAAGCTGGATGTGCCCATTGCGAAGCTGGACGGGCTGCTCAGAGAGCCTTACTTTGTACCTCAGACCAAAAATATTGATGAACTGTTCAAAGAGATGCAGTCCCAGAAACTGCAGATGGTCATTGTCGTAGACGAATACGGTCAGACCGATGGACTGATCGCCATGGAGGACATCCTGGAGGAGATCGTCGGCAATATCATGGATGAATACGATGAAGACCAGGAATATATCAAGAACCGCGGTAAAGGCGAATATGTCATGGAAGGTAAGACTCCGCTTAAGGAAGTGGAAGAGCTGTTAGACATTACCTTTGACGAAGAGGAATTCGAGACGTTAAACGGCTTCCTGATCTCGAGACTGGACAGGATCCCGGAGCCGGATGAACAGTTTGATGTGGACTATAAAGGATACAATTTCAAGATCCTTTCTGTGGTCAAAAAAATGATCGGAAGTGTCCTCGTCAAAAAACTCCCTGAGGAAAAAACACAGGAGAATGCAGAAGACGGACAATCAGTGCTTGAAGAAAAACAAAAATAATGCTATGATAAAAAAAGCGTTATTGCGCAGGCGTTGCGCATACAAAGAGAAAGAAACTTTAAGTTCAAAGGAGTAACAAAGATGTCAGGACATTCAAAATTTGCTAATATTAAGCATAAAAAAGAGAAAAACGATGCAGCAAAGGGTAAGATTTTCACTATTATCGGACGTGAAATTGCAGTCGCTGTAAAAGAGGGCGGTCCCGATCCTGCCAACAACTTTAAACTGGCAACCGTTATCGCCAAAGCTAAGGCTAACAACATGCCAAATGATACTATCGACCGCGGTATTAAGAAGGCGGCCGGCGATGTAGGCAATGTGAACTACAAGTACGTGACTTACGAAGGCTACGGTCCCAACGGTATCGCCATCATCGTTGATGCACTTACCGACAACACTAACCGTACCGCTGCAAATGTCAGAAGCGCATTCACCAAGGGACAGGGTAACGTAGGTACTCCCGGATGCGTATCCTTTATGTTCGATAAAAAGGGACAGATCATCGTGGACAAGGAAGAGTGTGATATGGATGCGGATGATCTGATGATGACAGCACTGGATGCCGGTGCGGAAGATTTCTCCGAAGAGGAGGACAGCTTCGAGATCCTGACCGATCCCGATAACTTCGAAGAGGTACGTAAAGCACTGGAGGATGCCGGAATTCCCATGATCAGTGCGGAGGTTACCATGATTCCCCAGAATTATGTAACACTGACCGATGAGACTGCAGTGAAGAACTTACAGAGAACCCTGGATCTGCTGGAAGATGATGATGACGTTCAGGCAGTATATCATAACTGGGACGAATAAATTGAAAGGTTAGGGGTAACAGCATGGAGAAACTTGCAATTGTAGTTCCTTGTTATAATGAAGAAGAGGTGTTAAAGATTGCTTCCGAGGCACTGAGGGGTGTGCTGGATGATCTGATCCATAAGGGAAAGATCGCGGAAGACAGTTTTATTCTGTTTGTAAATGATGGCAGTAAGGATCGTACATGGGAGCTGATCGAAGAAGAGCATCAGGCACATCCTGTGCAGGTATGCGGTGTAAAGCTGGCCGGCAATGTGGGACATCAGTTCGCACTGACTGCCGGACTGATCACGGCAATGGATCTGTCCGATGTGACGGTTTCCATCGATGCGGATCTGCAGGATGATGTGGCTGTGATCGAAGAGATGATCGATAAGTTCCATAACGGCTGTGACATCGTATACGGTGTCCGCAAGGAACGTAAGACCGATACTTTCTTCAAACGTACCACTGCGCAGGGGTTCTATAAGGTTATGGAGCTGATGGGCGTCAAGACGGTTTACAATCATGCGGATTTCCGACTGATGTCCAAGCGCGCGGTAGAACAGTTCTCCAAATATCAGGAGACGAACCTGTTCTTAAGAGGGATGATGCCTCTGATCGGCTACCAGACCGACTGTGTATACTATGACCGTAAGGAAAGAGTGGCCGGGGAATCCAAGTATCCGTTAAAGAAAATGCTGGCATTGGCATTTAACGGAATTTCTTCTTTCAGTGTGAAGCCGATCAGCATGATCCTGGGAGCCGGTATGATCATTGTAGCCTTAAGTGTTCTGGCTGCTATTTATGCGTTGATCTCTTATTGTACCGGACATGTGGTACCGGGCTGGACTTCCCTGATCCTGTCCATCTGGTTCCTGGGCGGTATTCAGTTGATGGCCATCGGACTGGTGGGCCAGTATATCGGCAAAATCTACATTGAGGTAAAACATCGTCCCAGATATAACATTGAAAAGGTACTGAAATAATGAATTATAAAAAGAATGTAATAAGTGTAATACTGTGGTTACTTTCTGTAATTATGGCGGGAACCGGAGCGATGATGGTCACTATGCCGAACGCTCCGGAGGAAGCCCAATGGATTGGCCTTGTGATAACAGGTGTATGGCTTGCTGTCACAGGGCTTGTTGCTTTTCTGCTGTCAAGAAGACTGCAAAAGAGCAGAGAGAAAAGAACAAATGCGGATAACCGGCAGAATGTACTTGTGGTCGAGGGGATCCTCACAGTGCTGCTGGTAGCGGCGGGGATCGTTCTGCGGATTCGTGAGATCCAGCTGATGGATCTTGATGTAGCGGCAAAGAATGTCTGGTTTGATACGGTCCGGGTGACGACACAGACGCAGATTCCACAGGTAGTACACGGTGCGGTCTATCTGTATCTGCAGCTGCTGCACGGGCTTTTGCTGCTCCTTGGCAATAAAGTTACCGTGGTACTGGGATTCCAGGCAGGCTTACAGATTCTTGGCTGGGTTCTGTGTTATTTTGCGGTTCGCCGACTGACCGGACCGACTGCAGCAGTCACGGCGCTGGGCTTTGGAATGCTCTGGCCATTGTGTTGGAAGGTAGTAGTGCTGGGACCAGAAGAGCTTTATCAGATGTTATGGATGATCGGCTTATGTCTGGTGGCGGCAGCACTGGATGCTTTTCGTCGAAAGGGCGCACAGAAGGGCATCCGCCCGATTCTCGGTTTTTTTATCGCCGGTGTGGCGATGGGAGTGCTGACTTATCTGGATATCACTGGTCTGCTACTGTATCTTCCAATACTTTCGGTTTTTGCACTGGAGACAGTGGAAGAGGAGACTGTTGGATTTTTACATAGAATGTGGGCTGCACTACTGGCGGCTTTCGGCGGCGCAGCCGGATTCTTTGTTTCGATCGCAATAGATGCCTGTGTCAGTGGGAAACTTATGGGAAATGTTCTCGCTGCCTGGGGACGGCTGTTCCAACCGTCTGCTTTTTCCTGGCCGGTCACAATTTACGACAGTACTATGACGACCGGAGCGGATACTGTGGCAGCCGGCAAGATTCTGATCTTTTTATTGATAACAATGCAAATTCTCGGTGTATTTGGTTTCTGGTGTCAGAAACGCAGAGAACGTCAGAGTATCTGGATCCTTTTGTGGATTGTGTTGGAGTTACTGATGACGTTTCAGATCACAACCCCGGATATTCAGGGAATGTGGATGCATGTTCGGCTTCGTTATCTTCTCATTGGAGCCGGAGTACAAAGCCTGATTCCCTATGTGACCATGATGCAGGAAAAAGAAAGGGAGAGTACGGAAACGGTGAAACGCAGATCCCGGCTGAAAGTACAGGATCTGGAGACAGAGGAATTCCCGGAGGAAGAGCAGGTGTCTTTTCAGGAAGAACCTGCAGAAACGGGAAAAATACAGCTGATCGAAAATCCCCTGCCTCTGCCGAAAAAGCATGTGCCTAAGGTGCTGGATTATAAGCTGGATAATGACGATGACAGTGATTTTGATTATCCGGTAGCGGATGATGATGATTTTGATCATTAAAAATCTGTTGGTTTCCTAATGAAATGTTGGATTGACGGACATACTAAAAGACGATACGAGAGGTGGAATGCCTTTGTGTCGTCTTTTTTTGTTATTTAAATTTTCAAAATCATAAATCATTGAAACTGGGAGGAAACAGGCCATGCAGAATCAGAAAGATAACAATCAGAACAAGAATGAAGCGCCGAAGACCGAGGCGGAAGAACACAGAGACGAAAGAATTGAAAAAACGGGACAACTGACGCTGTCGGATGCGGCATCCGGTGAAAAGATCCATCTGCTGACCATTATCGGTGAAATCGAAGGGCATGATAATCTCTCCGGTAATTCGAAGACCACAAAATATGAACACATTCTTCCTCAGCTTGCGGCAATCGAAGACAGTGAAGAAATCGGCGGTGTGCTGGTGCTGTTAAATACTATGGGTGGAGATGTGGAAGCGGGACTTGCCATTGCTGAAATGCTGGCTTCGTTGAGTAAACCTACAGTATCTCTGGTCCTGGGAGGCAGCCATTCCATAGGTGTTCCCATAGCAGTCAGTTGTAAATATTCTTTTATTGTCCCAACGGGAACTATGGTGATACATCCGGTACGGACGAACGGTATGGTGATCGGTGTCCCACAGACTTTTGAATATTTTAAGCTGATCCAGGACAGAATTACGGGGTTTGTGTGTAAACATTGCAGGATCAGCCGGCAGAAGCTGGAAGATCTCATGATGGAGACCGGATTTCTGACGAAAGATGTCGGCAGTATCCTGGTAGGAGAAGAAGCCGTGAAACACGGTATCCTTGATGAAGTGGGCGGGATTGACCGCGCAATCCGAAAGCTTCGGGAGATGATGGACAGCAATATAAAAAAGGATGACAAGGCAGTGGAAAAATGATATACTTCTAGTTATGACTATTATGCTGACGTAAAAGAAAAGCATCGTAGATGCGATTTTACGAATGCGGTTCTGAATAGTTATATTCGTATTAACATTAAAGTTAGGGGTATGATGACATGGCATCTTCATCAGGCAAAAGAACATCATCTTCCAATAGGACAAGAAAGAGTACGACAAACAGTCGCAGCAGGCAGGCACAGAGATCTGCACAGGACAGTGAACTTTTTCACGAGATCGGTCTGATCGTCCTGTTTGTTGCGATGTTGATATTATTTTGTTGCAATTTTGGCATTATCGGTCCGGTTGGCAATGCAATCAGCGGGGTCTTATTTGGCATTTTCGGATTCACTGCGTATATAGCGCCCATTGTAATATTTCTGGCGGTGGCTTTCTGGTTCGCCAATGAGGGGAACCCAACTGCTGTGCGGAAAATGATCGCCGGTGTCGTATTGTTTTTAATGATCGGCGTGATATGCGATCTGATAGCGAAGACTGCCGGCTCCATGGAACAGTATGATATTAAACTGTTATATACGAACTGCAGCACCGGTAAAAAGGGCGGAGGTATTCTGGCAGGAAGTATCTGCTATCTGTTGCTGCATTATCTGGAGACGGTAGGAACAGTGCTGGTAGTGCTTTTGTGTTCGGTGATCAGTCTGATCCTGGTAACGGAGCGATCCTTCTTAAGCAGTATGCGTAACGGTGGCGACAGGATCCGTGAAATGTCCAGAGAAGACGCGGAACGTAGACGGGAGAATGCCGAAATCCGCAGGCAGGAACAGGAAGAGCGTACTTCCCAAAGAGAGGAAGCCCGCCGCATCCGCGAAGAGGAGCGCCGGATCCGTGAAGAAGAGCGAAGACTTCGCGCTGAGGAGAAAGAAAATGAACAGATCCTGAACGCTGTTCCCCGCAGAGAGAAAAAGGTGACAGGAGTCATGATGGATACCTCCTTGAAAAAGCAGGATACACAGCCTGCCGGTAGACGGGATGATATCCATGAGATCGTATACGAAGAGGATGAACAGGAAGCTCCCGAGGTAGAAGAGACCCGGGTGACTTCCAGTGATTTTGATAAAATCAATGTGACGGATATGCATCAGGTGACGATGCAGGAAGCGGTAGACGATGTTTCCTACGAAAATATTCCGGTTGAGGAAGTAAGCAGTGCAGCTACGTTTAAAAAGCCTTTTGAACGCAGAGAGTCCTGGCAGGAGGAAGCGGCGCTTCTGACGCCCCAGGCGGAAGCTATCCGGATCCATAAGGAAGACATTCCGGAGCATGAGGAGACACCTGCAGAACCGGCTGAGAACCGTGTACGCCCGAAGATCACGGCACCGGAGCCTCCTAAGGGGAATTCCCTGGCGGAAGACCAGATACATAAGGATATTGCAAAGGCAGCCAAACAGCCCCCGGCAGAATACCGGCTCCCTCCTTTGAGTCTGTTACAGAAGGGAAAGGCTGCCACGGGAGATTCTTCCAGAGAATTAAAAGAGACTGCCATGCGCTTACAACAGACATTGAATACTTTCGGTGTGAAGGTAACGATTACCGATATCAGCCAGGGGCCCAGTGTTACCCGCTATGAACTACAGCCGGAACAGGGCGTAAAGGTATCCAAGATCGTAGGCCTGGCAGATGATATCAAGCTGAATCTGGCTGCCACGGATATACGTATCGAGGCACCGATCCCGGGCAAGGCTGCCATCGGTATCGAAGTCCCGAACAAAGAAAATATGACTGTGGCACTCCGTGATCTTTTAGAAAGTAAGGAATTCAGGGAATTCAATTCCAACATTGCTTTTGCAGTAGGTAAGGATATTGCGGGCAAGACGGTAGTGGCGGATATTGCCAAGATGCCCCATATGCTGATCGCCGGAGCTACCGGTTCCGGTAAATCCGTATGTATTAATACCCTGATCATGAGTATTTTGTACAAGGCACATCCTGATGATGTAAAACTGATCATGGTAGACCCTAAGGTCGTAGAACTGAGTGTGTATAACGGCATTCCTCATCTGCTGATCCCGGTAGTGACAGACCCCAAGAAGGCATCTGCCGCATTGCATTGGGGTGTCAGTGAGATGGAAGACCGTTACCGGAAGTTCGCGGATTATAATGTCCGTGATCTGAAGGGCTATAATAAAAAGATTGAGACCATGTCTGTTCCCGAGGGCGAGGAACGACCTAAGAAGATGCCGCAGATCGTTATTATCGTGGACGAGCTGGCGGATCTGATGATGGTATGTCCCGGTGAAGTGGAGGAATCCATCTGTCGTCTGGCACAGCTTGCCAGAGCGGCAGGGATCCATCTGATCATTGCTACCCAGCGACCCAGCGTGGATGTCATCACCGGTCTGATCAAGGCGAACATGCCCAGCCGTGTGGCGTTCTCCGTCTCCAGTGGCGTGGATTCCCGTACGATCCTGGATATGAACGGAGCCGAAAAACTTTTGGGAAAAGGAGACATGCTGTTTTACCCGCAGGGCTATTCGAAGCCGGCCCGTGTACAGGGAGCTTTCGTATCGGATAAGGAAGTATCCGATGTGGTGGATTATCTGAAAAATCAGACCCTTGGCAATGTCTATAACAGCTATGCCGAGGATATAGAAGAAAAGATTAAAAATATCGGCTCATCGGGAGGCTCTTCCGGAAGCGGATCCGGCGGTGGCAACGACAGAGACGAATATTTTGAGGAAGCCGCGCGTTTTATTATAGACAAGGATAAGGCATCCATCGGAATGCTGCAGCGTGTGCTTAAGATCGGCTTTAACCGTGCCGCCAGGATCATGGATCAATTGTGTGAGTACGGCGTGGTCGGCGAAGAAGAAGGCACAAAGCCCAGAAAGGTACTTATGAGTATGGAACAGTTTGAACAGTTGTTAGAGGAAATCTGACATGGAGAACTGTCTGAATAAACGGAGGGAAAAAGGACATGAAAACAGATATTGAAATCGCACAGGAAGCAGTAATGGAGCCCATTACCAAGGTCGCCGGAAGTCTGGGAATCGATGCAGACGATCTGGAACTTTACGGAAAATACAAGGCAAAGCTTTCCGAAGAATTTTTAACTAAGATTCAGGATCGCCCCAACGGAAAACTGATTCTGGTAACAGCAATCAACCCGACTCCCGCCGGAGAGGGCAAGACGACCACCACGGTAGGATTGGGAGAAGCTTTCGGACGAATGGGGAAAAAAGCAGTGATCGCTCTCAGAGAGCCATCTCTTGGTCCCTGTTTCGGCATCAAGGGTGGAGCTGCCGGCGGCGGTTACGCACAGGTAGTACCCATGGATGAACTGAATCTGCATTTTACCGGTGATTTTCATGCCATCACATCTGCCAATAATCTGCTGGCTGCCCTTTTGGACAACCATATCCAGCAGGGGAATGAACTTGGCATTGATACCAGACAGATCGTCTGGAAGCGTTGCGAAGATATGAATGACAGAGTCCTTCGTAATATTGTGGTAGGACTGGGGAACAAGACAGACGGTTTCGTCAGAGAGGATCATTTTGTCATTACCGTAGCCAGTGAGATCATGGCAATCCTGTGTCTTGCAGACGATATGAAGGATCTGAAGGAACGTCTTTCCAAGATTGTTGTAGCTTATAACTATCAGGGAGAACCGGTGACCGCAGGACAGTTAAAGGCGGTTGGTGCTATGGCAGCTCTGTTAAAGGATGCGATCAAACCCAACCTGATCCAGACCTTAGAACATACTCCTGCACTGGTACACGGTGGCCCCTTTGCTAACATCGCTCATGGATGTAACTCCGTAAGAGCCACCAAGGCAGCCATGAAGATGGCAGATTATTGCATCACGGAAGCAGGCTTCGGTGCCGATCTGGGTGCGGAGAAGTTCTTCGATATCAAGTGCCGTAAAGCCGGTCTTACCCCTGATGCGGTTGTACTGGTAGCAACGATCCGTGCACTGAAATATAACGGTGGTGTAGCAAAAGCGGATCTGGGTGCAGAGAACCTGGAAGCATTGAAAAAGGGTATCGTGAACCTGGAGAAGCATATTGAGAATCTGCAGAAATATGGTGTACCTGTTGTGGTTACCTTGAATTCTTTTATTACAGACAGCGAGGCAGAGACCGCTTATGTCAGGGAATTCTGTGAGACAAGAGGCTGTGAGTTTGCTCTCTCCGAAGTATGGGAGAAGGGCGGCGAGGGCGGCATCGCTTTAGCGGAAAAAGTATTAAAAGCATTAGAAAAAGAGAATCATTTCCATGTATTATATGAGGATGAATTATCTCTTCAGGATAAGATCACAAAGATCGCCAGAGAGATCTACGGAGCAGACAGTGTGAACTTTGCACCGGCGGCAGCGAAGCAGTTAAAGCGCCTGACGGAGCTTGGCTTCGGTAATCTGCCGGTATGTATGGCGAAGAATCAATATTCCCTGTCGGATGATCCCACACTGTTAGGAAGACCCTCCGGATTTGAATTAAACGTAAGAGAGGCTTATGTATCTGCCGGTGCCGGTTTTGTCGTAGTGCTCACCGGTGCGGTCATGACCATGCCGGGACTGCCCAAGGCACCTGCTGCCTACAATATTGATGTGGATAACGATGGGAAGATCACAGGATTATTCTAGCAAGGAGGACAGGTGTCCCATGGCACAGTTAATAGATGGAAAAGCAATTTCCACACAGATCAAAGAGGAAGTAAAAGAAAAAGTTGCAGCTTTAAAAGAGCAGGGGTGTGAAGTGACTCTGGCAGTGATTCAGGTAGGAGCCGATCCGGCTTCTTCCGTATATGTTCGGAATAAGAAAAAAGCATGTGAATATGTGGGTGTTCGTTCTCTGGCGTATGAACTTCCGGAGGAGACCACAGAAGAAAAACTGCTTGAGCTGATCCGGGAACTGAATGACAGAACGGATGTGAACGGCATTCTGGTGCAGCTGCCGTTACCCAAACACATTGATGAGGAAAAGGTACTGGATGCCATTTCTCCTTTAAAGGATGTGGACGGATTCCATCCGCAGAATGTCGGTGCACTCTGTATCGGCAAACCGGGATTCGTATCCTGTACACCTGCCGGTGTGATCCAGCTCCTTAAGAGATCCGGTATTGAGATTGCCGGTAAGGAATGTGTTGTTGTTGGCAGAAGCAATATCGTCGGCAAACCGATGGCACTTTTATTGCTGCGGGAGAACGGTACGGTTACCGTGGCTCACAGTCGCACAAAGGATCTGAAAGAAGTGACAAAGCGGGCGGATATTCTGATAGTTGCTGTAGGAAGACCGAAAATGATCACCGCTGATTATGTCAAAGAGGGTGCCGTTGTGATCGATGTCGGCATTCACCGGAACGAACAGAATAAATTATGCGGCGATGTGGATTTCGACAGTGTGGAGCCTGTATGCGGCGCAATCACCCCGGTTCCCGGTGGCGTAGGCCCCATGACCATAGCCATGTTGATGAATAATTGTCTGGAATCCGTTTCTTTGCAGGCAATAAGAGGATAATCGTATGAAGTGTCCGAATTGCGGGGCAGAGATGGAGGAAGGAAAGCTTTACTGTGAGCATTGTGGTGAAGATATCCATATTGTCCCTGATTTTGAGCCGGAAGTAGAATACAATATGGAACAGACGCTGAGTGATATTGCGAAGGAAATGGAACCGGAACCTGTTGAGGAGGGCGAATCTTTAAATCCCGAATCACAGGATTGGGATGAACTCCCGGAAAGCCATGTTTCACAGCACCCATTCCGATGGAAATTTATAGTCCTTGTGCTGGTTCTGCTGGTGGTTGCTATAGTATGTACCGGTTTTGGGATTTCTTATTCCCATTATCATTCCGCAGACTATCAGGTAAAATGCGCAAAAGGTTTTGTTTCGCTAGAGGAGTATGATCAGGCAATCGCCTGTTATGAAAGAGCACTGGAACTGGAACCCAAAAACATTACTTTTAAATTTGAACTGGCAGATATTTACTTCCGGAAAAACAATAAGATAGAGTACGAATATTTGCTTAGGGAAATCGTGGCAGATTCCGAGGCCACTTCCGAACAGCTGGAGACTGCTTACGGAAAACTGATTGCCATTTATGCGGCCAGAGACGATTATAAAACTATTAATGATCTTCTGCAAAACTGTGGTAATGTAAACATTATGAGTAAGTACCAGAGTTATATGGCCATGGAACCGGAATTCAATCTTCAGGAGGGATATTATACCAGCATTCAGCCGCTGAAATTGACGACTTTCGGAAGCGGGAAGATTTATTATACCATGGATGGCAGCAAACCCGGAGAGAACAGCTCTCTGTATACCGCACCTATTTTGCTGGAGAATGGGGATTATTGTATTAAAGCAATATACATCAATGAGAACGGAATTGAAAGTCCGGTGGTGACCAAAAATTATCATATTGAAATTGATGAATTGAGTGCACCGGAGGTCACGGCTGTCAGCGGTGACTATGAGTTCCCGATCAACATTGAAGTAACAGATGGAAATGATGTCTATTATACGACAGACGGTTCCGATCCTACGCAGAATTCTGCAGTATATTCCGGACCGATTCCCATGCCTTTGGGAAAATCAACTTTTCGTTTCATACGGATCGCAGAAGGAAGAAAAAGCGAGATCATTGAAAAAAGTTATAATCTGGTTATGAATACAGAATTCATGCCGGAAGATGCCGTTAAAAAAGTTGTGAACCATGCAATACAGAGTGGTAAAATAACAGACGAGTCCGGCAGCTTTGACGAGTCCGGAGCAGCATATCTGTATCAATATCTGTATGTGACCAACATAAATAAAATAGATGATTTTTATGTCATCGCAGAAATCTACAGAGGTGAAGACGGAACCGACACAAAGACAGGAAATCTGTTTGCCGTAAATGCCTATAATCAGGAACTGTATAAACTGCAGGTGGACGAAAGCGGTCGCCGTTATACTCTGGTGGCTGTTTCAGATATATAAAATCCTATATAAATCCTAACAGAAGGGACGGAAAAGAGAAATGTATAAGATCGTAAAAAAACAGGAGCTGACAACCAACATCTATCTGATGGAGGTAGAAGCAAACAGAGTGGCAAAGACCTGTGAACCCGGTCAGTTTGTCATCGTAAGAATGGACAGTGAAGGAGAGAGAATCCCTCTGACTATCTGTGATTACAACAGAGAAAAAGGAACCATCACAATTGTGTTCCAGACGGTAGGCGCAGGAACCAAAATGATGGCACAGTTAGAAGAAGGGGAATATTTCCATGATTTTGTAGGTCCCTTAGGACGTCCTTCCGAACTTGTGGAGCAGCCTCTGGAAGAAGTGAAATCCAAAAAGATCCTCTTCGTTGCAGGTGGTGTAGGAGCAGCACCGGTATATCCCCAGGTGAAATGGCTGCATGAGCATGGAATCGCTGCCGATGTTATCGTAGGAAGCAAGACCAGGGATCTCCTGATCCTGGAAAAGGAAATGGAATCCGTAGCCGGAAATCTGTATGTGACCACGGATGACGGTTCCTACGGAAGAAGTGGTATGGTAACCCAGACGATAAAAGATCTGGTAGCAGAAGGCAAAAAATACGATCTGTGTATTGCCATCGGTCCCATGATCATGATGAAGTTTGTATGTTTATTAACCAAAGAACTGGAGATTCCGACTGTTGTCAGCCTGAACCCCATTATGGTAGATGGAACAGGAATGTGTGGTGCTTGTCGTGTGACGGTCGGTGGCAAGGTGAAATTTGCCTGCGTGGACGGCCCCGAGTTCGACGGACATGAAGTGAACTTCGACGAGGCAATGAGACGTCAGCAGATCTACAAGACCGCAGAGGGACGTGCAATGTTAGCCCTGGAAGAGGGCGAGACCCATCACGGCGGCTGTGGCAACTGCCAGTAAGCTTTTAGACGGAAAGTTTGAACACGATAAAACAGAAAGGCATGGTTAAAATAAAATGGACGTATTAAAGAGAATTCCTGTCAGAGAACAGGATGCAAAGGAACGTGCTACCAACTTCAAGGAGGTATGCCTCGGATATAACAAAGAGGAGGCAATGGAAGAGGCTTCCCGCTGCATTAACTGTAAAAACGCGCAGTGCGTAAAGGGCTGCCCCGTAGCCATCCAGATCCCTCAGTTCATTGAACAGGTGAAAAACGGCAATATCGAAGAGGCTTATCGTATCATCAGCGAATCCAGCGCACTTCCCGCTGTCTGCGGCCGTGTATGCCCGCAGGAGAGCCAGTGTGAAGGAAAATGTATCCGCGGCTTCAAGGGGGATCCCATTTCCATCGGTAAGCTGGAGCGTTTCGTTGCTGACTGGGCAAGGGAAAACGGTATCAAACCCACACCGGCAGCACAGAAGAACGGCAAAAAGGTAGCTGTCATCGGTTCCGGCCCCGCAGGTCTGACCTGTGCAGGTGATCTGGCCAAAATGGGTTATGATGTGACCATATTCGAAGCACTGCATGAGGCAGGCGGTGTACTGGTATACGGTATCCCCGAGTTCCGTCTTCCCAAAAGCGGCGTTGTGGCAAAAGAGATCGAGAATGTTAAATCTCTCGGTGTTCATATTGAAACCAACGTAGTGGTAGGTAAATCCGTGACCATCGATCAGCTGATGGATGAAGAGGGCTTCCATGCCGTATTTATCGGTTCCGGTGCAGGACTTCCGAAGTTCATGGGTATCCCCGGTGAGAATGCCAACGGTGTATTCTCTGCCAATGAGTACCTGACCAGAAGCAATCTGATGAAGGCGTTTGATCCCGATTCCAGAACCCCTATCATGCACGGTAAAAAGGTAGCTGTTGTCGGCGGCGGTAACGTGGCTATGGATGCTGCAAGAACCGCACTTCGTCTGGGTGCTGAGGTACATATCGTATACCGCAGAAGCGAAGAGGAGCTTCCTGCCAGAGTGGAAGAAGTACATCATGCAAAAGAGGAAGGCATCATTTTTGATCTGCTGACCAATCCTATTGAAATCCTGTCCGACGATAAGGGCTGGGTGACCGGCATGAAGTGCATACGTATGGAACTGGGCGAGCCCGACGAGAGCGGCAGACGTCGTCCCGTGGAAGTACCCGGATCCGAATTCGTGATGGAGTTAGATACCGTGATCATGTCTTTAGGTACCTCCCCGAATCCTCTGATCTCTTCTACCACCAAGGGTCTGGATACCAATAAGTGGAAGTGCATCATTGCGGATGAAAATAACGGCAAGACCACCAAGGAAGGTGTCTATGCCGGAGGAGATGCGGTAACCGGAGCAGCTACCGTTATCCTGGCTATGGGAGCAGGTAAGGCTGCTGCCAAGGGTATTGACGAATATCTGAGTGCAAAATAAAGTGTTGCGAATATTAAGGATGGTGTTAGCATATGGCATGGTGTCCGAAATGTAAAAATGAATATCGGGAAGGAATCACCGTATGTCCCGATTGCGGAGAAACACTGGTAAGTGAGGAAGAACTGACGGACTTTACTTCCGTGCTGTTCGGTGAACAGGACGAGATGGAGAGGTTAAAAGACTTCCTTACATACAATGGAGTAGGAAAAAGTAAACTTGTCTATGATGAGACAGAGCAGGTCTATGAACTGTTTGTAGATGCAAAGGACGAGAAAAAGGCGAAGACCATCGCCAGAGTTTTCTTAGAGCAGCAGGAAAAGGAACGCAAGGAGAATGCCGCAGAGGAAGAAGCAGCGGTAGACGAATTCCTGATGCCGGACGGAGATGAAGCATCGGAAGAAAAGCCAAATTCTGTGGAACTATTGAAAGCTGCATCCACACAGGGCGGGCTGACCTATATGAACAGTGGTGCCAAAGCAGAGGAAAACAGATCCTCTGCCTGGGTATTGTTAATTGTGGGTGTTTTGGGAATCTTGGTGATGGCCCTTGGAATTGCAGGAGTACTACCCTTTAACATTGGGAACCCGTAC
>OLGY01000657.1_pt1 | contig 22262 bp, 20 predicted proteins | sample 1605951 | NCBI WGS metagenome assembly OLGY01 (sample SAMN03283280) | human gut metagenome | biome: human-associated habitat; material: feces | host: Homo sapiens | place: Peru | collected 2012
TCATGGAATCTGAGCAAGAATTCTTATATCAATTTTTTGTAAGGAACGTATTGCCACTTAATGATTGCCACTTAATGAACTAAATCGCAACCCTATTCATTTCTAATCGCCGCCAGCGGACTTAATTTCATCGCCCTAAGTGCCGGAAAATATCCCGCCACCATTCCTATCAACACCGCAAATGCCATGGAAGCAATAACCAGCCAGGGCGGTATATAGGAAATATTTCCATCTAATCCCATTGCACTTCCGTTTCCGGTAAGTATATTGATAATAAATGACATCAAAAAACTCAACAGATTTCCTACCACGCCTCCGATAAAGCCAATAAATGCTGCCTCAAGTAAAAACATTTGCTTTATATTCTTCAAGCTGCATCCGAGTACTTTTATTACTCCGATTTCTTTTGTTCGCTCATAAATTGACATCATCATTGTATTCATGATTCCAATTGCTGCCACAAATAAGGATACCGCTCCGATGCCTCCCAGCACAGCCTGGATCATTGCAAACTGTTTTTGCATGCTTTTTACATATTCTGCGTTTGTTGTTACTTTATAGCCCAGATTCTGGATTTCAGATGCTACAGCATCTACATTATCAATGTCATCTACCTGAACCATTGCATTTGTGTACGCAAAGAATTTGTATGGTTTTCCGCTTTTTGTAGTAGGCTGTCCAGGTATTGCACGACCTGCATATTCTTTTTTCAACATATTTTTTAAGGTTGTAATATCACAATATACATTGTAAGAATGTGCATTATATGTATTTTCATCGCCTGTAACACGCCCACTTGCGTGTACTACATATTTTTTAGGAGCCTTTGTAGGAGTTGTTCCTCCTGTACTTGCAGAAGAGGAATTCTCCGTTGATATTGCTGTGCCTCCTGTATTATGCAGTGTGTTATAATACGCATCAGAATCTAATACAAGAAACATCTGCGCTTTCATCACATCAACATCAGGCATCACCCCTGTTTCCCAATATCCTTTGTCGGTCCCCTTTTCCATTAGATTTTCTGTTGCAAGGTTTCCAAATACCAACTCTAATTCCGAACCGTCTGTTTTTGGTAATCTACTTCCTTCTACAAGACTTATATTTTGCTCTTTTAATGCTTCCGGAGTCATCCCTGTCAGCTGAATGTTACCGTAATATTTTCCTGTCATTATAATTGAGTTCATTAATAAAACCGGCGATGCACTCTTTACGTGCTCTAATTTTGACAGCTTTTCTATTGTTTCATCTGTCACATATTTTGATGCTTCCTGATCTGATCCACTGTCGGAATAATAATACATCTGGCTGCCAACATCTTTTCCTGTCACAGTCACTGCAGTCATACCGCCAGACTGCTCAATCTCACGATACAAGGATTGCTGCATCCCAAGACCAAGAGAAATCATTACAACAATTGAAGCGGTTCCGATCACTACACCAAGAATCGTAAGAATGCTTCGCAGTTTTCTTCGTCGGAGATTACTGCTACTCATCCTCAGTAAATCGATCCACCTCATCTACTAAATCCTCCTCTTCCAAAGCCAATTGTTTTTTCTTCTTTTTACGAACAACAAGCACTGCTATCACTACTAATGCCACGATTACCACAACTACGATTGGGATGATCGGCGTGCTTTTTTCTTCTTCCTCCACCGCTCCTACCATCGTTGTATCATCGTCATCCATCACAGGAGTAACTTCCATTTCAAATTCTTTTTCTGCAGTAAATGATTTTCCTGATTCATCTTCATATGTCATTGTCATTTTACACTTGCTTCCCGCCGGCACTTCTGATTCTCCCATTAACATACCGTCGATTGTTCCTGTTGCACCAGAATCAACATTTCCTACAAATACATCTTTCCCGCTGATTCCGTCTCCTGAAAATTTGATTTTAACATTATAAAGCTTGATTCGTCCTGTATTATAAATATTGCATGTTAAATTTGCTTCTTCTCCTACCTGAATGCTGTCCGGTGACAATTCAATATCACTGAATTCAAATCTTGCAGCCTGTTTGACCGGAATTGCAAGACTTGAAGAAGCTTCGTACTGCGCTGCATTGCCATCCTCGTATTTCATGGACATTGCAATACTGTATGGCTTTTGCACCAAATCTGCTCTTGCATTCAAATCAATTGAAATATCTCTTGTTTCTCCCGCCGGAATAGATTCCAGATAAATCGTGCTGGAACCAGATGACGGAAGAAATGCAGGTGCTTCTGCGGCTGCGTCCGTTCCGGCCGATGGAGCCTGCATATCAAACAATAAATTGGAAACTGCTGTTGTCTTTGATGTGTTCTTTACATGTACTGTCAATTTAAAATCGCTTCCGGCATTCACATTTTCCGGATTCGTTGAAAATCCAGTCACGATCACACGTGGCACACTCTGGCTTTTATCTGAACCTCCTGTTGCAATCGGGTCACTGTTTGAGATTCCACCTGCATCATAAATTGCCTGACCTGCATCGCCGGATACATTCTGCGTTGTATCCGGAGTCGGTGTCGGATCAGCTTTTGGTGTATCAGCAGTTTTCTTTGCAGTTGTATTCACATAAATGTATTTATTTGTTTCGTAAATATTTGTCCCATCATCGTATGTAATCTGAAATGGTGTTTTATAAGATTTTGTCTCTACATCAGCTCTGACTGAAAAATTCCATGTTGCTTCAGCAGACTCTCCCGCCTTAATCTGTTCAATTGTCTTTTCCTCATTCATATTTTCAATTTTGAAAGGGAAATCAGATGCATTATCAATTACCGGAGAAATTTTCACATTGTTTGCATCACAGCTTCCTTCATTTACAATTTTTACTGTTAATTCTACCTTTTGCTCTGCATTATAATTTGGTGTAGACTGTCCTTTGCCTACCGACAGACGAATTTTGGGAATTGGTGTCTCACTTGAGCTTCTGGATATGGCTGACGGATTCTCATTTCCACTTTCTCCTGCCACATTTACATTTGAAGCTGCTGTGTTATCCTGTGCAAAGCTTATTGGTGCCATTGCTGTCAGCATTGCCAGACTCAATATCACCCCTGTTGCTTTTTTCCAATGTCTCATTATCTGTTATCCTCCCCTGATTGTTTTCCTGCTATCCCTGCTTTTATTTTTTCACTTTCTTTTTCATCCTGACTTAAGTTATTCACATTTTTGTTTCGATTATCTTCTATTTTCACAATTTTTCCATCTATAATATGAAATACTCGGTCAGCATATGTCGCAAGATGATTGTCATGCGTTACCATAACCAGTGTTTTCTTCTGTTTACGGACTACATTCTGCATCAATGCCATAACTTCTTCCGAAGTATGTGAATCCAGGTTTCCTGTCGGCTCATCTGCAAAAATGATTTCCGGGTCTACAACCAATGCTCTTGCAACACCAACTCTCTGCTGCTGTCCTCCGGACATCTGATTCGGCATATGTTTCTTTTGTTTTTTCAAATTAACCAAATCCAACATCTTATCCGCCTTTTTCAATCTCTCTTTTTTAGGAACGCCCCGAAAGCTGAGTGGCAAAGCTACATTTTCCACCGCATTCATTGTACTGATAAGATGAAAGGACTGAAAAATAAATCCGACATGATCACGTCTGAAACTGACCAGACCATCTTCGTTTAATTTTTCTATATTCTGTCCGGCAATGATCACTTCACCTTTTGTCGGCTTCTCTAATCCAGCCAGCATATTTAATAATGTTGATTTACCTGAGCCGGATGTTCCGACGATTGCACAAAATTCACCTTCGTAAATGTCAAAATCCACACCATTTAATGCTCGGACTATCGAATCACCGACCCGGTACAATTTATATAAATTTTTTACTTCTATAACCTTTTTCACCAAATGCCCTCCCTTCTGCATACGTATTATTATACTCTATCTGTTCTCTTTTTTTGTTTATTTTTTCTTTAATTTTTTCTTAAAAAAAGAGACTATACCAACTCACAGCATAGTCGCTTTCTTCTTATTGTATTTTCTAATCAATCTGCCAGTCAATCGGTTCAATCCCATGTGCTTTCAAAAATTCATTTGTCTGACTAAATGGTCTGCTTCCGAAAAATCCTCTATATGCAGCTAATGGACTTGGATGTGGTGCTTTCAGAATCAAATGCTGCGGATTTGTCAACATCTTCTCCTTTCTCTGTGCCGGCGCACCCCAAAGAATAAACACAATTGGTCTGTCCTGGTTATTCAATGCCATAATTGCCGCATCTGTAAATTCTTCCCAGCCAATTCCACGATGTGAATTAGCCTGATGTGCACGAACCGTCAACACTGTATTCAACATCAATACACCTTGTTTTGCCCATTTTTCCAGACACCCATGATTTGGAATTGTGCATCCCAGATCGTCATGTAATTCTTTATAAATATTTACCAGTGAAGGTGGAATATCTACCCCCTTCTGTACTGAAAAACTCAGCCCATGTGCCTGTCCATCATTATGATATGGATCTTGTCCCAAAATTACCACCTTTACATCTTTTAATGGTGTCAGGTGAAATGCATTGAAAATATCCTGTGCAGGAGGAAATATTTTTCTTGTGTGATATTCTGCATTTACTGTATCAAATAATTTTTTGTAATAAGGTTTTTTGAACTCTTCTTTAAGAGCCTCATACCAGTCTCCATTAATTCCCGACATGTACTTTCCTCTTTCCTATAATCGAACCGATACACCTTCATGCTGTAAATAGTTCTTTACTTCTTTTATTTCTAATTCTTTATAATGGAACAATGATGCTGCCAATGCTGCATCAGCCCCGCCTTCTGTCAAAGCTTCTTTAAAATGCTCCAGCGCTCCCGCTCCTCCGGATGCAATGACCGGAATGGAAACACTGTCTGCAATTGCTCTCGTCAGTTCCAGATCGTATCCGGCTTTTGTTCCGTCACAATCCATACTGGTCAAAAGAATTTCTCCTGCTCCAAGCTCTTCCACTTTCTTTGCCCACTCTATAGCATCGATTCCAACATCGACTCTTCCGCCATTCTTATAAATATTCCATCCACTTCCGTCTGCTCTTTTCTTTGCATCGATAGCCACAACAACACACTGACTTCCAAACTTCTCGGCTGCATCTGCGATCAGCTGTGGGTTATTGATTGCAGAAGAATTGATAGAAATCTTATCTGCACCTTCGCGAAGCAATACTTTGAAGTCCTCTACTGTGCGGATTCCTCCGCCAACTGTAAATGGGATAAATACACACTCTGCAACTTTACGCACCATGTCAACGACCGTATTCCTTCCGTCTGAAGATGCCGTAATATCCAAAAACACAAGTTCATCTGCACCTGCCTGATCGTAGGCTTTTGCAATTTCTACCGGATCTCCGGCATCTTTTAAATCTACAAAATTAACACCTTTTACAACTCGGCCTGCATGTACATCCAAACATGGAATAATTCTTTTTGTAAACATCTATCTTTCCTCCAATTCCACGAAATTCTTCAGTATCTGTAATCCAACCTCACTGCTCTTTTCCGGATGGAACTGGCATGCAAAAATATTTCCTTTTTCAACAGACGCATGGATGTGTACACCATATTCTGTTGATGCCTTAACAATATTCTCATCTTTCGCTTTCAGATAGTAGGAATGAACGAAATAAACATAGGCCTGTTCATCAACATTTTTAAATAAACGACCATTATGTTCAAGATGTAGCGAATTCCATCCCATATGTGGAATCTTTAAACCTTCACAAGCCGGGATTCTACAAATCTCTCCTTCTAAAATTCCAAGTCCTTCCACGCCCTTGGCTTCATCGCTTCGTTCAAACAAAAGCTGGAGTCCAAGACAAATGCCTAAAAACGGAGTCCCTTTTTCTGTGACTTTACGAATTACATCATCCAAATGTCGTTCTTTCAACTTCTCCATTGCATCTCCAAATGCACCGACTCCCGGAAGTATCACTTTATCTGCGCTTAAAATTTCAGATGGATCACTTGTGATCTTCACTTCCTGTCCCAGATACAATAATGCCTTCTCTACGCTTTTGATATTACCTGCATCATAATCAATAATCGCTATCATGTCTCTTCTCCCTGTACCTTACTATCACATTTTGATGTTTTCGAATCAAGCTCAAACCAGAATTCAACTCCATTATCATAGTTCTTCACACCATATTGCTGGTGGAATGACTCCATAATTGCTTTCACAATCGACAAACCGATTCCATTTCCACCATATTCTCTTGTATGTGCCTTGTCTACTTTATAGAATTTATCCCATAATTTTGCAATATCTTCCTCCGGTATCGGCTTTCCACTATTAAATACGGTAACTCTTACTGTATCTCCCTGCGGTATGATACGAATCTCGATTCTCTTCTCATTGTCTACGTGATGAATAGCATTTGTCAAGTAATTTCTAAATACCTGCTCTGTTTTAAACTCGTCTGCCCAAACGTAAACTTCCTCTTCCGTCACACAATCAACTTCTGCTTCTGACTGTTGAAGCAAAATCTCACAGCTTGCCAGGACACCGCGAATCAAACTTACGAGATTGAATCGTGTAATTTCCAAATCTTCATCGCCAAATTCCAATTGATTTAAAGTCAACAGATTCTTTACCATCTGATTCATCTTATTTGCCTCGTCTATAATGACATCGCAATAGAATTCCATGCTCTCCGGATCTTCTGTGATTCCATCCCTTAATCCTTCCGCATAACCTTGGATCAATGCAATCGGAGTTTTTAATTCATGAGAAACATTTCCAAGAAATTCATTTCTCATATCTTCAATCTTTTCTTTTTGTTCAATGTCTTTTTGCAACTGATTATTTGCCCGCTTCAATTCTGTGATCGTTTCTTCCAGACGTTTCGACATCAGGTTAAAGTTTCCGCCTAATATCCCGATTTCATTTTCACCACCACTTGTATACTTTGCATTAAAATCCAAATTTGCCATACGCTGTGACAGTTCTGCAAGCTCCAGGATCGGCTTTGTAATCTTTTGTGAAAAGAACCATACAAAGAGCAGCCCACACAATACTGTAACACCACCACCACAGATCAAAAATTTATTTGTCGAGTTTACAGTATCATAAATACTTCCATAAGGACTTCGGATAATAAAAATAGATTCGTCTGCCAGCTGTCCGACCATATCCATATATTCTTCTCCTCGTCCCTGATCCTGGACCTTGTATATTTTGTAGGATTCCCTTTCTTCCAGGACATGTCCGATATCTTTTCCTACGATATATCCGATCAAACGCGTAAACAGACGCCCTTTTCTTTCCTGCTCTGTGTTAAATGTAATATCTGAGCCTGAATTGATCACAAGTACTGCACAATTCTTTCTCTCACACTGCCTCTGAAGCTCTTCCTGTATCTCAACCGAATTGATATCACCCTTCTTTGCTGTTTTATCTAAGGTTTCGTAAAGCTCGACCATCTCGATTTTTTTATTTTGTATAAAAAATCTCTCCATGAAGCTGGAATTGATGATAAACATCATCACAATAACAAGTGCTACTGCTCCTGTGAACAATGCTAACATCTGACGTTTAATTGAGTATTTCATTTTTCTACCTCGAATTTATATCCCATTCCCCAGATTGTTTTAATATACTCTCCCTTATCACCAAGCTTACTTCTCAGCTTCTTAACATGTGTGTCAATCGTACGTGCATCCCCAAAATAATCATAATTCCAAACATTATTTAATATTTTTTCTCTAGAAAGTGCAATCCCCTGATTTTCCACAAAATAAGTTAGAAGCTCAAATTCCTTATAACTTAAATCTATCGGTTTATCATCGATCATAACACTGTGCGCCGCCTTGTCAATCTTAATTCCGCCTGCGTCAAGAATATCTGACATGTCTGTACCATTTATTCTTCTTAAGATTGCTCCGACTCTCGCTACTAAGATTTTCGGACTAAATGGCTTTGAAATGTATTCGTCTACTCCCAGTTCAAATCCTTGAAGCTCATCTCTCTCTTCCGACCGGGCTGTCAACATAATGATCGGAACTTTTGAATGCTCGCGGACTTCCCGGCATACCTGCCATCCGTCCATCTTTGGCATCATAACATCCAGAATAATCAGTGCAATATCTTTATCCTCATAAAATAAATCCATTGCTTCCATACCATCGCCGGCTTCTAACACTTGATAACCTGCTCTTGTCAGGAAATCTTTTACCAGTTTTCTCATCCTGCTTTCATCATCTACTACCAGAATCTTCATTTTTTCCATTATTGCTATCTCCTTTGAACTTACTCAACACTCTTGAGTGATTCTACCATATCTATCTTTTTCAACTTAAAATACATTACACCATTTACAAACATTGAAAAACCAATTGTGATCAAAAATCCAAATATATAACTGCTCAGATCAATATTTCTTCCAAACATTGCTGAATCCACCTCAACTGTTTCGATGATAAAACGATGCAGTATTTTTCCAAGTCCACACCCGACAACAGAACCCAGTACTGTCAACAGAATGTTCTCACGATAAACGTATTCTGCAACTTCTTTTGGATAAAATCCCAGCACTTTCAAAGTTGCAAGTTCTCGCTTACGTTCTGTAATGTTGATATTATTCAGATTATACAATACAACAAATGCCAATAATCCCGCTGAAATCACAAGAACCACAATAACCATATTCAGACTTCCCAGCATATCCTCTATCTGCGATTCATAATCCTTGGTATAGCTGACACTTAATGCACCATCTTTTTTCAGTGCTTCCTCACCGATTTCTTCTGCTACTTCTATCTGCCCGTCATTGACTGTATAGAAAATGGAATTATAGCTTACAGCTTTACCATACAGCTGTTCATAAAGCCCTGACGTCATATACATATAATGCCGCATATAATTCTCACATATTGCTGATACCGTCACTGTCACATCTTCTTCGCCTGACTTTTCAATTGTAAATGAATCACCTGGTTTTACTCCCAGCTTATCTGCGATTTTTTCTGTCAGTATCACACCGTCATCTGTCAATTTATATTGCTCTTTTGTCACACGATTCTGATAGACAAACAGCGAATCATTCTCTTCTCCCGGCTCAAACACTGTAAGATATACTTCCTTTTCTGTATCATCCTTCTTAATTGTTACTTGTTGCTGCAAAGCCTGTGTAATATGTTTGATCCGGCCATCACTTTTCAGACTGTCTGTAATCTCTTGCTTTGCGGTATCTGTCGCTTCTTCATTCAAAATTAGATCGGCATCAAACAGTTGTAGATCCTCGTACTGCAATATTCCGATATTTACAATCGAATCATGCAGACCAAATCCAAACAATAGAAGCGCCATGCAGCCTCCGATTCCAAACAATGTCATAAAGAATCTCTTCTTATAACGAACCAGATTCCGGACCGTTGATTTCCAAGTAAAACTTAAACGCTTCCATATAAATGGGATTCTTTCTAACAGAACCCTCTTTCCCTGTTTTGGAGCCGGCGGACGCATCAATTGTGCTGCCTGTTCTCGCAGCTCTTTATAACAGGATGTAACTGTTGCAAAAAGTACACAAAATACGGCTACAGCTGATGCAACTCCTGCATAATACAAATTGTACGGAACTTCAATATTCGGAACATGCGTATATATAATTCCATACGCTTTGATAATAATATACGGAAATACTTTTTCTCCAAACAATGCCCCGAAAACACATCCAAGGATTGTTGCAAGCGATGCATATCCAATATATTTTCCCGCTATGGAAGCTTTCGAATAGCCCAGTGCTTTCATCGTTCCGATTAACGTCCGCTGTTCTTCTACCATACGTGTCATCGTTGTCAGACTGATAAGTGCTGCCATCAAAAAGAACAGTACCGGAAATACCTTTCCGATAGCCCGCATACGATCTGCATTTTCTCCATAACCACTGTATTCTACCAGATGCTCTCTGTCATAAATATACCATTTAGCCTTCGGAATCTGACTCATCTCATCGTCCAGACTTTTCAATCCATCCTGACCATTCATAAATACCTGATACGTCTGTGCCATCATCAGCTGCATTCTTGTTTCTGCCTCATCTAACACTTCTTCATATCTTGCATCTTCTCTTTCTGTCTTAATCTTCTCAATTCGCTTCTCAACTTCATCTACACGATTATCATATTCTTTTGTAAATGCTGTTAACTTCTTAGCTCCCTCCACAGTTGCATAAATTTCTGAATATGCATCCATATTAAAGCTCTCTTTCAATACACAGGCAAATCCATTGATTGTTCCTGTTCCAATTGTCGTATTCCCACGACCAAAAGACACATATGTCGGACTGCTTACTGTTCCAACAATTTTATATGTGTCATATTTTAATGAATCGGTAATCGCATCTTTTGTTCCTGAAGAAAATGTAATCTCATCCCCGATTTTGTATCCATTTGCTTCATAATAATCAATATCCAGAACACATTCGTTTGTGTCCTTTGGCAATCTGCCTTCCTCAACAGTAACCTGATTCATTGTTGGAAGCAGTGACATGATATGCACAACCTTCTGGCTGTCTCCTGACTTGCAAAGTACGTCCGTTAAGTATCCGGCTTCTACGTCTTTTATCCCCTTCACCTGGCGGATGGCATCCACATCATCCTTAGTAAGCCCCAGTGTACTGATTATTTGCAGATCCATAAGATTTTTCTCATCAAAATATGCATCCCCTGACAATCGCATATCCGGCTCCGAAGATCGGATTCCTGAGAAAAATGCAACTCCGATTGCAACGATAAAGAAAATAGACAGAAATCGTCCCATACTTTTTCGGATTTCCATATAAAAATCTTTTCTAAGTGCTTTTTTACTCATCCTCATTCTCCATCTTCTATTGTTTTACCATTCGATCTCATCAATTGAAACTGGATTCTCATTCGTTATCATGGAAGAGACTTTTCCATTTTTAATTTTGATCAGACGATCTGCCATCGGTGCCAATGCAGAGTTGTGTGTAATAACGATTACTGTCATTCCTTTCTCTCTGCACATATCCTGCAGTAATTTTAAAATTGCCTTACCTGTATTATAATCCAAAGCTCCCGTCGGCTCGTCGCATAATAATAATTTCGGATTCTTCGCCAGTGCTCTTGCAATTGATACCCTCTGCTGTTCTCCGCCGGAAAGCTGCGCCGGGAAATTATCCAGTCTGTCTCCTAGACCAACTTCGCATAATACCTGCTTTGCATCCAGTGGATCTTTACAAATCTGAAGTGCAAGCTCTACATTCTCCTTTGCAGTCAGATTCGGAACCAGATTATAAAACTGAAATACAAATCCAATATCATCTCTTCGATATGAAGTGAGCTGACGCTCATTATACCCTGTAACATTCGCTCCATCTACCAAAATCCGTCCACTAGATGCCGTATCCATTCCCCCAAGAATATTCAAGACAGTTGTCTTACCGGCTCCACTTGGTCCCACGATTACTACAAATTCTCCCTTTTCAATTTCAAATGAGATACCATCCACTGCACGTATCTCCACTTCGCCCATCTTATATACTTTTGTAATGTCTTTTAACTGCACAAAACCTGCCATACAATTATTTCCTTTCTGTGTATTATCGTCCAAAAATATTACAATACGAACATATTTATATATATTTGTATTGTATCATATTTTTGTTGAGCAAAGCATATGTTCACAATTTTTTTATACTTCCGATACGTTTTTATATATTAGGAAAGCACTTTCCTATTTCAAGTCGAACAGCCGCGAGACTTGGCGCGTGATTCTGGTCAGCGTAAGCTGACACATTCTTTACAGAATCACTGCGCATCCTCGCACAGCGCTTATCTCAGTCGAGAAGACTCCCACCTCTTTCAGGTGGTGAGTCTTCTCGACTGAGATAAAAAATAGATAATCGAACTTCTTAATCATATAAGTTAAATTAAGAAGTCAATTATCTATTCCTCTAGAATAATTCTATAAATTGCTATTTTATTTTTTTTGCATTTTTATTCCAAAATTATTTCTCTGTCAGTTTCTTAATACCCTGGATTGCTACAATCACACCAAGTAACAAAAGCAATACTGCGAAGATTAACTGCAATGTGTTTCCAAGACTGAGTCCTGTTGCAACAAACTGTCCGCTTAATTTGTAGATTGTCATTCCAAGTGCTGTAAATGTTACTGCCATCATGAATACCATCGGAATCCAAAGCATAGCACCCTGACGTTTTGTCTTTTTCAAAAATACTGCACAAGCTATTAATGCAAGTACTGATAACAACTGGTTTGCAGAACCAAACAATGGCCAAATCTCTGCATAACCAACTTTTGCAAGCAAATATGCAAGTACAAGAGTGATAATTGTTGAGAAATATTTGTTTGTTACCACTTTCATAAATGGTGAAAGATTCTTCATATCTGTATCGTCATCGATGAAGAATTCCTGGAATGAAAGTCTTCCGATACGTGCAACTGAGTCAAGAGATGTCAGTGCAAAAGCTGATACAGAAAGGTTGATCAATGTAAATACCAGACTATGTGGTAATCCAATCACATCAAGGAAGTTTGCAATCGCACCTGCAAAAATCTGTGGCTGTGTTGTAAGTCCCTGTGCTGCTGCCTCTCCATCTGCGAAAGATGCAACTGCGATCAATGCGATTACAGCCAGCATACTTTCCATCAACATAGCACCATAAGATACAGGAAGCATATTTCTCTCATTCTTAATCTGTTTTGAAGCAGTTCCTGAAGATACCAGTGAGTGGAATCCAGATACAGCTCCACATGCAATTGTTACAAATAAAATTGGGAACATATAACTTCCATCTACATTGAAGCTTGTGAAAGCTTTCAGGTTACATGATGGATTTGCTACAAATACACCTACAATTGCTGCCAGAATCATGAAAATCAACAAATAACTGTTCAGATAATCACGTGGCTGAAGCAACATTGTTACAGGGGCAACGCTGGCAATTAAAATATAAATAAAAATCAAAATATGCCAAGTCTCTCTTGTAAGATACATTGGGAAATTCAGTCCAAGAGCAACTGCTGCTACAAGCATAATAATTGCGATTGCTGTATTAACCCATTTGTTCAATTTACCATATTTCAAAATAAATCCAAGAGCAACTGCTTCTAAAATAAAGATCATGGATGTTGTTGCTACTGCACCATTTGCTGCAACTTTAGTTATATTGCCTGCTTCGTCTGCTACAAATCCGTTAAATGTTCCTGCAACTACATCTGCAAAAGCTGCAACTACAAGGATACAGAATAACCAGCAGAATAATAAGAACAGTTTCTTTCCTGTTTTACCAATATACTCTTCAATAATAAAACCAATTGTACGTCCTTTATTTTTTACAGATGCATACATTGCTGCAAAATCCTGTACTGCACCAAAGAACACACCACCGATCAGTACCCATAAAAGTACTGGAAGCCATCCAAACATTGCTGCCTGAATTGGTCCGTTAATTGGACCTGCACCTGCGATTGAAGCGAACTGATGACCAAATACAATATTTGTATCTGCCGGTACATAATCTACTCCATCTTCCATCTCATAAGCAGGAGTTTTCGCATTCGGGTCAATTCCCCATTTTCTCTCGAGGTACTTTCCATAGAAAAGATACCCTCCTCCTAATACAACAATGGCGATAACCATCATTATAATTCCATTCATAATCTCTCCTTCTTCCTATCTAAATTCTATTTTTAATAGTGTTTATTTTACCGATTTACCTCGGTAGAGTCAAGAAGCGTTTTATATAAAATTTATAAAGTTTATACTTTTGAAATAATCATATTGCACAATTACTATTTAGTTCATGACAGCCCCAAGCAAGAAAAGAAAGACTATGCACTCCTGCTCAGCTTCGTCGGGCAAACCCGACTCCAATTCGCTGGATTGCATAGTCTTTTTCTTGCTTTTTGGCGTATCGTGGTTGAAAGATGTAGAACGATGCGAAGATTTACTTTTTTCTGATGTATCTATATCCTGGGTTTATTTGCTATCGCAGATGTTCTTTTGGCAGCTGAGGTATCTGCAAAGCTTGATATTCGCTGTTGCAGATGCTCTTTTTTAGACTGATGTATCTGCACTACCTTGATATTCACTGTTGCAGATACTCTTTTGGGAACCAATGTATCTGCAACTTGCTTTTCTTTGAGCTTGCAGATGATTTTCAGCCTGCCTATCATGTACAATTACATCTACATCTTGTCTTTTCTTGGATTTGAGGATGCTTTCTTCGCAAATTTTTCATCTACATCCCATATTATCGATAACATGAGGATGCTTCTCATTGAAATTATGCATCCTCAACTCGCTCTTTCTATAACTTGCAGATACTCCCCATCAAAATTTTGCATCTTCAATCCCCGAAAATCCACTACCGCAGATGCCTTCCCCACAAAAATCACATCCACAACACCCACTCAGCACCGTTCTGCTCTTTTATTCATCAAGCATGCGATAACGTACTGAGAAAAAATATTGGATATGAATTTCTGCGAATACAAAGGAAGCGATTGGAAATACTAAAAGGCCAGAATTTTACGTTAGAGCTTAGAAACTTGCTGTTTGAGGGCACAGCCCGAGTTGCTGGTTTCTAAGCTCTGTTTTTAGTAATAATTCTGACCTTTATGTATTTCCTGCTGACGGAGTCTGAGCAGAAATTCATATCCAATATTTTCTCTCAGGGACGCTTATCGCCACCTAATGAATTAAACCGCAATCACGCCTCATCAATTGCCTTTCCAATATCATGCCGCATATACTTATTCTTAAACTGCACCCATTCTGTTGCAGCATAAGCATTTGCTCTTGCCTCTTTGAGATCTTTTCCTTTTGCTGTCACACCAAGGACACGACCTCCATTTGTGACAATATGATCCCCATCAAATTTTGTTCCGGCATGGAAACAATAATATCCTTCATGTTTGTTGAATTCATCCAGACCACTGATTGGGAATCCTTTTTCATATGAAACAGGATAGCCTTCTGATGCAAGCACTACACAGACAGCAGCATTATCTTCAAACTGTAAATCTACCTGATCTAAAGTTCCATCAATACAAGCTTCTGCCACTTCAATCAAATCATTTTTCATTCTTGGCAGTACAACCTGTGCTTCCGGGTCTCCAAAACGTGCATTGTATTCCAGCACCTTTGGACCATCCTCTGTCAGCATCAATCCAAAGAAAATAATCCCTTTAAATTCTCTTCCTTCTGCTGCCATCGCATCTACTGTCTTCTGATAAATATATTTATTACAGAATTCTTCTACCTCTTTTGTGTAGAACGGACTTGGCGAGAATGTTCCCATTCCACCTGTATTTAATCCTGTATCTCCGTCTCCGGCACGTTTGTGATCCTGTGCTGAAGTCATTGTCTTAATTGTTTTACCATCGACAAATGAAAGTACAGATACTTCACGACCTGTCATAAATTCCTCGATAACCATCTCATTTCCCGCTGTACCAAATTTTTTGTCCAGCATAATGGTCTTCACGCCTTCTTTTGCCTCTTCAAGATTCTGACAGATCAAAACACCTTTACCAAGTGCAAGCCCATCTGCTTTCAATACGATTGGAAATTTTGCTGTTTCCAGATATGCAATTGCAGCTTCTGGATCTGTAAAATTTTCGTATCCTGCTGTAGGGATATCATATTTCTTCATAAGATCTTTTGAAAATGCTTTTGATCCTTCCAAAATTGCTGCATTCTTACGAGGTCCGAATGTACGAATTCCAGCTGCTTCTAACTCGTCTACAAGACCTCCAACCAATGGATCATCCATTCCGACGATTACCAGATCGATTTCTTTTTCTTTTGCAAATGCAACTAATTTATCAAATTCCATCGCACCGATTGCAACGCACTCTGCATATTCTGCAATACCTGCATTTCCCGGTGCACAATACATTTTATCTACTTTTGAGCTCTTTGCAACGCTCATAGCAATTGCATGTTCTCTTCCGCCGCTTCCTACTATTAATACTTTCATTGTTTCCTCCTAATCACAAATCACAGTTCTTCCATCTTCTACTGTGACTTTTCCATTTGCAATAAGGTCAATTGCCTCTGGCATAATCTTCCATTCCGCCTGTTCCATCACACGCTTCTGCAATATCTCCGGAGTATCGCCGTTTTGCACTTCAACCGCTTTTTGTAAAATAATCGGACCTGTATCTGTTCCCTCATCTACAAAATGAACTGTCGCACCAACCACCTTCACTCCTCGTTTCAATGCAGCCTCATGTACTTTCAATCCATAATATCCTGTTCCGCAAAATGCCGGAATCAAAGATGGGTGAATATTGATCATACGATTGCGGTATTCTGCGATCATCTCTGGTGGGATTACCACAAGAAAACCTGCAAGCACGATCAAATCCGGTTTATATGCATTTACACGCTCCAAAAATTGTTTATTAAATATATCTCTGCTTTCATAATCTTTCGGCGAAATACATTCTGCCGAAATTCCATGCTTTTTAGCACGTTCAAGTGCAAATGCATTTTTATTATTGCTGATCACGCCTACAATTTCTGTATTTGTAATTGTTCCTGCTTCCACTCCATCTATAATTGCCTGCAGATTTGTGCCGCCACCGGAAACACATACTAATACTCTTAGCATAATGTTACTCCTTTTTCGCCTGCTTCAATATGGCCAACTACATATGGCTGATCTCCTGCGGCTTTGATTGCTTCCATTGTCTTATCAACATCAGCCGGATCTACAGCTACAATCATTCCAAGTCCCATATTGAATGTGTTATACATCATCTGCTCGTCAATTTCTCCCTCTTTTGCCATCAAGCCAAAGATTGGAGGTACTGGATAACTGTTTTTCTCAACTACTGCATGAACTCCATCGATCAGCATACGAGGAATGTTTTCATAGAAACCGCCCCCTGTGATGTGGCTGCATGCTTTTACTGTTACACCTGCTTTTTTAATGCTCTTTAATGCCTGTACATAAATTCTTGTTGGAGCAAGAAGTGCCTCTCCAAGAGTTTTTCCAAGCTCATCATAATATGTATCAAGTGATTCTTTTGTCATATCAAATACTTTACGAACAAGTGAAAATCCATTGCTATGTACACCAGATGAAGCCATACCGATCAGGACATCTCCGTCTTTTAAATTTTCTCCTGTAATCATATCCTTACGGTCACAGACACCTACAGAAAATCCTGCAAGATCATACTCATCTTCCGGCATAAGTCCTGGATGTTCCGCTGTCTCTCCACCGATTAATGCTGCGTCTGACTGTACACATCCTTCTGCAACGCCGCTTACGATTGCTGCAATCTTTTCCGGATAGTTTTTTCCACATGCAATGTAATCCAGGAAGAATAATGGTTCTCCTCCTGCACACGCAATATCATTGACACACATAGCAACTGCATCAATTCCGATTGTATCATGCTTATCCATGATCATGGCAAGTTTTACTTTTGTTCCACATCCGTCAGTTCCTGACAATAAAACAGGATCTTCCATTTCTTTAATCTTTTTCAATGAAAATGCTCCTGAAAAACCACCGAGTCCGCCGAGAACTTCTTCTCTCATTGTTCTCTTTACATGCTCTTTCATCAACTCTACTGATTTATAACCTGCTTCGATATCTACGCCTGCCTTCTTGTAATCCATAACCATTCTCCTTTTTAATATGCTTCGTATCCAACTTCATCCAGTCTTGCTGCTTTTGCCTGTACTGCCTCTTTCATCTCAACTGTATATGCTTTTAATTTTTCAAGTAATTCTGCATCTGAAACTGCCAGAATCTTTGCTGCCATGATTGCAGCATTCATTCCACCATCAATTGCAACTGTTGCAACTGGTACTCCAGGTGGCATCTGCATAATAGAAAACACAGCATCCATTCCGTCAAGCTTGCTGCCTGAGAGAGGTACTCCGACAACCGGCATTGGGAATAATGCTGCGCACATTCCTGGTAGATGTGCTGCCATGCCTGCTCCTGCAATGATTACTTTCACGCCCCTGTCTTCTGCGCCTTTTGCCCACTCAAAAAATACATCTGGCTCTCTGTGTGCAGAGATGATCGTCATCTCATAATCAATTCCAAATTTCTCTAATGTTTTTGCAGCTTTGCTCATCACTTTAAGATCTGAGTCACTACCCATTACGATTCCTACTTTTGGCATGTTACATCCACCTTCCTTATTTAAAGTATTGTATCCATTTTGTACAATTTTTTTGGTTTCCTTGGACAACTTTACTTATTTTTATTGTCCATCATACTCGTCCAAAGGCTTATTAAGTACTTCCGTTCCCGGTAATACAAACCTTCCGTCCTTCAATAGTATAATATTTTTCCCATCTTTTGTTAATACACTAATTTCTTCTAACTCTTCATAAGGTATGGTTATATCTGTATGACATTGATAATATGCTTTCTCTATATCTTCCTTTCTTAATATGGATACGGAATTGTCTCTTGCAACAATTTCTTTTCCATTTGGATTATATACTTTAATATCTTCACTCCAACTGTAGCAGGTATCTCCCACTGCGAAATGAGGACCTGTTTTTTCTGCGATCAAAATCGGCATCTTGTCCTCGATGTTATATTTTTTACCGGCTACATACGCTGTCGTATTCGTTCCGATTGCAAATTCACCGATTGGCAGTGTTGGATGATTGTGTAAAATATTATCGTAAATATATTTTTTATTCTCTTCTTCGTCTTCAAAATTACTGCAAGTATAAGATTCAATCATTCCATCTTTAAACTGTATCTCCAGATTACAGTACTGAAGCCCTTCTAAAAATACTCTGCTTACATGCAAAGTTCCGTTTGTTCCTTCCAAAACCGGCGAAGTAAACACTTCTCCTACCGGAATGTTGACATCTGCAACACAATTTTCAAAAATCGTTTCTTTCTCAGGATCGTTTAATTTATACAATTGTACTGTCAGGTCTGTCTTGTTCTCACCTTTTCCAATAATACGCACAGCTTCTCCCTGATCCAGTGCATCAATCATTGTCTGCTGTACTTTCTCGTATAAGTTTGCATCCAATGTATTGATCTTGATCACTTCATCAAAGATTTCTTTGTACTGTTCTCCAATCTCTGGAATTGGATATGCAACAATTGTAAAGCTTCTTTCTTCGCCCTTAATATACTGATTTGTCAACTGGCCTGATTTACTTGTATATAATAAAGTAAGTTCTCTTTGTGCCTCATCATATGTCAGGTTTTCTTGTTTACTATCCGGTGAAAATGGTTTCTCTCCAAATATCTCCATCACAGCCGGACCACCCATCAAAGCTGCCTGATCCTTATTTTTCTCATAAGTGTTTTTCAATATATCAAGTTTTCTTTCAACATAACGCTTATCCATAAACAAAGCCTGATCTGAACGATGATCATAATCATACTGCGGATTTGCGATTGCTCCATAGTAGCCAATCTTAAATTGCTCTTTTCTTGTGATAACACTGGAAGCTGCACGATATATTGCCGGCTCTAATCCCATTTTTCTAAAATTCTCTATTGCAATTTTAACTACACGTTCAAAACCAAGACAATATCGAAGATCTACCACTGCCTTCTTAGATAAATCTTTTCCAGTATTTATAAAACCAATGCGATATCCTTCTGTGTAAACATCTGCCATCTTTTGAAGCACTTCATCTGAAAGATTTGCCAAATGTCTTGCTGTTCCAATCTCATTTTCCGTAATATATTCTCCAAAACGATAGAGATATCTCTCGTCATCAAGGTCTGCTTCCATGATCCATTCTGTTGCAATAGAAAGTTCCGGAATAAGCTGTTCCTCAATACGGTCCGCAAGAAATACATCACTATAATCGCTCGCATACCAGTATATTATTTCTTTTACTGTTTTAAACTCCGGCACTTCCTCTTCAAAGCAAGTGTATACTTCTATCAGAAGTTCGTTGAGTATTGTAAGATAATCTTTTCTGTTTTCAAATGCATATGCAATTCCACTTCTAAGCTCTGCATATAACATACTAAGCAGCTGTCCGAATGTCTCTCCGAATTCTTGTACTGCAAAAGCAGGATTTGCATAGCTTTTTTCATATTTGTCCGGCACTATATCAGAATACAAAAGTGTGTTTAATTCCTTCATCTCCTGCAATTCCAGCTTATCCCATGAACCATCCGAAACCTTTATCCTCACTGCTTCTAATTCCAGAAGAAATGCTGCCATCTCCTGAAAATATGCCACATACGGCTCTGCAATGCCTTCTTCTATCATTATCTGATTTAAACGTTCTACAGAAAGTTCATGGCGTTCTGCACACATCTCATTCCTTTCTGTCTGCCACATCATCTCTGCCATCTATCGTATTCCTCCTACAAATATCACAATTAAAAAAATTAAAATTAAAATATTACATCCAATTCCAACTCTGCAAGTAATATACTTACGCTCTCTTTCTTTAAGACCTTTCACACCTGCCTGTATTCCAAAAATAGATAATCCGACTGCCAGAATCCCTATTCCTCCTACATAGCCTGCTGACTCTCCATGCTTTAAATAAGCAAGCAGGATTGCTATGAAAATTACAATTGCCGACCCAATTGCGTATGCACAGGACCAAATTCCCATATGAGAATGTTTGATCTGCATCTGTCCATATTTTCCATAATTCTTCAATTCTTTTTCCATCTTGCGTTTTTGTTGTTTTTTATTACTGCCCATCGTGCTTTCTCCTAATTCCATTACATATCACAAACAAAATATATCCCACCGCACATCCTACAGTATTCAAAAACAGATCATCCACATCGAAGCTGCCGACTTTTGTAAAAAGCTGGAATACTTCCACGCCCAGACTCAGCAGAAATCCTGAACAAACTGTCTTAAAAAAGCCTCGAAATCTGCTTGCCACTGCAATAAAAAAACCATATGGAACAAATATCAACACATTTCCACACAAGTTTGTAAATACTGCAAAAAATCCTAATTCCTCTCGATACTCCCAAAATCGTTTTATCTCTTTAAATAATTGAAAATTATACTGGTATTCCTCTGCGATGCCAGTCCTTCCATACCAATCTGAGAAAAGTAAAAAATATATCAGAAATAAAACATACAATATAAATAAAACTTTTCCTAAAGCACGGATTCTTGTTGCCTTTCTTTTTTTCAAAATACTGCACCCTTACTTTATTATTTTTCGGAAAAAAGCGGATTATACAATCCGCTTCTCTCCACTCACCCATATAAAATCTCGCTTAGAATATAATCCGTTTTCTGTCTTTAAGCAATCTTGCTCCATTCACGATTGCCACAACTCCTGTTGCAATCCCTGTTACTAATACAACAATACCAAGAGCAACACTTCCTGCTCCTGTTGTTGTCATAGTCTTATATATTCTCTCCATGAAAATCCTCCAAAACAGTTATCCACATATATCCATAAATATCTGAAACATATCAACAAAGCATTGATTATTTTACACCATACTGTTCATAATATGCGTCGATTGCTGCTTTTATTGTATCATCGATCACAACTTTTCCGTTTACTTCTTTATTATATAAACACTCAACAACTTCAGCCATATCTACAATTGCAGCTGTCTCAAATCCGTATAAGTCTTTAATTTCATCTAACGCACATTTTTCTCCGCCTTTTCCAACTTCCATACGGTTCAAAGACACGATCAGTCCAACGATTGTAACATCAGCTGCACCTTTTACTTTTGGTACAGTCTCTTCCATAGACTTACCAGATGTTGTAACATCTTCGATCATAATGACACGGTCTCCGTCTTTCAGCTTGCTTCCCAGAAAGCTTCCCTTATCTGCGCCATGATCCTTTTCTTCTTTACGGTCAGAACAATAACGAACTTCTTTTCCGTATAATTCACTGTAAGCGATTGCTGTTACTACTCCAAGCGGAATTCCTTTATAAGCAGGTCCGAATAATACATCAAAATCATCTCCATATTTGTCATGGATTGCTTTTGCATAATACTCTCCAAGTCTCTTTAACTGTGAACCTGTCACATATGCTCCCGCATTCATGAAAAACGGTGATTTTCTTCCGCTTTTTAATGTGAACTCACCAAATTTTAATACATCACTTTCTACCATAAAATTAATAAATTCGCTCTTATATGCTTCCATTTTTATTTTCCTCCTCGGTTTATACATACGTTATTATATTGTTAAATGTTGAGATTACTTTTGTTATTATGCACCTAGTCTGTTAAAAGACATGCGATACTTCTCAACTGTGTTCAAGTCGAACGTCCGTGAGACTTGGCGCGTGATTCTGGTCAGCGAAGCTGACA
>OLGY01000659.1_pt1 | contig 22143 bp, 24 predicted proteins | sample 1605951 | NCBI WGS metagenome assembly OLGY01 (sample SAMN03283280) | human gut metagenome | biome: human-associated habitat; material: feces | host: Homo sapiens | place: Peru | collected 2012
TGTTATTTCAAAGTCTTCTCCGTTGTAATCTTTAAATAAATTTTTGATTTTCATCCTAGTATTATATAATGATTTCATGATTTACACGATAACAACAAATCCTTCTTTGGATTATTATTTGAAACTAAAGGATCTTAAAGTTGGTTCTTTAAACAGATCTTACGAAGAGACTTATGATGCAGCAGGAAAGGGTGTTAACGTTTCAAAGTTTTTAGATAAACTTAATATTAGATCAGTTGCCCTAGGTTTCTTGGGTGGTTTTAATAAGGAATTCTATATTTCTTTATTGTCTGATTATGTTAATATTCAACCTCAATTCACAAGAATTGAAGATAATACTCGTATCAATATTAAATTGATGGCCAAAGAGACTACTTCATTAAATGCCTTAGGTCCTAAGATTACTGATGATGAATTTAATAAGTTTAAGGTCAGAATGAATCAAATTTATGATAATGACTTCGTGATTATGAGTGGTAATGTTCAAAAAGATCTAGCTGATAAGATGTGTGATGTGATTAAGGATTTGATTGATAATAATGTTAAGGTTATTTTGGATACAGATGATTATATTACTTCTAAGGTAAGTGCATATAAGCCATTCTTAGTTAAGATGGATAATAATGATATTGGTACTTCAAAGGAAGATATCGTTAAAACTGGTAAGGAATATATTGAAAAGGGTGCTCAATTTTTCTTGTTCTCAAGTGCTCATACTAAGAGTTATTTGTTTGATTCTACAGGTTATTATGTATGCGAAAATACCAAAGATTTACAAGTTGGTTCTAATGATGGTATGATTGCAGGTATCCTATGGTCAAAACTAAAGGGTGCTAATCCGCTTGAGTTCTTTGGTTATGGTAATGCCATTGCAGGTGGTGTTTCAATGTTAGATGAGGATGTTGATTTTGATCAGATAGAAAAAATCTATAAAGATTTAAAGATTGAAAGGATTGATTTCTAGTCAATAACCCACGGTTAAAACCGTAGGCCCAAAAAGCCTAGTTGATTAGACTAAGGAGAAAACTTTAAGTTAATATCCTACGTTATATAAGAATATATAGTTACCTACAAATGTATAGCCAAGTTTGTAGCTCTAAGGTATGTGATTAAACAGTTTTGATGGGTAAAAACAGTGTTGCGTATTTAAAACCCTATATAACATTGTCGATGGCTACATTACAAATCGTAAGATTTGAATTATCTATTAAGTTAGATAGAAAGGATAGTTTATGCAAGTAGTATATGTATTAAACAAAGATGGACTACCACTTATGCCAATGCATAAACTTGGTAAAGTAAGACATTTTTTAAAAGATGGTAAAGCTAAAGTTGTTAAGCGTAGTCCATTTACTATTCAATTAAATTATGATTGTGGTAATCATACCCAATCAATCACATTAGGTGTTGATGCTGGTTCTAAGCATATAGGATTAAGTGCTTCAACAAAGAAACAAGAACTATATTGTAGTGATGTAGAACTTCGTGATGATGTTGTTGAATTATTATCAACAAGAAGAGAAAACAGAAGAACAAGACGTAATCATTTAAGATATCGTCAACCTAGATTTGATAATCGTAAAAAAGAAGATAGCTGGCTAGCACCTTCTATTAGACAAAAGATTGATTCTCATTTAAAGGTAATTGAAGAAGTACACAAAATACTTCCTATAACTAACATTATTGTTGAGGTAGCTAGTTTTGATATTCAAAAAATTAAAAACCCTAATATTAATGGGATTGAATATCAACAAGGTGAACAATTAGACTTCTGGAACATTAGGGAATATGTCTTATTTAGAGACAATCACACATGTCAATGTTGTAAAGGTAAATCAAAAGATAAAGTTCTAAATGTCCATCATATCGAAAGTCGCAAGACTGGTGGTAACGCACCGAACAATTTGATTACCTTGTGCGAAACTTGCCACAATGGTTATCACAAGGGAACTATTCAATTACCTAAAACTATTAAACGTGGAATGTCATTCAAAGATGCTACCTTTATGGGTATTATGCGTTGGGCTTTCTATAACAAAGTTAAAGAGGTTTATGAACCAAAAGGGATTTCGGTTTCTTTAACTTTTGGTTATATAACTAAAAATAATCGTATTAAATATGGATTAGCTAAAGAACATTACAACGATGCTTATTGTATAACTCAAAACTTTAAATCCAAACCTCTTGATACAATTATCTATCAAAAGAAAGTCAGATGTCATAATAGACAGATACATAAAGCAAACTTCTTAAAGTCGGGTATAAAGAAGCTAAATCAAGCACCATATATTGTTAAAGACTTTAGATTATTTGATAAAGTAAGATATCATGGTCAAGATTGTTTTGTCTTTGGTAGAAGAATATCTGGCTATTTTGATATAAGGCTACTTGATGGAACTAAAATACATAGTTCTGTTAATTACAAAAAATTGGAGTTGCTTAATACAAGGAAAAGTTATTTACAAGAAGAAAGGAGCAGGCAATTCCTCCCACTAATCAATTAGTGGGTATCCTTGCCTAATATTTCAATGAAAAAATTACTAAGTATATTACTTGTTTGTCTTGTACTGTTTGGTTGTACTAAGAAGCAAGAAAAGCCAGATTTAAGCAAAGAATTTGTGATTGAAACTTATAAGGCTGATATGTCAGGTTATGAGAATTTAAAGTCATCTGGGCATATGTTTGTTGGTACTACTGTATCAGAACTTAAGAGAACTGTTGATGAAGGTGGCTATGGTGTCTTTGTCTTGAGTAGAACAGGTTGTCCTTCTTGTCAATTAGCTATGCAATATCTAAATGAGGTTGCTGAAGAGTTGGGCGTTTATATTTATTATATTGATGCTCAATCAGATGCTTATCCTATTTTGGGTACTGAGAATTATGATGTCTTATATGAGGTATTATATGAGACTATTCCAGAGAACGAGAATGGTGAAAGAGATTTACAAACTCCAGAGGTGTTTACAATTGTGGATGGTAAGATTACTGGTTCTCAAATTGGTACTACTTGGGGTGGTAGTAATTATACTGACAAGGATGTTACTAAGCTTGAGGATATCTATCGCAAGTTATTAACACCATTTGTACAAGAAAGTCAAGACTAGTATTATACTTTGACTTGTATATAATTAAAAATGCCTGGTGAGCTGTTAAATTCCTACACTTTTAACTCGGACCTTAAGCGCGTTACTTGTTGGTGTCGAAAGCCTACTATAAGTGGGGATCCTAAAGGCAAGTATAGCTGGCCCACCTGACCATTCGTCAGGAAATTTACCTCATCAGGCCATAAAAATTGTTAACTAAAAGGAGATTTAAAATATATGTGGCAATCAATTGGTTATTTGGTTCTAGGCCTTGTGATTGGCGGTGTTGCTGGTTTCTTTATTACTAGACACTACTTTGAGAAACAAATCAAAGAAAATCCACCAATCAATGAAAAGATGATTCGTGCAATGTACTCTCAAATGGGTAGAAAACCTTCTGAGGCACAAATTCGTGCAATCATGAAATCTATGGGACAATAAGAAGCTTCGTTAAGAAGTTTTTTATTTTGGTTTTATAATTTTATTAGAGGTGATTTTTTTTGAATCGTTTTATTGTATTTGATGTAGAAACTCCTAATCACTTAAATGATCGCATGAGTTCCATTGGTATCACGATTATAGAAGATGATAGGATAGTTGATTCTTTCTATTCGTTAGTAAATCCTGAGACATATTTTGATTCATTCAATAAAAAGTTAACTGGTATTGATGAATTTATGGTAGCTAATGCACCTTCTTTTGATTTACTTTGGGAAAATATAGAGCCCTTATTTAGTAGTGGCATGATAGTAGCACATAACGCAACATTCGATATGAATGTCTTAAAGAAGTGTTTAGCTTTTTATCATATTGATTGGAAACCTTATGTACATTATATTTGTACAGTTCAAATGGGCAGAGTGCTTTTACCTGGTATTAGCCATAAGCTTAATGATTTGTGTGATTATTATGATATTTGTTTAAATCATCATAGAGCTGATAGTGATAGTAATGCTTGTGCTAATATCTTGTTAAGATATCTAGAAAGTGGTGTTGATACTAGTAAATTTATAAGGACTTGCAAATTATTATGACAATAGAAGAAACAATCTTTAATCGCTACTTGATTGATGAAAATAAACTGTTAGAATGTGGTTTTAATAGTGATTACGTTTATACTGTTGATATATTGGATAATACTTTTAAAGTAATTGTTACTTATGTTGATAAAAAGATTACAGGCAAGATTATCGACTTATCTTTTGATGAGGAATATACCAATTTTAGAATCGTAAGAAGTGGTGAATTTAATCTAAAGATTAGAAGTGAATATGAAAGGATACTCTTGGATATAAGAAAGAAGACTTGTACAAAAAGAACTTATATCTATGATCAAGCTAATAGAATTAATGAATTTATTTATAAGAAATATAGTGTAAGTCCTGATTTCCCATTTAAAAGCAGCCCTTATCATGGTGTATATCGAAACAAAGATAATAAGTGGTTTGGTATCTTAATGGATATCCCGTTTAATAAGATTGATAAGAATAAATCTGGTTTAATTGAAGTTATCAATGTTAAGATTGATCCAAACGATAAGGATAATTTGCTAAAGATAGAAGGTATTTATGAAGCCTATCATATGAACAAGAAGTCATGGATATCTATTATTTTGGATGATACTTTAAGTGATGATTTGATTAGTGAATTAATTGACAATAGCTATAAACTAGTTAGTAAACATGGTACAATATAGACATTTAAGAAGTGATTAATTTCACTTTTTATTTACTTAATAAATAATTGTAAGAGTGTATTGTGACAAAAGTAGTGAATGAAGTGAAGATTAAAAATCCTTTCGTAGTGAAGATCAGATAATTGTTAGAACACCGTGCTTTTTGGTTGTATCTATTGACTAATGAGGCTTGTAAAAAGCTTAAATTCTCTTGTATTTGGCGGTAGGGCAATTAAAAGATGTGGTCTATCTCAAGGTAATAATCTAGTTAAAAAGGGTGGCACCAAGAGTTTAAAAGGTTTAAAGAGAACCTTGTTTACCATATTTTGCGGTAGGTCTTTTTAATGATTTATTTGATGCGGTAATTAGATTTGCGCCTATTGATATCGATAATAAACAATATGCTAGTGTTCATAATGATGATGAGAATTTCTCGATTGATAAGTTGGGTTTGGTTGTTAAATTCTATAAGGAATTATTAAAAAATTATCGATAATGTAATATACTTTAATAGATATTTAATTATGAACAAGACCATCAACAACAAATTTAAATTATTATATTTATTCTTATACATCTCATATGGTGTCTTTTTCCCATATGCGAATGTTTATTATTCTCGTTTAGGTTTAGATGGGGTTAAGATTGGCTTTATTTCATCTATTAGTGTTATTGTATCGATGGTTTTTATTCCTTTATGGGGTATCTTGGCTGGTAAGTATTCTAATAGAAGAATTTTATCAATATTGTGTTTCTTTTCGGCTTTGAGCGTATTCTTGTGGAGTCATCAAAGTATCTTCCCATTGCTTTGTCTTTTATCTGTTTGTATCTATATCTTTAAGACAGATTTAGGAAGCATATGTGATAGTTTAAGTGTTGAATATTGTAATACATATAAGATGAGCTTTGGTCAACTTAGATCATATGGTTCTTTTGGCTATATTGTAGGTAGTACTTTTATTGCGATAATTATGAATAAACTAGGATATAGTGGTCCTTATGTTTTCTTTTATATCTTGTCTTTGTTGCTATGTTGTGTAATTATTACTACTTTGCCTAAAAATGAAAGTGTTTCTAAAGAAGCAATAAAAGAAGATACTAATACCAAGAGTATTTTGAGGGATAAAAGATTTTTGGTGATTGTTTTGGTTACTTTATTTACAAATACAACAGTAGATACCTTAACTACTTTTGCAGGTATTCATATAACCGAAACATTACATTGTAGTGATAATATGATTGGTATTGCGACCTTCATTATGGTTATTCCGGAATTATATGTAGTTAATAAGGGAGGTGCTTTTATCAAGAAAGTTGGCTATCATAGAGCCTTTATCATTTCATGCATTTCGGTTGTTTCAAGATGTCTAATCTGTTTTCTTACAAGAAATATCTATGTATTTATATTGGCCCAATCTTTACATGGTGTTTTAGCGATAAGTGCTATTGTTGGTAATATTGAGTATCTTAATAAAATCTATGGTGGAGCAAGTATCGCAAGAGCACTAACTTTACTTCAAACTTTTAATATGATTTATCAAGCTGTTTTGTCGCAAACATTTGGCTTTATGATGAAATATTTTGGTACTTTTAACTTGTATCTATTGGGTACCATGATAAGTGTGGCGGCATTAATGATTGTGTTAACTAATAAGAAAATATTTGAGTAATCATTAAAAGATTGCTCATTTTTTATTTTTGGTAGGAATTTCTCCTTTTATTGTCAATAAAGATATGAAAGGAGAAAGGCTATGACTTAGTTTAAAAATTAAAGTAATTATACACACAATTTAAATTCATGTGTATAATTACTTTAATAGGAGATTGATATGTTGTTTTCGTATAAGGAATGTTTAGATAAATATGGTTCTGATTATCAAATTAAGAAAGAACTAGCCGAAAATAGTTTATTTAAGATTGAGAAGGGTATTTATTCTGATACAAAATATTGTCATGATTTTGATTTGTTTTCATTTAAGTATCCTGAAGCTGTTTTGACCGGCATCAGTGCTTATTACTATTATGACTTAACAGATTTTATTCCTTTAAAATACAATTTAGCTACTAGAAGAAATTACAATCGAATCAAGGATAATAATGTTAAACAAAATTTTGTGAATGATGATATTTTTGATTTTGAAATAACAAAACTAGAAAAAAATGGTTCTAGTATAAATATATATTCTAGAGAAAGATTGTTGGTTGATCTTATTCGCTATAAGAGTAAAATCCCTTTTGACTTATATAAAGAAATTATAAATAATTATAGAAAAATAATTTATGAACTAGACTTCCTAACAGTTTTTGATTATTGTGAAAAGTTTAAAAATGGCGACAAAATTAGTGATGTCATTCAATTGGAGGTATTGTAAATTAATTTAGAAAAAGAAATAAATATAATTCGTGATAAAGGTTTCAGCACTGTAGATGCAGAAAATCTTTTGTGTCACGATATTATATTAAAAGCTATCTATGATAGCTCGCTTAAAAATAATGTGACAATTAAAGGTGGCTTGGTCATGCAAAAGCTATCTAATGATGCTAGACGTATTACCCAAGATGTTGACTTTGATTTTATACAACATTCTATATCCGATGAAGGTATTGAAGTGTTTGTTAATAAGATAAACTGTATTGACGGCTTAATGTTTTCGTTAAAGGGGAAACCCACAAAACTTAATCAAGAAAGTTATAACGGTAAGAGAATTGTATTGGCTATTACTGATAAATACAATTATTCTATCAGTTCTAAAGTTGATATAGGGGTTCATAATAATTTCAATCTCGAACAAGAGGATTGTTTTCTTGATATTTGTTTTCAAGATGACGCAATAAAACTATTAATTAATTCCAGAGAACAAATAATTGTGGAAAAAATCAAGTCACTTATTCGTTTTAAATATAAGAGCACAAGGTATAAGGATGTCTATGATATTTGTTTTCTATTAAAGGATTCTAAAAGAGAAAAGATAAAGGAGTATTTAAATTCAATTATTTTTAACGACAAAAGGTCCTCTGTTTCAAGCTTAGAAGAAGTAACTGAGGTCCTCGTATCGATTTTTAATAATGCTGGTTTTATTAAAAAATTAAATGATTCTAATAAGAATTGGCTGGATATAAGCTCTAAACAAGCTATGTCTGAAATTATTGAATATTTTAAGAATTTATAATTTGGTGTAGGAATTTCTTCTTTTATCGTCAATAAAGATATGAAAGGAGAAAAAGAGATGTCTAAGAAAAAGAAAATAATTATTGTTTTGAGTGTATTTGTGCTGTTGATTGGAGGAATGCTACTTTATTGTAGGAAAGAATTGGAACTTATTAAGGTGCCTGTAGCTACTTATTCACTGGGAAAGAGAGCTTTAATAGATGAATCAACTTACAAACTTATATCGGTTCCTAAAAGATACTTGAATAGTGAGGTTGTCGTGGATAGGGAAGATCTAAATAACAAATGTGTACGTATTGATGGTTTTGTGCCCAAGGGTTCTTTCTTTTATAAGAGTGTATTAGACGATATAGGAAGCATTGAAGATAAGTTAACTTATGATTTAAGAGAAGATGAGGTTGCTTATGATATTAATATTAATGATTTAAAGGTTAATCAAGCTTATTTAAAAGAAGGCATGTATGTTGACATATATTTGACCATTAGTAAAGATAGGGTCTTAAGTGACTTATTAATAAGCAATGTAAGAATAATTGGCTTGTATGATTTGAATCATAAGAAGATTCTTGATTTTGATAATAGTGCAGTCTTGCAAAATATTACTTTAGCCTTACCTAATGATGCAGTTAGCTACATTAATAAGGCATTAGCGATAGGTAGCTTGAATGCGGTTATAGGCAAAGATTGTTACCAGGATGTTGGAAGTAAACTTAATGATGAATCAATGGTTTTTAATTATCTTAGATGATATTATTATTGAATGAAAAAGATTATAAAAACACTTTTATTTGTAAGCTGGCTTATCTTGATATATTTGTTATCAGCGGAAACAGGCGACCAATCAGGCAGTCTATCTGATGGTATTTTATTAAGCATCGCGAAGCTGTTAAAGATAAGCGATACAAAGGCTTTTGTAGATACCTTTGGTTTTTTTATTCGTAAGTTAGCTCATTTTAGCGAATATTTTATTTTATATATCTTAACCTATGAATGTTTCAAAGAATATAATTGTCCAAAGTTAATTGTTGTGTCTGTTCTATTTTGTGTTCTATATGCTTCGTTTGATGAGTTTCATCAATTGTTTGTTGATGGTAGATGTGGCCAATTGAGTGATGTGATGATTGATTCTTCTGGCAGTATTGTTTCATGTTTCTTATGGCGTCTTGTTAAGAAAAAATGAACGAATTATTACCTAGAGAAAAAGCTTTAAATTATGGGATTTCATCTTTAAACAATGATGAATTATTGGCACTGATATTAAAATCAGCTTATCATAATTCAAATGTTTTAACATTATCTAATGACTTGATTAAAAAGGCTGGTGGTTTTAACAATCTCTTGTCTTTAGATTATGATGAACTAGTTGAAATTAAGGGGATTAAGAAGGCTAAGGCTTTGGAAATTTTAGCTATTTTGGAAATTTTTAAACGATTATCAAAAGTAGAAACTATTAAAGATAGTGACTGTTCCATTAATCCTTTGATGCTGGTTGACTATATTAGATTTAATATTGGCTTTAAAGACCAAGAAGAATTCTTTTTGGTATTGTTAAACAATAAAGGTAAGATAATCAAAGCCGAGAGCATGTATAGGGGTACTAGCGAATCATCTATGGTTGCAGTCAGTGAAATTTTAAGAAAAGCTTTGTTGTTGAAGACTAAGTATGTGGTGGTGGCTCATAATCATCCAAGTGGTAATATTAATCCTTCTGATGCGGATAAAAGAATTACAAAAGCTATCTTTGATGGCTGTCGCCAGGTTGGAATTATCTTTCTAGATCATTTGATAGTATCTGCTGATTCATATTTTAGTTTTAAAAGCCAGGGATTATTGTTAAAATAGTCTAGATGAAAAGACTATTTGTTGTTTTGTTGTTAGTGATGATGTGTGGCTGTGCTTCTAATAAAGATATCAATACTGAACTTGATAGTCTTTTAAGTGATACAAATAAGATCGTATCCAATCATCCTAATAATAGTCTTGAGTATTATGACTATTATCTTCCTAGTGATATGGGAGAGGTGAACTTTGATCAAGAAAGTCTTGTTTTGAGTTATTTAGATAACAAGATAGTTGTTAATATTAATATTAATGACATTGTCAATAATAAATATTATCCCGAACAATATTTAACTAATTCATCTTTGTTAGATCAAAATAAACTTGTTTATTCTAAGAGTGGTAAATATTTAACTATTAAGGATATAGAGAGGGATTATATATTAAATTTATATCAAAATAATGACTACTATGTTATTGAATTAATCACAAGTGATTTAACTTATATCACTTCTTCTAAAGCTTATATAAAAGATATTGTAAAACATTTGTTTACGATTGCTAAGTCGGTTGACTTGGATGAAGAATTAATAATCACTGATTATTCTGATAAAAATATTGTTGATTATAAGAAGAAACAAATTGATTTGTTTGATTCAACAAGACCTACTAGTGGTGATTTGAGCGAAATGCTTATTGGTGATGCAATTGTTGGTAATCAAGGCACAGATGATGATGTAAATCAAAGTGAAGAAGAAAACGAAACCAAGGTTGAAGAAGAGAACTAAGGTTTCTTTTTTTAATCGTTATATTTCTCAAAATAACGATTTAATATCAAATCAAATAAATAATTAAAGCCATAGATAGTATATGCATTTCTAACACCGTCCTGGATATAGTCCCTAGAAGAATTATCATCTGTAAAATGAATTACTTTATCATATACTTCGTTGAAAATTGTTGAATGATTTAAAGTTATTAAAACTTTATTAGCTTTGGATTTTTCGATTTCATTTAAGGTTGCTAGGGCATAGTTTCCAGTCATTGATAGGGTGATTAGGGTATCTGTTTCTTTTAAAGACAAAAGAAGTTCCATATTTTTGGTACTATTGGTGATTACTCTTACGTTTTTATGTAATGACACCAAAGCTTCTTGAAAGTCAAATGGAGCAACAGAGGAACCTTCAGCGATTGAAAAAACTATTTTATCTGAAATGTGTAAAAGATCAACAAAATAGTCTATATGCTCGCTATTATAAAATTTATCAAAGTTGTCCATCATGTTGTTAATATTTTTACGATAGATTTCTTTGAAATTATTCTCTCTATAGAAATTCAAATAGCGTCTATTATGTCTTAATACTTCCTGTGTTTTACTTTTAAGTTTGTTGTAAGATTCAAAACCAATATCTTTGATAAAACGTTGGACAGAAGAACGAGATGTATAACAAGCGTCAGCTATTTCATAAATACTTATAGATTCTAAATCTTCTAAGTGTTTTAAAAAATAGTCAGCTAAAATAAAGTCCATATCTGTATCGTTATTTTTATTGATTATCGAAATAAGAGTTGATACTAGATTAAAGGTTTGCAAATCATGAGTTGATACATCTGAATTTTTTATCATGTTTGGATTATATCACAGTGGTATCAAAACTTGATACCTAGGTATCATTGCTTGAAACCCTGGTTTTATTGTTTCTTTCATACAATTTAATTGTAAAAATTAGGAGGAAGAAAATGAAACATCTAAAAAATCCTGTGTTTCCTAAAAATTTTTTTTGGGGCGCATCATCTGCTGCTTGGCAGGTAGAAGGTGGAACGACAGAAGGCGGAAGAACTCCTGCAATTATTGATTTAAATTCTCAAAAGAAAAAACCTTTTGCGGACAATTCAATTGCGGCTGATCATTATCATCATTTCAAAGAAGATGTTGCTTTGATGAAGGAATGTGGTTTTACTTCTTATCGTTTCTCGCTATCTTGGTCAAGAATTATTCCAAGTGCAGATAGGAAAGTGAATCCAGAAGGTATTAAATTCTATAATGATTTAATTAATGAACTAGTAGCTGCTGGTATTACGCCTATTGTTACTTTATATCATTATGATATGCCAGTGTGGGTTGATGAAAAATTTGGTGGTTGGCATAACCGTGCTATTATTGATGAATTTGAGTACTATTGTAAAGTTTGTTTTGAAAATTTTGGTGATCGTGTAAAGTATTGGCTTTCAATTAACGAACAAAATATGCAAATTATCTATGGTGATTGGCTAGGTGTATCAAAAGGATGTGATAACTGGTTTGTAGAAAAATGGCAAGTAAATCATGTTATGAATTTATGTCATGCGAAGGCGGTTATTGCGTGCCATGAAATGGTTGAAGGTGGTAAGATTGGACCGGTTCCAGGTTATGTACCGATTTATCCAGAGTCGTGCAAGCCTGAGGATCAGATTGCTGCTATGAATGCCGAAGAATTGACTCAAAAGATTTGGGATGATTTATATTATTTTGGCGAGTATTCTAACTACGTTAAGAAATACTGGGAAGATAATAATATCGATCCACTTATTCAAGAAGGCGATATGGAACTTATTAAAAAAGCTAAAATCGATTTCTTTGCGATAAATTGTTATAGAAGCGATGTTGGCAAGGCACCTGATCCAAGTTTTACAAGAGAAATTGGCTTAAATAAATATGGTATTAAGGGCGAATTTGAATATCCAAACTTACCTGGATATTATGCGTTAGATAGAAATCCTTATGTTGAAACTACCGATTGGGATTGGCATATCGATGGAACAAGCATGCGTTACACTATGAGATATATGTGGGATCACTATCATCTTCCTATGATGATTACAGAAGCTGGTTTTGGTGCACATGAAGATTTGGATGCTAATGGTGAAATTCATGATACTTATCGTATTGATTATTTAAGGGATTATATTTATAACCTAGGATTAGCTATTGAAGACGGTGTTGAAGTTATGGGCTTTAATCCTTGGTCATTTACAGATTTATTATCAACAGGTAATGGTATGGCAAAAAGATATGGATTGGTATTTGTCAACACTACTGATGATGATGTAAGGGACTTAAAGAGATATAAGAAAGATTCATTCTATTGGTATTCAAAACTAATTAAGTCAAATGGCCAAGAATGGGGTAAGGATATGAGCGAATGGTTAGATTTCTCTCGTAAATCAGAAATTGCAAGTGATATTAAAAATAAAGGATAATTATATGGCAAAAGATTATAAAAAAATAGCTGCAAATATTATTGAAGCGGTCGGTGGAGAAACAAATATTAAAAGTGCATCTCATTGTATGACACGTTTAAGATTGGTATTAAGTGATAATTCAAAATTAAATATTGAAGAAGCTAAGAAAATTCCTGGCGTAATTGGAATAATTACTCAAAATGGTGAACAACAATTCGTTATCGGTCAGGATGTTCCTTCTTTATATGAAGAAATTTCAAAGTACGACATTAAATTGGCAGGTTCTATCGAAGATGCTGAAGCATTAGCTGAAGATAAGAAAACAGCTGAAAAGAAGAGTGTTGTAAACGGTATTCTATCATTTATCGGTGGTACCTTTGCTCCAGTAATTCCAGTATTGGTTGCAGGTGGTTTAATGGGTGCAGTATTAACGCTACTCACTACTTTCTTTGGAGTATCAACTGAATCTGGTACTTATCAAGTTATTTATGCGATTAATCAAGCTACATTCTATTTTCTACCAGTATATATAGGCTTTGCAGCTTGTAATCGTTTAAAGTCAAATGGTTTCTTAGGAGCTTTCTTAGCTGCTATCTTGTTGTTTGTAACTATTAATCCATTAAGTGATTCTAGTTTCTTAGGAATTCCAGTTACAACAGTAGCTTATAATTCAACTGTATTTCCAATTCTGTTAGGTAGTGTATTCTTATCAGCTGTATATAAGTTCCTACAAAAACATCTACCTGTATGGTCAAGAACTAGTTTCGTACCATTACTAACAATGTTGATTACTGTTCCTGTCACTTTAATCGCTCTTGGTCCTCTTGGTGGTTGGGCAGGTGAACTATTGGCTAATGGAGTATATGCGATTTATCAAGCAGTTCCATCTATTGCGGTTGCCTTAATTGGTGCACTCACTTGTTGGATGGTATTCTTCGGTATGAATAATGCGACATATCCAATCGTATTCGCTCTATTGGCTTCAGTAGGCAGTGATCCTCTTATTTGTGCAGGCATGGCACCAGCGAATGTTGCTGTTGGCGGTGCGTGTCTTGCCGTTGCTCTAATTTCTAAGAATGCTGAAGAAAAGTCTGTTGCTACAGGTGCAGGTATTACCGCAATGTGTGGAATTACAGAGCCTGGTGTATATGGTGTTTTATTTGTAAAGAGATATCCTTTAATTGGTGCCATGATTGGTGGCGGTCTTGGTGGCTTGATTTGTGGTATCTTAGGTGGTACTCAATATGTAATTTCTACTCCTGGATTTATTAGTTTCGCAGCTTATATCTCTCCAGATGGAACATGGAATAATTTCATTATTATGATGGCTGTAATGGTGATTGCTACTATAGTGTCATTCGGTGTTACTTACTATTTGGGCAAGAAAGAACTTAACAAATAATATTAACTAAAAATGAAAATAAATTAAAAAACGAAGTTTTTAAGGCTTCAATGGTGTCAACTTAAGAAATTAAGTATGACACCATTTTTTATACTTCTTTACCAAAACTACTTAACTACTAACTTTTTGAATTTTGATTAAAAAATGAGTATATTAAAAGGTTGTTTATATGATTTGTTTTTAATTTTGATTTTATGTTATGATGAAACCGGTTAAATAGGTTTGATGGTTTGTAAGTGTCCGTTTATGTATGCTGAATTTGGATTGTTTCTACCATCAATCCTATATCGAAATGGCGCAGCACTTGTCAAATGTCTGCCCCATCTTTTGGAGTGTCTATTTGGGCGAATAGGCACTTTTGTTTTGTTAATTAAATCTTTGATAGTTTCTAATAATGATATTATTTTATTTTTGTTATTGTTTCTGATGTATTTGATTATGTTACCTTTACGAAGTAACTTACTTAGTTCAACTATATTAACGCAATACTTATATTTATTGGTTTCATCGTTGTTTTCTTCAAGATGTTTGTTTAGCTCTTTTCTCAGTACACCAGTTATATTATGGAATATTACTTTAGCTAATAAAGCACAAGTTTCAGTATCACACTCTTTACTGAAATATCTTTCCCATTCATAATCGGTCTTTAAGGTTTTAAAACTACATTCAATATCCCAACGTTTAGTGTATAGCGTTGCAATTTCTTCTGCTGTAAATTCTTCTTCACTCAAATTAGTGAAATAAATTAAATTGTTGTTTACTTCATGTCCTCTTTTATCTTTATAAGTATAGTTATATTTAACCACTCTAACTTTGATTTTATTGTCTTTTTCAAATCTTTCTTTAGCGATATCGTATTTTAGGCGTTTAAGCCACAATTTATCTAATTCTATTTCTATCCAAGTGTCGTTAGAATCATTATCTTCCAAATATTTTTTGAAGAAATTAGTCTTCCCTCTAATACAATATTTCATATCATAATGTTCAATTATTGAGAATAATTCTACACCAGGATAATTACGATCTGCTAATAGTATAGCTTTATGTTTATCATAGAAGTCATGTGATCTCTCTAACTGTTTTACTAATAGTGATATTTCTGAATCGGTCCATTTGCTCATTTCATAATCTACAATTAATCCATTAGTGACATCATATATAGCACTATTCCTACTTGTTGCCTTTTTAGCGTCTTCTTTATTTTTTATATAAGCGCTTCTATGAAATTCATATTTATCAATAGATTCGTCAGTAGCTATTAAATTAGTTGATGTACCATCAACACTTAATAACACATATCCTTTAAATGTTTTAACTAAATCACTTGAATAAAATAATTCACTGAATTTTCTTATTAATAAGTAAAACACATTTGGATTAACTTTTTTTAAAGCTTTAAAAGCCGCTTGTCTACTAATTCTATTCTTTAATTTATCAATATCGCAAAAGAACTTAGTTAACTCAGCTGGAATACACTTCTCACTTCTAAAAATCAAGAAGTGTAGTACATCATAAAACACAAACTTTCTTTTTCTAATAAAATCAGTGCTCTTTTTTCTTATCTCATTATTAACTTTAGAAGATTTAATAAACTTATTGAAACTAATTAGTAGTTTCGCAATCTCTTTCAAGTTCATTTTTTAATACTAAAGCTGGATCTAAATTTGAGAAGGCAGCTTTAAGATATGGAATATATTTTTTGTCGAATTGCCCTAACTTAACTACAGTTTCATGTTTCGGTTTACCATTTTCATCTCTAAAAGATCTTACTAAATCGCAGAAAAAGGTCTTTTTCTTGCCTTTGTTGTTTGGAACTACTCGTACAAACATATATTTTTCCTCCTATACTTAACTACATTATATAAAATAAATACATATTTATAAAGCATATATATTACCATATACTTAACTACATTTAGAGTATAAAAAAATAAATAAGACTAAATAACTTTTCGTTAACCCAAAAGAAAAGGTGTCATACTTAATTTCTTAAGTTGACACCATTGGTGTATATAAATACACTCTAATCTCTTAAAATTCTCTCAATATGAATAGCTAAATATCCTATTTCAACCCTAGGAATAATTATCTTAGCCATATCCTCAATCTCTTTTATGACTTCACTTGCGATATCATACGAGGACTTAAAATTATCTAATGCATAATCATTCATATCTAGATTTAATATTTCATTATTCTTAATACGATAAAACATATATTTTAGATGAACCAAGAAACGAGCATAAGAACTAGATTCCTTATTTAGACTCACGCCACATAGCTTCTCCAACAAAACCAAGCCATCATCAATAATCATCGCCGTCTGCATCGAATCAGCTACATTCTCCTGTCCTAAAGCACTATGAATATGCAAAGTGATATAAGCTATCTCATCATCATTAATCTTAACATTTAGCTTGTTTTCAATAATCTTCGCGCCCTTAACAGCTACCTTATATTCATCTGTATACAATAGGGAAATGTCTTTACTAAAAGGATTAACAATATCAACTCTATTTTCCATACGCTCAATCGCAAAAGCTATATGATCGGCTAAGGCAAACTGAATCATCCTATCAACATTCTTAAACTCAAGTTCCGCCTCATTTAAAATAAGCTCTGCAATCTCTAGATAAATTGGATCAACACTTTGGGTAACTTCCTTAATCTTATCGTTGGTATAAAACTTCTTAGCACCATCAATTTCTTCAAATAGACAATCAACTTTCTTGCCAAAACCAACTCCTGTACCTAGGAAAATTACTTCAATATTTTTATCTTCATCGTATGCCAACAAAGCGTTATTATTAATAACCTTTTCTACCCTATACATTTCTTCCCCTATCTTGTTACGTCTATTATTATATCATTAGCCTTTACATCACCCATCTTAACAAGCTTAAGTTTACTATCTGCTTCAAGATTTGTGAACACCATAGGTGTCGCAGTACTTAAACCCTTACTCTTAATAAAGTCTAAATCTACTTCAGCTAATAAATCGCCCTTCTTAATTGTTTGACCATTTTCAACCACTACATTAAAACCTTCACCATTTAAAGTAACTGTATCCATACCAATATGAAGTAAGATTTCAGTACCCTTATCACTCACCATACCAATCGCATGCTTAGTACCAAAGACAAACGATACCTTACCATCAACAGGTGCATAGAACTTATTGCTAGTAGGGAAAATAACTAAACCCTTACCCATCATCTCACTGGCAAAAGTCTCATCTGGTGCCTCAGACAACAAAGCTACCTTACCATCAACAGGACAAACAACAGTTTCACTCTCCTTATCACTAGTTTGACGAGCCAAGTATTCTTCTAAATCAGACTTAATAACAGTAACTGTAGGACCATAGATAACTTGAATTCCATTACCCTTTTTAACAACACCCTTAGCACCAGTTGCAGTTAAGATACCTTCATCAACCTTACTTGCATCATAAACTGTACATCTAAGTCTTGTAATACAACAGTCAACATCACTAATATTAGACTTACCGCCCAAGCCCTTAGTAATCATCTCGCTGATTTGAGCCCCAGGATTCGAGCCCAAAGTTTGAGCCCCATTATTCTTAGCCTCTAAATCTTTTCTAGTATAAAGCTTAACCTCACTATCATCATCCTCTCTACCAGGAGTCTTTAGATCCATCTTCTTAATTAATAGAGTAAATACCAAGTAATAAACAATAAAGTAAACAACACCAACAACTACAACCATAATCCAGTTAGTCTTTGCGTTACCTTGCATAATACCAAACAATGTAAGGTCAATTAGACCACCAGAGAAAGTCATACCAACACCAACTTTAAGAATATGCATAAGCATATAAGCAAGACCAGCACCAAATACATGAATAATATATAGAATTGGAGCTACAAATAAGAAAGTAAATTCAATTGGTTCTGTAATACCTGTAAGCATAGAAGTTAAAGCTGCAGACATCAATAAACCACCGACAGCCTTCTTCTTTTCAGGCTTAGCAGTATGATACATAGCCAAAGCAGCACCAGGTAAACCAAAGATCATTAGCGGGAACTTACCTGACATGAAACGAGTAGCTTCTGTATTAAATACAGTAGTTGTAGGATCTGCTAATTGGGCAAAGAAAATATTTTGAGCACCCTCAACAGTAACGCCACCAACAACAGCAGTACCACCAACGGCAGTTTGCCAGAATGGTAAATAGAACACATGGTGTAGACCAAATGGAAGAAGAGCTCTTTCCATAATTCCATACAACAATGTACCTGCATAACCAGAACTTCTTACCACATTACCTACTGCATAAATACCTTCTTGGATATGTGGCCAAATGAAGAACATCACAATACCAACAATTAGATAAACAAGTGTTGAAATAATAGGCACAAATCTAGAACCACCAAAGAAAGATAATACTTGAGGTAATTGAATCTTATAGAACTTGTTATGCAAAGCAGCAACACCAAGACCTACGATAATACCACCAAAGACACCCATTTGTAGTGATTCAATACCAACTACATTTGTAAGAGAACCAGCAGGTAAAGAATCGCCAATACCTGTAATCTTTAACATAGCACTGATTGCAGTATGCATAACAAAGAACGCAACAGCACCAGATAAAGCAGCTACTTCTTTTTCTTTCTTCGCCATACCAATCGCAACACCCATTGCGAAAATAATTGGTAAGTTCGCAAATACAACATTACCACATTCACTTAAAACTAATAGTAAACCATGAAGTAAAGTACCCTCACCTAATACTGACTCTAGATGATATGCTTCAATCATAGTTGCATTGGTAAATGATCCACCAATACCCAAAAGCAAACCTGCAACAGGTAGGATCGCAATCGGTAACATGAATGATCTACCGACTCTTTGTAGAACGCCAAAAATCTTGTCTTTCATAAATTTTCCTCCCCTTCTTTTTGGCTCCTTTTAAGGTAGATAAATAAAAAACATCAACCTTAAAAAGAATGTTAATCCTTTTAATAGTTGATGCTTGGTTTACCAATAACACGCCATTAATTTTTTAACATGTTTACTTTATCACATTTGAAAGCGCTTTTACAACCCTTTTGCACAAATTTTCTAAATCTTTCTCATCAGGATGACTTAAGGCCTTATCAAAGTTATCAATTAAGACATCAATATTAGGCGGACAATTATTAGATTCCTTCATTTTTAAATAACGTTCTCTAACACTACTAGGCATCTTACCCTGACACATATATTCACCAATTATTTCATTACTAGAATCAACATTACTCTTTACATTAGTAAGAATTCTATCAAAATAAGCCTCACTACCACCAAAACCACAGGTGCCAAATAAGAAGATCTTTTTGTTTCTTAATAATTTAAGATACTCTATAGTCTTAGAATCTGCATTACCCTTATCAGTCCAAAAGCCTACAAAGACAATGTCATCATTATTGTTATTAGGTAATACACTTTTTATAGTATCAGCCAACATTTTAGTATTACCTGTTAAACTGTTATATACAACTGTATACATTATTACTTCTCCTGCACTTGTTTTCCACTTTTATGTTCAATGCTAATTTCATACATCTGCACAAACTTGCTACCTCCTTTGATTTCCATATCAGCCAAATCAGAGCTTGGATAATATTTCATCGCAAAAGTCTTTAAAATTTCATTATCAGTATCTATAAGATGACATCTGCCAAAAACCACTACACTTTGAACATACGGTGCCCACGGTAATTCTTTAATACTCTCATTGCCAAAAACAGTGAAACATACTTTATCATTTCTATTTAAACAATCAACTTTATATCCCGATTTAGCACCATGGAAATAAATCTTTTGATTAGCCTCATCATAATAATAATTAATAGGAATACTATAAGGATAACCATCATCACCGTTCATTGATAAAACACCTCTTCTGCAACTATGCAACAAACTATCAACAGCATCCTTATCAATTTCATTTTTAATCTTTCTAATTCTTCTAAACATTATAAATTCTTCCCAAGCTCATACGCTTTATTCTTAATATCAACAAAATTATTAACACTACCTGCTTCATCAACACCGCCACAAGCGATAATACCTTTTAGTCTAGCCTTATCAAAACAATCAACCCAACCCTGTAGACCACTATAAGCCTTATCGAATGTCGCATCTCCATCATCTGCAGCCGTGGCAATCAGATAGATATCTCTAAAATTATAATCACTAGAATATAAAGGATTAAGTCTATCTAATAAGGTCTTCATTTGTCCACACATCTCATAATAATAGATTGGTGTTGCATATACGATCACTTCAGCTTCTTTTACCTTAGTCATAATATCAGCAACATCATCTTTTAATACGCACTTACCAGTCTTTTGACAAGATAAACAACCAATACAATACTTAATATCTTTTCCTTTTAAAGAAATATACTCAGTATCAAGTCCTGCATCCCTAGCACCTTTTTCACATTCTCTTGCCAAGATATCAGAATTGCTGTTAGTTCTTAGACTTGTAGATATTATCAAAACTTTCTTCATCACTCAATCCTCACTTTTACTGGATACAAGGTAATCTTACCTCTGCCTTCCACTTTATACCAGCTTCCTTTTTTAAGTTTAATCTTTTCAGTTACACCATGAGTGATATATCCAACCATATATTGTTCATTGGTTTCAACATCAGTAAAGATTACACTTGTATCACTATCACCGCTTACCTTAACTGTATTTAATATTGGCTGAATCTGTTCTGTTCCTGAAACAGTAATAGTATTACTATCCTTAAAGTTTCCATAAAACAATATGCCCCCAACAATCAATACCAATAAAATTATCTTCTTCATAGTTTCACCATCATCCAATCCATAGAAGCATAGCTTCCATCACTATATTTCATATTATCTGGTTTAGTACCATACTTTTTAAAACCATATTTCTCATATAATTTAATCGCCTTAGTATTACTAGAAACAACCTCTAATTCCACCTGTTCATAGCCTACTTCCTTGGCATATCTTAAGGCTGTCTTTAACATGATACCACCAATACCACAACCCCAATATTCTTGATAAAGGGCAATAGACATGCCACATCGATGAGCTAATCTTTTAAATGGTGCTACAGGAGAAAAGGAACAACAGCCCACATGTTTACCATCAATATAGGCTACCAACATCAACGCCTTATCCATTTCTAGACGCATATTGATAAAACCTTTTTCATCTTCTACTGCAAGATTAATCTCATCTTCTTCTCTTAATAAATAAGGTGTTTCCTTAGCAGTTTTCTTTAAATATTCAATCAAATCCTTCGCATCATCTTCACATGCGCTTCTTAAGATTACTCTTCGACCTTTTTTATCAAATACTTCAATTGGTTCAATTCTCATTATAAATTCCTCTTAATATTCAAACACTTCATTATCACTGCTAATAATGCTACTCTATACACTACCATGACGAAGAGTCAAATGTATATACAACACTACTTTCTGCATTCTTATGACTAACACCTTTCTGCATAACTTAATCTTCTATTTTTCTGTTTCCAATTCCAATCTCTGTAAAATATCTCTTACAACGCTTGCATCTTCAATTAGATTAATTCCAAAACATTTTTTACCTGTATCCTTTAAAGACACACCAATATGATATGCTTTCGTTTTATCAAGAATTAAAAAACGATCATGAAATGTTCTTGTGTACTTCACATCCAATTTAGGATACTGCACATTAAAGTTATCTACATCTGTTTGAGATAATTTCGACCGTTGCAGTGTATAAATTGTCACCGCTACATTTTCTTTTTTCTTTGACAAAATATTTAAA
>OLGY01000660.1_pt1 | contig 22135 bp, 9 predicted proteins | sample 1605951 | NCBI WGS metagenome assembly OLGY01 (sample SAMN03283280) | human gut metagenome | biome: human-associated habitat; material: feces | host: Homo sapiens | place: Peru | collected 2012
GGTATACCGGCCCACATACTGCCAAATATCCGGGGAGGAGGCCGCCGTCCACAGGCGCTGCTCGCCATCCCAGGTAAAGCTCACCTCGTAGCCCCTGCCGGCGCCGCTTTGCACCATATAGCCATAGGCGTCGTCCTGGGGAGCGGCGTAGTTCACCGCCAGCAGAACGCTTTCCACCTTATCCGCCGGGATCACACGGCCGGCGTCGCCCCGGATGGTGACCTTCATGCCCAGATCCTTCACGGCGAAGCGGTGCATGAACTCCGTGCTGCTCTTGCTGCCCAGGTCGGTCTGCCCGGGCTCCATGGTCACGCTTACGGAGCAGGACACGGTGGTGGACAGCAGGGAGAAGTCCTTGCTCTCATAGGGGCGGGCGTTACCGCTTTCATCCACCAGCTGATCCGCCGCATATGCCTTGGACACATCATCGCTGCCTACCCAGATGATGGGATTGGCCTCATCCCGGAACACGCTGTTTGTATCGTAGCAGTCCGTAAGCAGCAGCGCCACCAGCGTCCAGGTGCCGTCCTGGGTCTGCTCCTGCCTGTCCTCGCCCAGCTGACGCGTATAGGTGGGCAGCTTCACGATCCAGCTTTCGCCGGCATACCGCACATCCCCGGCGGGGACAGAGTAGTAGCCGTTTGTCTCACTGTTGTGCACCACCGCAGCCACCGTGGCCGAGGCGGAATTCTTGATCTTGACCCCGTCGATTTGGGCGTCATTGGTCAGCGGCACGAACTGGAGCGTGTCGCCATGGTAGGTGGCCCGGGAGGTTTCATCATAGATGGGGGGATCCGGGCTGATGATGGTATAGATCGGGCTGTCGGTGGCCTTGGTCAGGGCCTGGCCGCCCTGCATGGATACATAGGCGAATTGATAGCGCCCCGCCTTTGCGATGGGCAGCGTACCGTTGTAGCAGCCGTCCAGCTCTTTCCAGGCCAGGTCGGTGTTGATGGTGTTGGTTGCCGAGCCGCCATTGGAATAGTACAGTCTTGCACCCTCCAGACCCTCCAGGGCGTTGCCGGCATTGTCGTAAATGCTAACGGCCACATCCTTGGGATAGGTCCTGCCCGTCTCATAGGGCTGCGTTTGCGTGCCGGACTTATCCAGCACGCTCACATACAGGCCCAGAGCCAGATCCAGGGTCTTCTTGCTGTCCCCCAGATCCTTATAGCTGCCGTTGGTGCTGCTGGCGGTCTTATAGACCAGATACTCCCACTTGTACACGCCGGAGGTGGTGAAGGTGCCTGTGCCCGTCCACACGCCGCCCGTGCCCCGGGTAAGGGGAATATTCACCGTGTTGCCGTCCGTCCGGACGAAGCGGGCCTCCACCGTGCTAGGCATCTTGGTCTCGTCATCCGTGGCGAATTCCACCCACACCTTCTCGCTGTAAGTGCCGTCAGAGGTGCGGATCGTTGCCTCACTGGTCATCTCGCTCCAGCCCACGGACTTCAAGTCGAAGCCCTTGACCTGGATGGTGACCGGCTCATCCAGGGCATAGTCCACGCCGTTGAGCCGCACATGCCGCAGATAGTAGGTGCCGGGGGCGACAAATCTGTATTTGCCGGTCCAGCTCCCATCGGCCTGCTTGGTAAAGCTCATCTCGGTCTCGCGGCTGCCCTGGGTGGAGTTGATGGCGCGAACGAACTGCGCCGTGATCTCCGTGGGTTCTGCGCCCTCCACCGTCAGAGTGACCTCCGTTGTCAGCTCCTCGGCGGAGGTGGCCGTATCGTAATCCAGCTCCAGCTTATCCGCGGTGGCCGTCACCCGGCGCACCTTATCCACCAGGTTCTTGTCGCCTGCCGTCGTGAGGTTTTCAGAGGAGCCGAACTGCAGGTTCAGCTGCCCCTGTATCTCAGAGGCGGCCAGAACCATGTCGTTGGTCAGCTGCGTACCATCCAGGTACACAATGGCCGTGATGCGCTGGGCGTCATCCATTTGCAGGGTGGTGATGGCGCGGCCCACCAGCTCGTTGTTCTGCTTATCCTTGTAGGTATAGGTAGTCTTTGTTTCGCTGTTCAGCGCCAGGGGCACGGTGATACGGCCATTCTGCGCCCAGTAGTTCTGGGTGTCCATCTCGCCCTGTGCCAGCAGCTCGCCGCTTGCGCTGACAAAGGCCACCTTCATGGCCTCCAGCAGGCGCAGGGAGCGGCTCTGATCCTCCGGGGTGTCGGCATAGTAAACATAGCAGCTGCCGCCGCCCTGGGTGGTGCTCTCCCTGGTCAGCGTTCCGCTTTCCGCGGCGCCTGTGGCGCCCCAGATGCGGTTCACGCCGTCATAGCGCAGAACCTCGCCTTCCTCATCGGTCACCGTGGCGCCCTCCAAGGTCAGCTTCGTGGTCTCGTGGTTGGTGCGGACCCAGAAGTCCACCACCATGCCGTAGGTATCCTCCGCCACCTGATCCGAGGGCACCAGCTCCTTCCCCTCCGTGGAGCGGCTGTAGTTCAGGGCAAAGTCGCTGGCACCGCTGGCCTTGGTATAAGCCTTGCCGTAGACGGTGATGGTCGCAAGAAACGATACTCTGATCGTGCATTCCCCTCGCCCGTTGAGGCGGTAGCTTTCGTCAACGGCCAGCTGCTCCAAGCGCTTGAGCACCCCGTTGTACACATAGGCCTTTCTGTTTTTGCCGTTTGCGCTCAGCAGAGCCGAGGCATCGTTTTTCCCCAGTCCGGTGACTTTTCTTTCCTTACCGTCATCGTTCAGGTCGATGGTCATACTGCCGTGGTCGATCAGGTGGGCCACAATTGTGTTCAGCGGATACTTGAGCTCCTCCGTTTTGCTCCAGGTGCTCCAGTAATAGGCCGTGCCGTTTTCCTCATAGTCCGCCTTATACTGATGAAGCAGACTTACATCGTTTTCTATGATACCGAGGTCCTTTATAAAGTCCTTCAGGCCCACCAGGGACACCACGCCGTTTTTGGAGTCCGTTTTGCTGTCCTGCGCGGTATAGTCCAGTTGATTATCTACCAGCTCTTTCCAGGTCATGGGCTTGTACTCGCCACCTGTGTTGTTGGCATGCAGATAGCTCTGCAGATTGGCCAGGGCCACATAGGCTTCCTTCTGCTTCTCCATTACCTCCTGCACGGCCTCATAGAGCGGGATCATATTCCCCAGGTAGGGCGCCAGGTTGGTGCCGGGGCTTGCTTTATCCAATTTATCCTGTGCATACTTGCTGATCATGGTACCCAGTGCGCCGAACTTTGTCGGCACGCCGTCCCGGTCGTTTCCGTATGCCTCGTTCACCGCCTGGTGCGCCGCGGTCACCGCATCTCTGACCTCGATATACTCCCGCTGGGATGCATCGCTGATCGTCGTTGTATAGGTGGCGATGGCGCGCACGCCCAGATCCTTGGAGGTGATAAAGGTGCCGTCCTTATACTTTGCATAGGCGTAATTGGAGTCCAGCTGGGTAATACGCCCGTCCCCACCGTAGGACGCGCCCCACAGGGGGCTGTTCAGCAGGTTGGAGGTGTTCAGCTGGGCCGGGCGCAGCGCCAGATTATCAATGCCGTAGCTGGCGTCCGACAGGTTCACCAGGTTGCCCCACTGCAGGTTGGAGCTCACCACATCCGTCTTGGCGGGTGCGCCCTCGTCGATATCAAAGTTATCCGGCTGCGAGCCGTCCGGCTTGCTCAGGGCGATCTCCAGAGCGCCGTTTCCGGACAGGGTAGTGGCGATGCCGGTCACCTCCGGAGCCCGGGACAGGGTGATCCACGCAAAGGTAGCCGATACCGCCACAATGGCCGCCACCAGCAAGCCCAGGCCGGCGGCGCTGAGCTTCTCCCTCATATGAGGAATTCTCCTCGTATATAAGTCAATTCTCTTTTTGGTGTCGTTTCTCATTTGTTACACTCCTGCCGCCTGTCTGCGCGGAGGTCATCCGCTTCCGGATTTTCGTCCCGCAATGCTCTCCAGTTCTTAATTGCCGCCTGCACCAGTGTTCGTCTTCTGTCCCTGCCGCAGGGAGGTGATCTCCGCCGGCTTCAGGATGGCATCCGAGCTGAACTGCAGGTTCAGCGTTCCGGTCATGGACTGAGCCGCGTTGGCCGCCACGCTGGAGTTGTCCACCACCTTGCCGTCCAGATACACCAGCACGGTGACATTCTTCTGCTGATCCGGTGTCAGCGCGGTGATCACGCTGTCCTCCCGGTGGGTATTCGCAAGGGTGATGCCGCCGGTCTGGTGCTGGGCCTCCCCTTCACCCCGGGTGTCCATCGAAAAGCCGTACATGTACAGCTTGGCCTTGATGGTCTTTGTACCGTCCCCCTCCTGGCCGAATTCCAGGGAGGACTCGCCGGGAAGGCCGTTGTAGGCCGTGGCGTCCACCAGGTCGGAGATCTGGTAGCTGTCGTCACCCCAGCCGTTCAGATAGGCAAACATCGATGTCTCGGTCTTCTTGTCATCCGTAAGCTCCGTGTACTGTGCCTTGCTCACCGTGGTATCCAGGGCGGCGATGCCCAGAAGGTTTTGCTCCCCATCCAGGAATACCACCCGGATACCGCTCATCAGCCGCAGCATCTTGGTGGCCGAGAGGCCGGAGGTGTTGCGGAAGAGCATGTAGCTGCCGCCGCCCTGGAGGGCTGCGTTCTCACCATCGCCCTCATAGACGCGGTTCTCCGGCTCCGTCTGCAGCTGCAGATGGCTGACGGCTTCGCCGTCCTTGGCGGCGTTGGTCCGGAAGGCCAGGTCGATGGCATAGCCGTAGAAGTCCGTAAGCGCCGTGCTGCCATCCGCTGCACGGACCGCCGTCCGGTTCAGAATATTGCTGCAGTTGGTCAGGTAAACCGGCTGCGCGGTGGTGGCCGTCCGCATGGTCACCTCCACATTATCCAGGCTGATCGTTTGCCCGCCTACGGTTGCGGTGACCTTGTCCACGGTCACCTTGGCCGTATAGTTGCCGGCATAGTCCGCGATGTCAGAAAGCACGCCGCTGCCGGAGGGCACCGTCAGCGTCAGGCCGCCTGCGGATATCAGCTTGAAGATGGTATCATAATCGCCATTACGGACCATCTCCTCCAGCTCCTTTACGCTTTTACCGGCCAGAGTCATCTTGCTATAATCCACCAGGGGCATCATGGTGCTGTTTATCTCTCCCCAAGTTGCGCTTTCGCCCTTTTGCACCAGAGCCCCGCAGTCTGTCACGGCCTTATCGACCTTCGCCTTATCGGCGGTCATGGTGGCGATATATTTCCCCATATCCGGCACGGTGCCGGTGATCTTGTTGTATGTAGCGAGAAGGGTATCGAGCGGCGCCGTCTGTATGCTCTCCACCAGGGCCTGATAGTTATCCGCCGTTACCTCGACCTCGTCGCAGGCCGCGGACATCAGATAGCCCGCAAACACATAGCGCAGGGCCATTTCAATATTCCCCAGGGAGGTCTGCAGGCCCTGGGCCAGCTCCAGCAGCGCCTGGAGATCCTTTTCCGCAAAGCCGCTTTCCTTTTTCTCCAGCGCCTTGCCCAGCACGATGTTGGCCACGCCGTTGCCGTTCCGGTTCAGCGTGTTGCTGGCGGCGGTCCGGGCGGCGGAGGTATAGGTGGACAGCTGCGCCTTGGCGGAGTTCATGCCCAGCTGGAACACGCTCATGTTCGCTGCGGTGCCCACGGCCCGAACGCCGATGCCCTTTGTGTCAAAGGCCGCCTTCTGGGCATTATATACATAGTTTGCCGTTTTTTCCTTATCCAGACCCTTTACCCGGCCGTCCTCGCCATAGATAGGGGTTTTCAGCAAAAGCGGATTCACACTGTAGGTCTTTGCGCCGTCATCGGTTCCCTGTTCCTGAATATACAGGCGGGAAGGCAGCAGCGTGATCTGCTTCAGGCCGTACCTTACATCGCCCAGATTCACCAGGTTGCCCCAGGTATTGTTGATGTCGATGCCGCTGCCCTCCGGGGCGTTTTCATCAAAGTCATCATACACATCCCCGGCTTCGCCGCCCCGCAGGGCGATCTCCAGGGCGCCGTTGGCGCCCACCTGGGTATCGATGCCGGTGACCTCCGGGGCGGTGGACATCACGAACCACGCATAGGACGAGGTCACCAGCAGCGTGGAGGCCACCAGCAGCATGGCCACAGTGGACATCAGCTTGGCCCGCAGGGAGCCGAAGCTCATACCCTTGAGTGTGTTCTTTTTCATGTTCTCTTCCTCCTACGATCCGGTTTATGGTATCGGTGTATCGGTGTGGATAGACCGCTGACTTACCAGGGGACGCTCCTGGCCGCTCACCGCCGGGGAAAGCGGTCAGGAACAGCTCCTGACGGGGCTGCGGGATTTTTGCGGGGGCTCCCCCCGCGGCGCCATCTCGCCGCGGGGAGAGCGGTGTTTTGTCGCTCAGGGTCGCTCAGGGACCGACAACGGTGCCGCCGCCGGTGGTACCGGTACCGTTCTTCAGGGCGGTATTCTCCATGGGCTTGAGTTCGGCGCTGCTGGAGAACTGCAGGTTCAGGGTGCCCTCCAGGGAGGTCTCGGCGTTGGCCACATCCGCGTTGGTAACGGTGGGGCCATCCAGATAGACGATCACCGTCAGCTTCTTGGCCTTGTTCTGCTCAAGATCCATCAGCTTCACTTCCGTGCCGTCAGTGCCCGCTCTCGGCGTCAAGCTGAAGGTGGGTTTTTCGCCCTCCGTGGCTGTCAGGTCATTCAGCTTCAGAGCGCCCTTCATGAAGTCGCCGTCACGCTGGATATTGTCCAGGGTGGCAATGCCGTAAATGGCGCCGGTATCCGGGTCGATGAAGGCCACATGGATGGCCCCCATCAGCTTTGTGATCGTCGCGTCGTCCAGATTGGGTGCGCCGACGGCATTCATAGTGGATTTGAAGGCCATGTAGCTGCCGCCGCCCTGGGTATCTGCATTGGTGCTGCCTTCCTGATAAATCCGCTGCTTCGCCTCGGTCTGCAGCTTCAGATAGGAACTGGCGGCGTTGGTACGGAAGGCCATATCCAGCGCGTAGCCGTAGGTGTCGGAGAGCCTCACATTCGCGCCGGCATCACCGCTGGGCGTAATGCTCTGCAGCAGCGCGCCCGCCGTTGCCTCCGGCGTGGCCGTGGTCTTCATGGTGGCCGGGAAATCAGTCAGCTTTAAGCCCTTATAGTTAATGTCCACCTTAGTGGGAGCCGCGTAGTTGCCCGCCACGCTGCCGATGTAGGCGAACACACCGCTACCCTCGGGCATCTCCACCACGGCGCCGCCGGCCTTGACCACCGCATTCACGAACTCAGAATTGGCCTGTTTATTCTCGTCTATCATCTGGTCTTTAGCATAACCGTTGACCTTGACCTTGGTGGCATCGACCAGGGCGTTCAGCGCGGCCTGGTAGTCCCCAGCCGTACACTTGCTCTTCGCCGTGGACACAGCGTCCTTGTTCGTTTTCAGAGTATTCTGGAGGTTGGCGAGTTCAGTGGGAATTTCGGGTGCCCCATCCACCTTCTTCAGCTCTTCGATTGCCTCCGCCAGGGTAGCCTTATCGGCGAGAGCGCCGCTGGCCGCACTGTATTTGGTGGCATCCAGCGATGTCACGCTGGCCTTCAGCAGCGCCACATACGCCTTGTCGATCTCAGTCAGCGCCTTCTCCGCCGCGTCCACCATGGCCTTGATGGCGTCCTGCTGATCAGTCTGCAGTTGCTCTGCACCGCCATCCAAGGCAAGGGCCATCACCGCATTGGACAGGCCCTTGCCGTTGGTGCTCAGGGCGTTCTGGATGGTGGTCTTGGCGGCGCTCAGGGCCTGATTGTATTCAGATTTTGCCCCCAGCAGCCCCGCCTGCTGGGGCGTGAGGTTGTCGTTGCTGCCGATGGCGCGGACACCGTAGCCGGGATCGCTTTCACTAAAGGCCCAACTGGTTCCAACATACTTTGCCGTATAGGTCTTGCCACTCAGGTCCGCCACCCGGCCGTCCGTACCGTAGGTGGGCGTTGCCAGCAGGTTGTCCTTTGTTACGGTAAAGGCGCCGGCTGCCCCTTTCGTGATATTCAAGGCCGCGGGCATCAGCTTGATCCGATCGAGGCCGTAGCCCGTGCTCAGATCCACCAGGTTACCCCAGGTGAGGTTCTTGAGCTTCACATCCTTGGTGGAATCGCCCACTTCAGACTTGATAGCAGTATCGGGGGTCGCAAAGCTTTCCGAGTTCAGCAGCGCCATTTCCAGGTTGCCGTTGGCGCCGACGCTGGTGCTGATGCCGGTGATCTCAGGCGCTGTGGACAGCGTGAACCATGCGTAGGTGGAGGACACCACCATGATGGAGGCCACCAGCAGCATGCAGATCGCGCCCATCAGCTTCTTTTTCACGCCGCCGTAGGACTTGCTCTGTGCTTGTGTCATTTCTTTATCTCCTTTCGGTCGATTGCGTGTTTTTTCTCCCGCCGGAGCTTGATACAGCTTGCTTTCCCTCTCCCTGCCGCCGGCAACGGTCAGCCGGCCATCAGCAGGTATTGTGTTTGCCGATCATAGAGAACAGACCTACCCGCACCGTTTTCGGTGCCGGCGACCCGTCTGGAACGGGCACGCCCATTCCCTACGATGTGTCGCCGTTGGCCGCTCCCCCTTTGCCTGTGCCGGGGAATTTGAAAAGCAAAAGCCGCTCCTGCGTGTTTCACCTCCCGCCGGAGGTATGTAAACGGCAGAGATGGCTGCCGCTTCATACGGTCAAAAATATTCTTTCAGTAGTCAGGCGTTCAATCCTTCCAGAACAGCAGCTTACCCATGAACTCCTGCCACCACGTCACGCTTGTCTCCTCGCTCTTGTCGTCGGTCAGGCGGAACCCCATTTCCAGTCCCAGATGCCCGCCGATCAGCTCGTCGGTGCAGTCCGGGTCGTCGCCCTCCAGCCAGATGACAACGGTGTATTTGTGTACACCCATGGGCTGGATGTTTTTCCGCTCGCCCTCGGCGATCACCATGTCGGACACGTAGTTTTTCGGCACCGCCCGATAATAGGACACGCTGCCCACCGATTTCACCAGCCGGAACTGGTCGGGGTCGGCCAGATATTTCATCAGCGCCGGATTGACGTAGCCGTGCCGGTTATCGTCAAAGCCCGGCAGAGCCTCCGGCGCGCCGTCCTTGCCGGGGCGGGCGTAAAAGCTCATTTCCCCGTCCTCGAAGACCATCACCCATGCGGCCACGCCCAGATTTTTGCTCTCGGAGTTCAGCGTCACCTGCCACTTGTAGGACACGATGTTCTCGCCCTCGTTTCTGATGTAGTAGGTATAGGCGAAATACTCCTCGTTGTGGCTGCCGTCGATCTCATCCACATTCTCCGGCAGATCGGCGATGGACACGCACGGCACGTCCGTTGCCGGTTCGCTGAACAGGTGCGTCGTCGGGTTCTTGAAGTCCTCCGTTTCGCTGAGCACGAAGCCCTCGCGCATCATGTCATCGGAGAGATTGATGGTGAAGTGTCCCCGCATCTGCACCGCCCAGGACAGAACCGCCAGTGCGAACAGCAGCAGCGCCAGCGCGCCCAGCAGCGCCAGCAGTCCCTTTCCGTGGAACAGCCAGCCCAAAAAGGCGAGAGGATTACGTTTGTCAAAATACAGTCCCAGACCGGAGGCGGTCAGCTCAAACTCCTTTTTGGAGTAAATGTGCTGCTGCTTCATCTCCCGGCGGAGCTTCTTGCGCCCCGCCTTGATCTCCTGCACCTCATCCTCGGTCAGGACAACGTTGGCTCGTCTGTACTTGATAAGCCGTTTCTGTTTCCGTTCGCCGCCCGTGGGCGGCTTGTCCTCCGGCGGACGCTCCATGGTTTTCGTCCGTCCGGAGCTCTCCACGGCGGCATCCTCGGCCGCCGCCCGTTTTATCTCCTCAGGTATGTGGTCAAATGGCGCAGCCAAGGCCTGTCCGCCCTCCCTTCACTCCGCCGTCTCAGCGCTCCCGCACCAAACAGTCGCGGATCATTTCATCTTCGTCCACCGGCACGCCGGTCATAGGGCCGCTCATGGCGGCCACACCGCAGGCGGTCAGCCAGTCCATCACGTCGGCGCTGTCGGCGTTCCCGCCCAGCAGCGTCATGCCGCTCTGTGCCAGCGCCATCATGGTGCCGGCTGTCTCCTGCTGCAGATACAGCTCACGCCGCAGCCGCAGATGGGTAAAGCCGATGGCCTGTACCTGCTCCAGAGGCAACGCCGCCGGATCCCAGCCGTCCAGCACCAGTGTCAGGCCGCTGCGGATATACCGGCTCAGCAGTTCGCGCGCGCCCTTGCCCGCTGCCGCCACATATTCTGCCGACACCGCCAGCCACAGCTCCGCCTTGTTCACCGGCTGGTCATCAAACAGCGCGGCAAACTGCTGGAGATGGTTGACGCGCCAGAAATCCGGCAGCAGGGGCATGAGGATGGCCTTCACGTCCAGCTGGCAGTTACGGATACGCAGCAGCGCATCCGCCGCCTCGTACAGCAGATAGAACGACACATCCGCCGTCATCTCTGTCCGGTGCAGCACATCCGCCAGCGCGTCCATGTCCTCCGTTTCGCCGGGTCGCCCGGCGATGCCGCCGAACCACGGCACCGCCTCATACAGCACGGGCTTCCCGTCCCGCGCCGCCACCATGGGGCGGTAACGCAGTCCCATGACGCGATCCTTTCGCTTGTCCACCAAGGGGATGGTCTTGGGCAGCGTCATGGTGTAGTGTATGTACTTGCGGTACACATCCCGGCACTTGCTGCGGCAGCGGCGCAGCACCTCGATCAGTGCCGGATCCCAGAGGGTATCGCTGCCGGCGCACAGTGCGTCGAAGGCCTCGCCAAAAGGCTCTTCAGACTTCGTCTCGGCGGACAGCCTGTCCAATTCCTTGGCCAGCCCCACGATGCGGGCGATGGGACTGATGTCCGTACCCTGCCGTCCTTCGGGATAGCCGCTGCCGTCCCAGCGCTCCATGTGCTGCTGGCAGCTCTCCCGCTGCATCCGCCAGGGGATGTTGTCCGTTTCCAGCGTCTCCGCCTCACCCGTGCGTCTCTCCTTGGCGGACAAACCACGCTCCTGGAGCGACGCGATCAGTTGGCGGCCGTCAGAAGTGTACTTCCGGTACACCGCCATTTCCTCCGCCGTAAAATCGCTGCGCCACAGCTGGTATTCCGGCGGCACAAGCGCCTTGCCCAGCTGATGGTACATGCCACACTTGTAGGCCACATCAGCGAACTGTCCATCCATCTCCTGCGCACCGTCAGGCGAGTCCTTCCCGTATCCATCGGCGCAGGCCTGCACAAACAGCACCTGCGTATAGGCCGCCACACGCACCGACTGCTGCCGCACGGCGGGGGCAAGTCCACGGAACGCCTCGTCCCATGTCTCGTATTCCTTCCGTTTCCAGTTCTGTTCCGCCACTTCGTTACTCCTTCTTGCAAACACACCTCTACCCCAGCGCCCTAAAAGGGCGCTGGGGTGTCCATGCTTCAATTTTGCAGGCAGCCGCCTTACTCATCATCGGAGATGTCGTAATCCACCAGCGGGGTAGAATCCTTGCGGTTCCGCTTGCGGCGGTTCACGTTCTTGACGATCACAAAGGTCAGCACCAGGTTCACAGCGAAGCTGACGAAGAACAGGATCGGCCATACTCTGTGCGCCTTGATGTTGCAGAACTCACCGTTAGCGCTATTCTCCAGAATCTGCTGGATGAGGCCGTTGATCTCGTCGGCCAGGGCGTTCACCGCGGCCTGGTCGCCGCTGCGGCGAACCTCATCGGCGCGCTTGAGAGCGTCGGCCAGGGTCAGCCAAAGGCTGTTGACCTTGTTGTCACCGCCCATGGCGTTGGCATCGGCCAGCGCCTTATCCAGTGCGGAATAGTCGATCTTAGCCATGGAATTCAACACGTCTGTCAGCAGCTTCAGCGCCGCGTCGATGTCAGACTGCTTCTTGCTGCTCAGCGCTTCCTTTGCCTTGGCCAGAGCATCCTGCAGCGCATCCCACTGCTCCTTACTGTAATCATTGGGATTAAGGCTTTCGGCCTCCTTGATCTTCTTCTCCAGCTCCGTGGTGTCCACAACGCCGGTACCACCGCCGATGCCGTCAGGCGAGGAGTCCTTGTCACCCACCGTCACGGTCTTTACCACCGTCTGCGTACCGCTGTCGTTGCCGTTGGCGTCATAGGCGTTGTAGGTAAAGGTCACGGTATACACATCACCCATCTTGGCACCGCTGGGCGCTCCCACCAGTGCGGTCACGGTCTTGGTTCCGCTGTTGTACAGGTAGAACTTGCCGCCGGAGGTGATGCCGCCGGACTCGCTGCTGCTGTAGCTGGCGGTGGCCCCGCCGCTGACGGCCACCGTGCCGTCGATGCCACCGTCGCCGCCCTGGGACAGGGACACGCGGATGCTGCTGCCGGGCTTCACCGTATACTCAGCGGCGAAGGCCATTGTGGTCAGTGCCAGGCAAGCGATCAGCACAAGAAGCACTGCCAGACCCTTTTTGAATCCTTTCATATTTTCCGTACCTCTCATTTCATTGTGATGCGGTGTGCCCGCGCCGGGCCGAAAGCGCGGCCCGGCGCGTGGTGGGCACCGCCGTTTTTACTGTACGCAGAGCTTGGATCAAACCGTGATCTTCAGTGCGGAGCGGTAGCCGCTCCAGTTCTGATACTTCACTCTGTTCTTCACGGCGTCGCCGGCGTCCACCTTGCCGTTGCGGTTCATGTCCGCGGCCTCCAGGGCAACGCCGCTGAGGGTCGCTGTGCCGAAGTAGTGGTTGCGCATCTTCACAGCGTCACCGGAGTCGGTCTTGCCGTTGCAGTTGGTATCGCCCATGATGATAACAGTGTAGCTGCCTGCTCTGCTGCCGCTCACGTAGATGCTGGCACCGTTGGCCACCAGGCCGGAAGCGGTCAGACCGCTGTAGATAGTCACCTCGGCGCTGCTGTCATTGAAATACTTGCGGACCGCGGTCTGCAGCTGGCTCTCGTTGATGCCGGAGGGCTTCACATCCAGATAGATGTAGTTGCCGGTGTAGGAGCCACCGCCGCCACCGCCGCCGGAGCTGCCGGAGCGCTTCAGGGAGTAGGTGGTCATGGTGGTGCCCACGCTGCTCACAATACTGTAGCTGCTGCCCAGGGCGCTGTCCACAGCGCAGTCCCCGGCGGTTACGGTGCCGTTCTCCACCACCAGCACGGAGCCGGACTTATCGAACACGAACTGGTGGCCGCCCATGTGGACCTTAGCCATGCCCATGAGGGTGTGCTTCTTGCTGCCCAGCTTGATGTCAGCGGTGAGGGACAGGGTGTTCAGCACGGTGACGGTGGTGTCCTTATCCGCCGCCGCCATGGCCGCGGCCAGGTCGTCGCCGTACACCGTCTTGCCGTTCTGCGTGTACTGGATGGCATACGCCGCCAGCGTGTAGATGTACGTGCCGGCTGTGGTGTCATCCGTCACCAGACGGAACGCGCCGTTCGCGGACTTCACGGTCAGCTCCGCATCGGAGGTCAGCTTGCTGTCGATGCCATCCAGCAGGAACGCATACCCGCCCTGGTTCAGCTTGCTGCCGTTCTTCACGGCCACGTCCTCTGTGATCGTCTCGTCTGCCACCATGATCACCGCGTCGTTGAAGATCAGCGTACCACCAGCTTCGTTGACCTTGGTCACCGCCTCTGTCAGCTGGTCAGCGGCAAAGCTGGTATGCTTACCGTCCTTGTCGATGACCACGATAGCGCCTTCCTTGGCAAACAGCTCCAGCGTCAGCTTGGCGTTCTCCATGCTGACCACGCCGTTTACCTTCCAGTCGCCAGAAACCGTGGCCGTCTTGTTGAAGGTCTTGTCGGGCGCATACTCATAGGTGCCGAATTCCTCCTCGAAGCCGGCCAGCGTTGCGCCGTTACCGTTGATATTCAGCTGCTTCAGCAGCCAGCCCGCAGCCGCCATGCCGCCGCGGTAGGCCGTAAGGCTGTCGTAGCTTTCGCTGATAGCCTTATAGGTCTTGCTGTCCGTCCCGAAGCCCACGCTGATCGCCATCTGCAGGAAGTTCGTGCGCAGGCCCACAGTCTTCAGTGCCGCAAACACCTGCGCGCAGGTGACCTTCTCCATAGCGATCTTCAGTGCCGCCGCATCGTTGTTGTTATAGAACGTCTCGACCGCGTTCTTCAGCTCCACCCGCAGGCTGTCACCGGCAGGCAGGCTGTTGGCTACGGTGATCGCCATCAGTGCCGCATAAACGGGCTTGTCGCTGATCTTAACGGTCACATGACCGCTGCCGCTGAGCTTTGCCTGCACGGTCTTGCCGCCCAGCTCCTGCGGGAGTGTGATCCGATCCAGGCTCAGGCTGGGCTTGGCGGCCGCATCGACCTCGATGATCCCCGCCAGCTGCTCCAGCGCATTCTTCAGCTGCTCGTTGTTCTTCGCGCTGTCGCTGTTCAGGAACACATTCAGCGTCTGCCGCTTGGTCTTGCTGCTGTCTGTGCTGCCGGTAACACCGATGGCCAAATAATCGCCGCTCTCGGCCTTATCCACCGTCACATCCCATGCCGTGGCGGTCAGATTGTAACTGACTGCGGCGTTGTTGCTGCCGATGCTGTCCGCCAAATTCTGGAAATTCAGCAGTGCATCCAGTATGCTGCCGATCAGGTAGTTGACGCCGTCGTAATTGTCCTCAGCACCCTCGCCCTTGTAGCCCAGCATGTCATCCAGCAGATCATTGCCCACGGCATTGCTCACATGGAACTTTCCGTTCTGGAACAGAGTGGTGATGTCCTCAACAGCCGCGTTATACAGCGTATGGCCGTCCACGGTCACCTTCTGCGCCGTGCTGTAATAGTTCAGCAGCAGATCGGATGCCAAGTCGCCCGCCAGCGCCGCCACGGTGTACTTATCCGCATCCCGCAGAGACTGAGCCGTAGCCTTCAGCGTCACATTGATATTGCTGCCATTCACCGCGATGGTGTAGTACTGGTTGCTGACCAGGCCATTCTCCATGGTGTAGCCATTACGGATCTCGCAGCCGGTGAGCTTGCTCTCCTTGTAAGAGCCGCCTGCCAGCACCATGTTCTGCACCCTGCCGGTGACAGTGCCGCCGCCGTTGGTGTCCAAAATGCTGTCCACCACGAAGTTGTTTGCCTTATACTGCTCCGTGCCGATAATATCGCCGCTGAACGTGTGGCCGCGGAGATCCACGTACACATACTTGCCGTTGATACGCAACTTACCGCTGCAATCCTTCAGCAGCACCACGAGAGAGGTGTCTTTCTCGATGGTGGTATTCAGATCGGTCAGGAAGCTGACTCCGCCGGAGCCCACCACTATGGCCGCGTAATCGGACTCCTGAACGTTCTTCACCTTGACGCTGGCCTCAGCCGTCACCGTCTCGTTCTTGATAAAGCTCTTCAGCAGATCCTTTGTGCCGGCCTCGATGTTCAGCTCGTCAAGAATGGCGTAAGCATCCACACTGGCGGTCACGCGATAGGTATCGCCCTGGCTGGCCGTGCTGTTCCACGTCACTTTGGTGTCATCCAAAAGGAACTGCAGATACTTCTGCACCTTCTTGTATATATCATTCTTTGCCGTCAGCTTGCTCACGGTATCGGCAGACACACCCATCTTTGTCAGGGTGTTGCCCAAGGTGTTCAGATCCACCGTGCCGTCCGTAAGCAGATCATCCAGCTTGCCCACCATATACTGCACAACGGCACGGGTATCAATATCCTTAATGTTATCCAGGTCAGCCATTCCAGTGACCAGAAGCGCGCTCAAAACGCCCTTCCAGTACTTCTCCGGCAGGCTTCCCTCCACGATGACAGCGCCGCCTTCAGCCTTCGCCACCGGCATGTATGTCATCACGCTTTCCACGCCGTCACGGATGCTCTTTATCCGATCCTTGCCCGCGTCAAAGCTCTCCATGGTCACGTACAAAGGCATCTCAATGCCCGTACCGCTGACGGTGAATTTGATGGTGCTCTCAAACAGCTTCGCACCCAGCAGATTGCTCTGCTTGATGTTCACATCCGCCACCACCGTCTCTCCGGACGGCGCGGCCATCTCCTTCATGCTGCCATCCTCGTTGATGGCATCCCGGAAGCTCTCCAGCGTCATGCCGCTACGCAGCAGCGCCTGTACCAGGCCGTTTACCGACAGCATCGTGTCATCGCTGTTGAACACCTCCTGGTCGGCAATGGCCAGACCGATCGGCTTGCCCACCAGATACTGCCCCAGCTTCTGTACCGCACTGGTATTCAGCGCCTTGTTGACACCGATACGCAGTACCACGCTGGAAACCTTTCCGTTCTTCTCCAACGCCATGAAGTTCAGCAGTTCATCTCCGCTTGTAGAGGCATTGGCACCCTGCAGGTATGTACGGATCGCCTCGTCACGTGTGTCAACAACCACTCTGGTAATGGTATAGCTGTTGCTCACGTCAAACAGTCTGTCGATCTGGTCCTTTGTGAACGTATACTCGCCGCTGCGCTTTTTCTGCCCGTCGACAGTATACTCATACCGGAATCCCTCCGCCTCGTGGGCAGGGAGCTCCACCGTCGGCTTATCAAAGTAGAACGAGAGCGTCTCGCCGCCATCAATTTTCACCGTGTAGGCCTTGGGTGTATAACCCGCCGTGTACGCCACAGTGCCGCTCACCACAGTGCCTGCTCCAGGCAGCGCACCGGTCTCCGATCTCTCGTAATATCCGACATCTACGCCAGCTGCTGTGGCCGCCTCGTTAGTTGCCGATTCAAGGGCCTGATTGAGTTTATCTGCATCGGCATCCGTCAGGGTACGCGTCTCCGTCCCGGTGTCCTTGTCAAATGTCACCGCCCTGCTGACCGTTGCCAATACGTCACCATTACTATTCTGAATGCTCGCCGTGATATTGACCGTCACCTTGCTGGGCGCCGCAATACGCAGCGTCGTAGCCAGCGTCGGCAGATCATTCACCTGCACCTGATACTCCTGCGTCTGATCGATCGCCGCGGCTATCAGATCCGTCAGACTTGCCAAACTGACGTTGCCCATGTCGATATGTGTATCAACAGCCAGCAGGCTGGCGCTGACATCCTGCAGCTTGCCAATGATCTCATCCAGTCTGTCGTAATAAGGCGCCGTCTGAGAATTATCCCGGATCAGCCGTCTCACGCCTTCATCGGACAAAACGATGCTCAGTTTCTCATAGAGTTGCTGCACTCGCATCCTGAGCTCAGAATTGTTCTGATAATAATACGCCAGCTTTGCGCCGTTCGTCGCACACTCCTTATAGGCCATGACATAGGGATATACGATCATGCGGCGGTTTCCGTCCACACTCTCGGAGCAGCGATCGTACACATACTGCATCGCGTCCTTGGCTTGCTGAGAAACACCCTTGTCCGTATCATCGACAATGACGCTTTTGATCATGCTCAGATTTTCATTCAGCAGCTTCAAGTTATCGGACTGCCCCGCCAGAGTATCCATACCGTGCAGCTGCTGCTTGGCTCCTGCTGCCAGCTTGTCAGGCAAATTCACGATAGCCTTGGCATCTGCCGCTGTATAGCCGCTGCCGAAGTCCGTCCAGTTCAGTTCCAGCTCATACTGCACCAAAATGCTGTCAAAGCTGCCGTTCAGCGATGCCGTATATATGCCGCTGCTCTCCGCGAAAGATACCGGCGTACCATTGACGCCGTCAGTCACCGGAATGGCGGCCACGGGTTTCCACTGTCGCCCCTCGGTGTTGGCATTGTAGGGCTTTGCCGTTACGACGTACCCAGTGCCGTCAGCCGCTATAGACAGCAGATCGTTGTCATCCGAAGGCGTACGCAGCCGGATACTGCCGCTTTTCAGTGCAACGCTCTTCAGTATCTTCTCCACATGGGTATCATTGGGCGCGTAGTTCTTCGCGAACAACTCTCCCAGATTATGGCTCTCCCAAGCCTTCCCTACCTTGCGGGTGATGGTAGTAGGCCCGGTCACCCGATACTGGGTGCCCTGATCGTAGTTCTCCCCATTTACCGTATAGTCGTAGACCTGGTTTTCAGACTCCAATTTGGGCAGCGTCAGCGTATATCCATAGCCATACTGGCCGTCTGCAATATCATCGCAGTCAGCCGCCGTCACCTGATACTTCACAGGTACATATTTGATACGATAAGTATACGTTATGTTCTCACTCAGCCCCGCCGTGCCTACCTCCGGCTCGAAGGTCGCCGTTCTGGTGTAGTGAGTCGTATCAATATCATAGCTAAACCCCGAAGTATCGGCATTCCAGCCACTTACGACGCTGCTCTCCCATCCCTGCGTGCTCAGCTGGCTCTCGGTATCCGCCGCATTCGTGCCAGCCGCAATGCGCATAGTGTGCGCTGCCGCCGTGTCTGTAAGTGCCGTGATCGTTACAGCACCCTTATCATATACTTCCGCTTCCACGACCACGTTCACCGTAGCCTGCGCCACACCGTCTGTAACAACTGTACGGTCCGCAATCAAAGTAGCCTGTGTTGTGGTGGTATTGCTGACATCCGATCCAACACCGTTCGCCCACGCATCCAGTGCTGCGCTATCCGTTCCGCTCAGCCCACTATCGATCAACCCATCCAGTCCACTCCACGCATAATCCGCTCCAACCTTCAGGCTGCTCTCCACGTTATTCAGAGCACTGTTGACCAGATTCCAAGCATCTCCTGCAAAATACTGGATACTCTTCATGGCGTGCAATACCACGGTCTGATTGTACGCTGCCTGTACTGCGGTCTGCAGAGTCTGATTATTTGTTGTCTCGCAGAGTCCCAACAAGTCCTGCGCACTCATACCATTCCAATATGTGGATACCAGTTTTCCAGCCTCAACCTTGCTGTCAGATGCAATATCGTCGGTCAATGCCTTCAACAGAGCACCTTCCTCTTTTGTACAATCGATCATCACCTTACTGTCCGGCATCGCCGCACTCATAGGCAGGCCACCGCCGTCGTAAGGATTCATCCTTCGCAGAATCTGGTAAATCGGATATTTCGATTGGTTGATGCCGGAAAGGTTATCCGATGCATAATTCATGCTGAAATTTGCCTGCTTCAGCAGCAGTTCTTCCAAAGATGCCGCACCATCCGCCGTGGATTTAAGTGCATTGACAGCTCCAGAAAATACAGATGCCGCCCCCAGCATTCTATTCAGCGCATCTGTGTCAACATCGACACTCATCTCATAGGTGACCGCAATGCTGTAAGAAAGCCCATCGAAATCCGCAAAGCTCCCCGTGTAGATGCCTGCGTTCAATGTCAACGGGATCTCTTTCCGCACCACGCCGCCTACCTTGACCTCCGCCTTGACCGGCAGCCAGGTAAACCCTTCATTCTCGTAAGATCTCACCGTGATCTTCCGGCTGTCCTTGTCAATGGTCACCAGCCCGTTGCTGTTGTCAGCTGCCGGCGGCGTAAAGACATACGCCTTATCACCCGCCAGATAGCCGGATTTCAGCAATGCCTTCTCGCTGTCGGTCAGGCTCCCCGAATACGCCTCCGCCAACAATTTGCCCATGGTGACTTCTGCCTCGCCCACCGGACGCTGCACCGACGTCACCGCTGCCAGGCATTCTGTTACCGTGCTCAGCGCCATGACCAGCGCAAGCACCAATGCCAGCAGACGTTTTCCTGTGCGCTCATGTTTTTGCATCGAACTCCACACTCCTATCTTTGCTGATACTTACTATTCCAAAGCCTCCACGTTGACAGACGCGAATACGCTTTTGAAAACGAAAAACCGCCGCGGACATAGTCCGCCCCGGGAGTTTCCTGCCGCACTGCCGCTCACCCCCGCAAAGCCGCAGCGCACTATCGTCTATATATCGGCAATTCGCACGTTTTTCTGTCTGCACACCTTCCCCAGTTTTCCCCAGAATTGCCAAGTATCACCTTTTATCACATATTATACATGAAGCACAGTCACATTTCAACCTTATTTCATATAAAACTTGTGATAAGGAGTGATAATATGGACGCCTCATCCTCTGCCCTTTGTGCTTCCAGCTGCCGCCGGAATTCCCCGAACACATCGTCCTCCGCCACCTGACGTGCCTTTACTGCGTCCTCAAACTTCCGGAAATACCCCAGCCGCGTCCGCTTGCCCCGAAATTTGATGACCGCCTCGTACAGCTGCCGCTTTTTGTCGTAGTACACGCCCCGGCACTTGCCGTCATGGGGCATCGATGGTTCTTCGCCCGGCAGCTTGCACAGCTGCGTACCGCCCATAAAGCCGGCGTTCTCCCGGGCCTTAGCCGCGTTTCGTCTGCCTGCGCACTCCGCACAGCCGCACTCCCGTTGGCTGGTCAGCGTATCTGTTGCCTTATATGTGATATTTCCACAGTCGCACCGGCACTTCCACAGCCGCACCTTCCGCTTTCCGCGGGTGGCAAACTGATCCGATTTCTCCAGCACTGTCAGCATATTGATATGCTGCCCTGTCAGATCCCGCTGCTTCAGACATCCGCAGCTCCTCGTGTGCCCCCGAAGCAGGTTGGACGCCAGCCGCGTCCGCTCATTGCCGCAGTCACACCGGCACAGCCAGTAGTCATTCTGTGCCGCTCCATCCGGGGGCGGTACCCGGCGCTGCGCCGTCAGTCTCCCGAACCGCTGACCCGCAATATCCCGCTTTGCCCCGCCGCGCGCGGTCATGTTCTCTTCCACTGTGTTCCCCTCATCCGTCAAATAATCCGCCGTCCGGCGAAACTTATCCATCCGTTATGTATCCGAAGCCGCAACAGCCCTTGCCGCGCCCGAAAAAACACTTATCATCGCATATTATATATGAACAATTATATCATTTCAATAGTCACACAGCCAAAATTTCACTTTATTGGCAACGATCTCCCTTGTTTTAACTCTTCTCTCCGCATAGAAATTGCAGGGTGCAGGTTTGCCTTTCGGCAAACCTGCACCCCGCAATTTCACAGCTTGTCAAAAAACTACCCAAGCACCCCTGTTTCTGGTATAATAAAAGAAACGGGGGTGTCTTTATGGAGAACTGGAGAAAAGATGCACGACGGGAGCCAATCATCATAGATTTGGAAGCGCTGGTACCGAAGGACCATCTGCTGCGGAAAATAGAAAGGGTCATGGATTATGAGTGGCTGTATGAACGGATAGACCCGTATTACTGCCATGACAACGGCCGTCCCGGAGCAGATCCGGTTGTGCTCATAAATCATAAAAATGGTACTCATTCAGCACCTGTTTGGCATCCCCTCTTTACGGCAGACCTACCGGGAAATTCAGGTGAATAATGCTTACCGTTGGTTTCTTGGATATGGATTGCTGGATAATATTCCGCACTTTGCGACGGTGAGCTATGCATTCTGTCAGCGCTTCCCGGATGAACTGACCAGCGAAATTTTTGAACATATTCTCAACAAGGCACTGAACAAGGGTGGGAAACGGGCAAAATAGTCCCCCGTGGCGGCGTTTTCGGACCATGCCCTTATGATTCCCCATCCGCGCTTTTCTCCGCGCTCCTGCGGCAAGAAAGCAGCGGTTTGTGACACTTTCCCATACGCACCCATAGCAAAAGCGGGGACGCGGCCTTCGGTATATCCGTTGGCTGCGTCCCCGCTTCTTTTTTTGCTTATTTCTCGTCCCCGTTGGGCTTGTCCGCTTCCGCCACGCCCTCGATCACATCCGTCACCACGGCGTTAAGCTGGGCGGCGTTCTGCGCTGTGACGGCGGGCCGCCCGGTGTCCGCTTCGATGGCCTGCTCCGGGTCGATGGCCTCCTCGATGCGCTCCCGGCCTACGGCGGCGAGCCAGAGCCGGAAGGGCTCTGCCTTGGGCGACGGAATGGACTGGATGTTGCGCAGAAGCTGTTCCGTATTGGCAACGTCCGTCAGACGCATCTTTCCGTCTATTGCCCGCATTTTCAACTGCTTACAATTTGTAAGCAGTTCACTTGCGCCCTCCTCTTTCAGACGTTTTTTCAAAACCGCCCAATAGGTGCTGGCGTTTCTTGCCGTTGGCTGATCGGTCAGAACGGCGATCACATCCACCACGGAGAAAAACCATTCTTCCTTTTCCTCGTCCCAGGCGGTACGGATCTTTCTACCCCCGTATTCCCCCCTCTACCCATACTACACAATCCGAACAGGGCGTTTTGGCCAGTTTCGTAGGATTTTTTCAAAAAACATCAATCTTGTCCGCAACTTTCCTCTGAACACTTCGCCGGATGCCTTGTGTTTCTTCGGATATTCATATATAATGAATTGTGTTGCGTAATATCCATGCGGA
>OLGY01000661.1_pt1 | contig 22131 bp, 19 predicted proteins | sample 1605951 | NCBI WGS metagenome assembly OLGY01 (sample SAMN03283280) | human gut metagenome | biome: human-associated habitat; material: feces | host: Homo sapiens | place: Peru | collected 2012
GCGAAAGATTATATGATACAGTCAATGACAGGCTTCGGAAAAGCTACCGCGGCCTTTAAAACAAAGAAGATTAATGTAGAGATAAAGTCATTAAATAGCAAGACTCTTGACCTCTCTACTCGTATTGCTCCGCTCTATAGAGAGAAGGAGATGGAAATCCGTCAGTATATCTCTAAAAATCTGGAAAGAGGCAAGGTTGACTTCGCCATCTGGATTGATAAGGATGCTACCACAGATGCCACTCCTATCAACGCGGCGCTTGTACAGAATTATTACCAGCAAATCAAGAAGATTTCGGCTGAAACAGGCATTCCTGAGCCAACCGACTGGTACAGCACTCTGTTGCGTCTTCCTGATGTAACAACGAAGACGGATGTGGAAGAATTGAGCGATGAGGAGTGGGAAGTGGCAAAAAATGCAATTTGCGAGGCTGTGAACCATCTCGTTGCCTTCCGCAAGCAGGAAGGAGCCGCTCTCCAGAAGAAATTCACAGAGAAGGTGGATAACATCCAGACTCTCCTAGCTAGCATCGAACCATACGAGAAGGCTCGCGTGGAGAAGATCAGACAGAACATCGTTAACGGGCTGCAGCAGATTCCGAATGTGGATTACGACAAGAACCGCCTGGAGCAGGAACTCATCTACTACATCGAGAAGCTCGACATCAGCGAGGAGAAGCAGCGCCTTGCCAACCACCTGAAGTATTTCCGCGAGACCATGAATGAGGAAGGTCATGGTGTAGGAAAGAAACTCGGTTTCATCGCACAGGAAATGGGACGCGAAATCAACACCACCGGCTCTAAGAGCAACCAGGCTGAAATGCAGAACATCGTGGTGAAGATGAAGGACGAACTGGAGCAGATCAAGGAGCAGGTGCTGAATGCACTTTAATTGGAAAGTAAAATGAAGAACGGATTGTTAATTTTCAGCGCCCCATCGGGCAGCGGTAAGAGCACAATAGTAAACTGGCTGATGAAAGAGCACCCGGAATTGAAGCTGGCTTTCTCTATCAGCTGTACCTCTCGTGCTCCTCGCGGTACAGAACAGAATGGTGTAGAGTATTTCTTCCTCTCTCCAGAGGAATTCAAGGCTAAGATTGAGGCTGACGAGTTCCTGGAGTACGAGGAGGTTTACCAGGACAGATTCTACGGTACCCTGAAGTCACAGGTAGAAAACCAGCTCGCCAAGGGCGAGTCGGTGATTTTCGATGTTGACGTGAAGGGTGGTGTAAACATCAAGAAGTTTTATGGCGAACGTGCCTTGAGCATCTTTGTCCAGCCACCTTCGGTAGAGGAATTACGCCGCCGTCTGGTAGGCAGAAATACTGATGCGCCTGAGGTTATCGAGCAGCGCCTTGCCAAGGCAAGCTATGAGCTGACTTTTGCCCCTCAGTTTGACCACGTGGTCGTAAACGATGACTTGGAGAAGGCTCAGCAAGAGGTTTATCAGCTCGTCAAGGCCTTCCTAGACGCAGAGTAAGAAATGAAGAAGGTAGGAATCTTTGGCGGTAGCTTCAACCCCATCCATACGGGCCATATTGCATTGGCGAAAAGCCTTTGCGAGAAGGCCTGCCTGGACGAGGTGTGGTTCATGGTTTCGCCCATGAACCCATTCAAGAAGACCGCTACCGACTTGCTCGACGACCAGCTGCGCCTGGAAATGGTAGAGAAAGCGCTGGAGCACGAGCCACAACTGAAGGCATGCGACTATGAGTTCCGCCTGCCTAAGCCATCTTATACCTGGCACACGCTGCAAGCCATCAGCAAGGATTACCCGGAAAACGAGTTCACCCTGCTGATTGGTGGCGACAACTGGGCTGCTTTCGACAAGTGGTACCACCACGACGACATCCTAGCCCACTATCCCATCGTGGTTTATCCGCGTCAGGGAGCCAGCATAGGCAATGTGCCTGAAGGCGTTACCATCGTAGAAACTCCACTGCTCAACATCAGCAGCACGGAAATCAGAAAGCGTATCAAAGAGAAGGAAAGCATCAGGGGAATGGTGCCGGAATGCATCGAACAACTGGCTGTCAGAAACTACAGGCAGCTCTAGGCATCCCTCTCTCCGAAACCGCTTTAAATCATATTTAAACAACAAATAGCAAAAAATGAGTTGGAAAGAAATCATTAAGAAGTGTCTGAACGTGGCTTCTGCGCCGATTCGCAGAAATGCCAACTTCTTTGTGTTCATGTACCTGCTGGGCATGATCAGTTCTATCGTGACTACACCTGCCAAGGGGACTTTATACGACAACCTGTTCCTGGAACTCTTTGTCGACCTCTATGTTGTGTGTGCCGTTGTCGCCATCTTCCCCAAGAAGGTGCGCTTGGGTCTACGTGCCGTACTATACCTTATATTATATAGTACAGCTGCCGCCGACACCTATTGCTACGTGAATTTCGGATCTACGCTCAACCCTTCTATGCTGATGCTGGTGGGCGAGACCAACAGTTCGGAGGCTAGCAGTTTCCTCTCAGCCCTCATCTCTGCCGAGGTTCTCTTCAGTAGTGTGGGCTGGATTCTGCTTCTAGCTCTCATCCAGATTCTCATCGCCATCTTCCGCAAGCAACTCATCAAGCTATACGTTTTCATCATTACCGTTCTGGAGTTGGCTTCAGTCAAGAAACGATTGATGGCTATCCCCCGCATGACTGCAGCCATGCCTGCCAGCTTCGGAATCCTATGCCTCATCATCCTCATCACAGGATGCTGTACCTCCTGGCACAACAAGATGGCTTACCATAAACTCATGAATGGTAGAACGATAGGCGAAGTAGAGCATATCCTGACTGAGAAGGATCATGCTGTACTCTATCTACCAATCTACCGACTCCAATTTAGTATCTATGCCAACCAGCTGGCTGCGCATCAGATTACCCAACTCATTCATGCTGCCCACGAGGTAAAGGTTGACAGCTGCAGCTACCGTTCGCCAAACATCGTACTGATTATCGGCGAAAGCTTCGGCCGCCATCATTCCCAGCAGTACGGCTATTTCATGGATACCACTCCACAGCAGGTAGCCTTGGAGAAATCGCGCAAGCTCACCAAGTTTACCGATGTGGTAACCTGCTGGAACCTGACCAGTTTCGTTTTCAAGAACATGCTCTCTACCCATGTGGTAGGCGAGAAAGGCGAATGGTGCGACTATCCGCTCTTCCCTGAAGTGTTCCGAAAGGCAGGCTACAACGTAACCTTCATCACCAACGAATTCCTGCCACAGGCAAAGGAGGCGGTTTACGACTTCAGCGGCGGTTTCTTCCTGAACAACCCGGAACTGAGCAAACTCCAGTTTGACCATCGCAACACCCAACTCCACGACCTGGACGACGGACTGCTGAAGGATTATGATGACAGTCTGAAGAACTTCCAGAAGGAGCACAACCTCACCATCTTCCACCTGATGGGACAGCATGTAAACTATAAGCTGCGTTACCGCATGAAGCAAGCCCGCTTCTGGGCAAGCAGTTATGAAGACAAGCGCCCAGAACTGACCAATGCCCAGCGCAAGATGCTGAGTCATTACGATAACGCCACCCTCTACAACGACTCTATCGTAGCCCAGATTGTGAAGCGGTTCCAGAAACAGGATGCCATCGTCATCTACGTGCCCGACCATGGCGAGGAATGCTACGAAGAGAACCGTGGCTTCATCTGCCGTAACCACTCTGCAGAAATCGACTGGCCGCTGGCTCACTATGAGTTTGAAATTCCGTTCTGGATATACTGTTCGCCAAAATATATCAGGAACCACCGCGATATCTACCGTCAGATACGCAAGGCTAAGGACAAGCGCTTCATGACCGATGCCCTGCCTCATCTCCTGCTGTATCTGGCAGGCATTGAGACACCTACCTATAAGGAGGAATATAACATCCTGAGTCCGAAATATGACGAGATGCGGCCACGTATCCTCAAAAACTCTGCCGATTACGACAAACTTCGTGATGCGCATCTGGAAAAGATAAAAAAGGAAGAAAGTAAAAAGGTAAAAAAGAAAGAAAGGAGAAACTGATTATGAATAGTGCTATTCTATCACGCCCGGCATGCAATGCCCTGAGAGGACTCGCCATCATCGGCATCTTCATGCATAACTACTGCCATTGGCTGGGACCTATCGTCAAGGAGAACGAGTATCAGTACTTCCAGCACAATGTTGACTGGCTGAACCAGGTAATGGTCAGCATGGACCTCAACCTGCCTGTACACCTGCTCTCGTTCTTCGGCCATTACGGTGTGCCCGTATTCCTCTTCCTGAGTGCTTACGGACTGGTGATGAAATACGAGGCTAAACCTCATCTCTCTACCGAACAGCAGACCAGAATGTACAGCATCTCGGGCAAGAAACTTACAGGAAGCATCAACTGGCGCGAACCGCTCCACTTTATCCGCTATCACTATCTGAAGCTCTTCAAAATGATGATAGCAGGTTTCGTGGCATTCACGATGCTCGACCTTATCACGCCTGGCTCTCACCACTATGCAGCGCTCGACATCGTTGCGATGCTGGGCATGTTCAATAATGTATTGCCAAATCCGGATAACATTATCTGGCCGGGTCCGTACTGGTTCTTCGGTCTGATGCTGCAACTCTACATCGTCTATCGTCTGTTGCTCTATCGCCGCCATTGGGGATGGACCGTAGGATTGATGGCCATCTGCATCGTCATCCAGCTCCTTCTGGGCTTTGACAATCCGGAGAGTGAAGTGATGAACCGCTACCGCTACAACTTTATGGGCGGCATGCTGCCATTCGGTCTGGGCATTCTCTATGCCCGCTATGGCGAAAAGATTCTGATGACCTTCCATTCGCCTATCACCAATTTCTTTGGCTGCATCTTCTGTCTGTCGCTTATTTTCAGTCTGAGCGGCAGCATGGTTGGCTGGACCTTCGTGCCTTTCTTCTTCTGTCTGCTGAGTGTATTGGTAGCCGACCTTCTTCAGAACATCAGCTGGCTATCAGGTATTTATAAGGTATTAGAGTGGATGGGCAGCATCTCCGCCGCTCTCTTCGTATGCCACCCTATCACCCGCAAGATATTCATCCCTATCAGCCGTCAGGGCGACATCTATGCCGGCCTGCTCCTCTACATCATATCGAGCATCTGCCTGGCATGGCTCTTCACCCAACTGATGAAGAAGATTCCAAACCCGAAATATTAAAAGAAAATCATGAAGATTAAAGATATAGAACTGGCGAATATCAGCCGGTTTCGCGGCGAGTTGATGGGAGCAGCCATGCTGTTCATCATCCTCTTTCATGTGGCATTGCCTAGAGAAGATGCCTTTTTCGGGCTTCGCAGAATGGGCAATGTCGGTGTAGACATGTTCCTCTTTCTCAGCGGAATAGGTCTCTGGTTCTCGTGGATGAAGAATTCTTCTGCCAAACATTTCTTCATCCGCCGTTATCTGCGCATCTACCCTACCTGGCTCATTATAGCCTGCCTCTTCTATATCCCGACTTTCCAGGGCGGAAGCACCTGGAACTGGATCTATCTCTTTGGAGAGATAACCATCAACTGGGGCTTCTGGCTGCATGATGAGCTCAACTTCTGGTACATCCCGGCTACGATGATGCTCTATCTCTTTGCCCCTGCCTATATGGAACTCATCAGACGCCATCCTATCTACCGTTGGCTACCGGTGGTGATGATTATGTGGTGCATCCTGGTACAATATGTTACCCCAATACATCAGGCAGTAGGACATCTGGAGATTTTCTGGAGCCGCGTGCCTATCTTCTTCATCGGCATCAACATGGGTGAGATGGTTAGACAGAAACAGACGCTCGACGGCACTTCGATATGGATGATATGGCTCATGTTCCTGATGACGCTGCTGGCGAGCATCTTCCTGGAACAGGAGAAGCATGGCATGTTTCCACTCTTCCTGGAACGCATGCTCTATATCCCGCTTACCATCACCAGCATCCTGCTGCTGAACCGCATCTTCCGCCGCACACCGAGCTGGTTTAACAAGGGGTTCATGTTTGTGGGAGCGCTGAGTCTGGAGTGTTATCTGCTCCATATCCACTTCGTGCTGAAATACATTGAACCGCATCACTTGGGCTATTGGCCTACCTTCTTCATCTGTATAGGCATCACCCTGCCTGCAGCATGGATTCTGAGCAAGATAGCCGGATGGATTTCTAAAGAGTTAGCTAAGTTTATCAAGTAAAAAGGAGTTTATTTATTAAGAAAATTGGAGTTTATTTATTAAGAAAATTGGAGTTTTATGAACGAGAATAAATTGGAAGACAGTAAAGGGTTTGCAGCGCTGCTGCGACTGGTTCGCCCGAAGCAATGGATCAAGAATGGCTTTATCTTCTTACCGCTGTTCTTTGGCGGCGCCCTGTTGCATACAGATGCTCTGCTGGCGGGTCTGATTACTTTCTTCGCCTACAGTTTTGCCGCATCGAGCATCTATTGTTTCAACGATATCTATGATGTGGAAGCCGACCGCCGCCACCCAGTCAAGTGCCATCGTCCGATAGCATCGGGGGCGGTCAGCATCAAACAGGCATACGGACTGATGTTCCTGATGTTTGCCCTCTCTATGGGTATATGCAGCCTGCTCGGATCATGGGAGACGATGGGAATCATCATCTTCTATTGGCTTCTGAATCTCGGCTACTGCGCCAAATTCAAGCAATATGCCATCATCGATGTGTGTATCGTGGCCTTCGGTTTCGTACTCCGTCTGCTGGCAGGTGGTGTAGCTACGGGCATCGTACTCAGTAAGTGGATTGTGCTGATGACCTTCCTCATCACCCTCTTCATGAGTTTTGCCAAGCGCCGCGATGATGTGCTGCGCATGGAGAAGACAGGCGAGGCTCCCCGCAAGAATACCATCCGCTACAACCTCACCTTCATTAACCAGGCTATCACGATTACGGCTTCCGTAACCCTGGTATGTTACATCATGTATACGGTGAGTCCGGAGGTAATTGATAAATTCCATACTGATTATCTCTATCTTACGAGTGTCTTTGTGCTGGTTGGTTTGCTGAGATACATCCAGATAGCTGTGGTAGACCAGAAGAGTGGTGACCCTACGAAGATTATCCTGCGCGACCGTATCACCCAGTTTATCGTGCTCGCCTGGTTGCTCTCCTTCCTGATCCTTATTTATATCGTATAAGAAAATGAAGAAAAAATTATATTGTTTCGATTTCGACGGAACGCTGACAACAAGCGATACCCTGCTGGAATTCATCAGATATGCCAAGGGTACCGGCCGTTTTCTGATGGTTTTCCTAATGTACAGTCCGCTTTTGGTACTCATGAAGTTGCATCTCTTTCCCAACTGGAAAGCGAAGCAACTCATCTTTGCCCATCTTTTTGCCGGCATGCGTATAGAGAAGTTTGATGCGCTCTGTCGCGATTTTGCCGAAGAATACCAGCATCTGTTGCGCCCCAAAGGTGTTACGCTGGTACACGAAGCCCTGGTTGCAGGTGCTCAGGTTTTCATCGTGAGTGCCAGCATCGACAATTGGGTCCGCCCGTTCTTTAAAGTTCGCGGTCTGGATGGAGTCAGGGTTTTAGGCACCCAGATAGAAGTGATTGACGGCAGACTTACCGGCAAGTTCAAGAGCAACAACTGCTATGGCGAGGAAAAGGTGCATCGCATCACAGAGGCACTTTCAACATCCACCTCCTCTCCTGCATCTGCCGCTCCCTTCGTCCGCTCCCAATACGAGATAGAAGCATTCGGAGACAGCCGAGGCGACAAGGAGATGCTTGCCTTCGCCGACAAAGGTCATTACAAGCCCTTCAGAATTTAGAAACGAGCCTGTATCTTGCCAACTACCCATGTACGGTGAAACGCCGCATCAAGTATACCAACTAACTGATTTACAACATATTATTTATTATAAAACAAATAAAAAAAATAGCCAAATCGAAGAATTTTAACTCGATTTGGCTAAAGATGGAACATTTATTTCTTCTTGGCGCGAGGGACGACTGGGTGTGTCCAAAAAACATCATCCGCACCAGTAACACGAGCATTATAGCTCATTTCATGACGTTTGTTATTCTTATCTATAAAATAAACCTCATCTGTCGGAATTATAGTTTGTGGACATGCCACAGTTAACAACTTGTTAAATACCTCAGCAGGAGCAGATTCAATATATTGCGCTGCCTTTTTCAACATGTCAACATTACTTTTCATGTATACTTTGAAAACCGTCTCAGCTTCGCCCATATCATTTTCTTGCATCTCACGAATACCAGTGAATTCGCCATTTTTCATGTTAGGAGCATACACAACTTCGACTGAGATGCGAGCCACCAAAATATATCCATTACACAAGAATGGCAAACAAACTCTAACAGAATTATTTTCTGCATCAGGAGTTGCCATCACTCTAATACCATTATCTCGCTGATGGATATTTGTAAAAGCCACCTCTGGTCCATACCCCATTCTATCATGTTCTGCGTCCCATTCTTTGTACCTTGGTATAGTGATTGATGATATCAAGGTCGCAAAATCAGTATTTGCATCTACAGGCTTGCAGAAATCACCTTTCAACCAAGCATATTTTGCATTAGCTTTACCTGGATTTCCAGCATACTCGTCAGCAGTCACCACAACATTATACCATCCATTTTTAGGCTCAGTCTGTGTGTAAGGGACTGGCAAGTAACTATTTTTTGCGGGATGATACACATCAACATAAGCCCCAGTTGCCGCATTAGCCCGATAAAGTTTGGCTTCGGTATCCGAATAATATAGCTTAGCGTAAGTTTCTTCCGAACCACCATCAGAATTCCACACCATTACCTTTCCGCTTTTAGCATCTGGTAATCGGCGTAGATTCACCCCATCAGCTGTAACCATAACAAAACGGGCAGAGCTTGGAGTCGAAGCAATAAAAGCTTGTGCAGAAACACTCTGCCCCATTCCCAAGAACAATGACATTGCTGCCATCTTAGCAGAAAAAGCTTTAGAAAGTCTCATCTGTTTCATAATCATATGCTTTTTAGTAAGTGAATATTATTGATAATATACGATGGTTCTGAACTCAATCCATGACGCACCTGCTGATGGGGTTGCCTTACGCTTAGTCCAGTTGCCCTTGGCATCCGTATTTTGCACTTGATAAGTTACCGTAATGCTTTGATTTTTATCTTGCATCATATCTTCTATAGAAGAAGTAGAAGAAGACATTTTGCCATCGGCATCATACAGGAAGGTAGTTTCCACCATTGCACCAGCATCCTCGTATGTAAACTTAGCCAGTTTGCCCTTGTTATTATACTCAAAAGTCTCTTCACCCGAACCTGGAGCGTAGAAGCCATTATACAAAGAGCCAGACACAGTTCTACCCTTTGCATCACGCTCTACACCATTATGGAGAGCATTACCACTTCTGCCTTGGGCTGCAAACAAGATGTCATTCCATTTTTGGCATCGTCCAGCCTGTGTGAATGTGACAACTTCCTTATTGGCAGTCTTGGAAAAGCCATATTGCAAGCAACCAGCCTTATGGTTAATCCATGTGCATTGCTTTACCTTGCCCTTCAAGTCAAACAGAGCTAAATCACCTTGCGCACTGGCAACACTTGGCAACACCGTAAACAGTAATGCCATTACCATTTTCATAAATTTCTTTGTCTTCATATCTTTCTTATTTAAAAGTTATTATTTCTTCAAAGGAGTAGCAAAGAGACGGAAACCTACATTCGGGTCGCCGACGCTTAAGTCTATCCAACGCTCTTCATCGCCCACCATATCAGAGGTTGCATCCATATATCCCATGCCTGCCACCGACATCTCTACGTTTTTCGTAATCAATGCACGTGGGTCTAGAGCCTCGTACTGTACGGTCTTGTCCTCCTTCACTTCTCGCCAATCCACACACATCTCTGCCACGCCACCATACATATCATACAAGCCAGCCTCTTCAGGAACAGCATTAGGGTAACTCTTCACTGGATGCAAAACATTGAAACTATTGTCTGCTGTCCATCCTTCCCTACATTTACCATTAATATAGACTTCATACCATTCCGCTATATCAGGTAACCTAAAACGCAAAGGCCAATTCTTGACCTCGGCATAATGATTAAGCGTATTGACAAACATCATGACACTCTCAAAAGGAAGTTGTGCAGCAGGGAAATTGCTGTCCTTTTTCCATTGATACCAATTATTTGGATAAAGCGCCGCCCACAATCCTTCTGTAGTCTCGGTCTCTGCCACATACGTCACGTCACCTTCCTTATTTATGACTCTATGCATTATTAATTTTACACCATTTACATCCAAGGTAAGTGTCTTTTCACAAGCATCTGCATCTTGGATTTCATACTTATCAATATAAGTATCATAATAATCCACTATACCACACTTAGAGCACTTGCTCATTACATCAGAAACCTTCTTCATATTGTGATGCGGACAAGGGGCAGGGGCACCATACCACACGATATTGCTATGTTCCCCCAAGAACTTACGATTTCCTGTTTCATAATTCACCTCATACAGTTTCTTATGCAGTTCCTTGACCTCAATGCCATTGACTGGCGCAAGTTCTTTCTCTTCTTGGTCTTCCTCGTAACCGATGAATGAAGCCTCCTTACTATTGAATGAAGTATCCTTACTATTTTGAGAATCATCAGTTGCGCCCATATTCGGAACCGTTATTTCGGTTTCTTCCGAAGAATTGTTTCCACCTTTACAATTTGGATCTCGGTAAATACGCCCATAAGGTATCGAATATTTAGCCTTTATTTCGGTCTTACATTTCTTACATTTCTTACATGGATAATAAGCATGTCTAAAGTGACATGAACCTAGGTATTTATTAGGGGCATTTTCATCACGAAATCTCTCCCAATCATGCCAACAGGTTGACTTTTTGTTCATTGCCACAACAGTATGCCAATACGACAAAGGATACTCACAATAATTAATGCATTCCCCTTTGGCATCATATATATCCGTAAAGATATAAAGCGTATCTCTATCAGCAACCTTTTTTCCTGCTTGCCAAGCTTCCTCCATGCCTACATGATTGAAGAATCCCTCAGGCAACCTAATAAAAAACTGTTTCCAATCCTGACGTACCCGTTCTATATATGACACTTTGAAAACCGTTTCACCAGCAGCTAGGCGGTCTTTATCAGGCTCATCAACAGAAATTACAGGAAAGCCATCCATGTTTTTCTCTTTAGAATACTGATAGAAATGTACAGGACATTGTCTCTTCTTGTCACGATACAGACTTACACGCACCTTAAAATCACTCAAGTCGGTAGGTTTGTTCGTGTAATCAAAACCTTTACCTATCATTGGTAGATAGGGACTATACGACACCATCATATTACCATAATACTCATGCGCCATAGGAAAGAGATACCAATACTTAAAGCTATATGCATTTTCCCGCTTATCCGTCTTTGGCGAGAAGTGGTATTTGCTTCTGAAATCCTTTCCTTCGAATTTCTCTATTGGATAATTCCTTTCATCCATAAGACCAGATTCTCCTTTGTAAACATCCAGGCTGAAATACAGTTTGATGGGACCATAATAGTCGGCACCATAATACTTTCTCATACCTGCTACCATATCCTCATAGTGGATATACAAGGTCGTGGTATCTGGCATAGCCTCAAAAGTATAGACACTAGACGAGAAAAGCTTCGTCATCTCTCTGTCGTTCCATATCTTCAGCACCATCTTATAGTCCACCTTCGGATATTGCGATTCATGTATTCCATGAAACTTTATTCCTAGCCTATAATCATAACATTTCTGGGTTGGGTTAAAGGTAACTCCATTGTGGAAAGTATAAGACACGGAATATAGAGCCGCCTTACTTGGCAGCAAGGCGAGAACTATGAATGCGAATAGCAATAAATATCTCTTCATTATATTTTACTTTAATGATCTAAAAGTATTGGATGATTCTAACCTCAGTTATCATCGCCCCCTCGCTCTCTACCTGTCGCTTAGTCCAGTTGCCTCTGGCATCTATCATGAGATAAGTGTATATCGAGGTGCGATTCAGTTTCATAGGCTCTTCAGCCCCCATTTCCGTAAACTCTCCTACTTCCTGTTTCTTGGTAACAAAACCATTCTCATCGTATGTGTAGGTAGTTACCATCTGACCTTCTGGGTCTACATCTTTCTGCTTTATCAGATGACCAGTTTTAGTATCATATTCGTACGTAGTTTCTATTATACTATAATTTTCTTCACGTACAGCCGAGACCAAACGGCCATTGTCATCAAACTTCATCTTGGAATAGATGTTCTGCGCAGGATTGCCATCACACGTAATCAACTTACCCATATTGTCAAACTCCAACTTACGGCTTTCGCCCATCTCATTCTTTTCCAAGCATATCTTTACATTACCCTTCAAGTCGAATGCAGAAAGGCATCCAATTCCAGCATCAGCCTTTTTACTAGCCTCCAAACCTTGCTTGTTCATAAGTTTTACATACTCATCCTCATCCACAAAAAGGACTTTTACCATACGATCGCGTGCCTGATTATCTTTCAAAAGGGCATCCCAATTAAAAGGTTTGACATAAGGGTCAGATTTTCCTATATCAATTCTTACAAGAGACCCGTTATAAACTAACAAAATTTGATCATCTTTATCTAACAACAAAGTATAAAGCACCTGATCTCTGGTTACCAAGCTATGATATTCTTCAGGATATTCCACAGTATAAAAAGCGTAACATTCGGAAATTATAGGGTCGTAATCCTTCAATTTAAGCTTTAATTCGCTGTTGAGCACTACCTTACCATTGATATGAAGTTCAAACGGTACATTTACGATTTCTTTCTTCTTGATTTCTTCATATCGGCTACGGCAATCCTCTCTAAGTTCTTCTCTTTCTGCCTCAGTCACACTACCGTCTAAAACTTTTGCTTTAAAAGACTCATTAAACTCTTTCAGGAAATCCATACAAATGTAAGGCACATCACCAAACACGCCTTCACCAGTAAACTCCACACCATCAATCTCTTTAGAGGAATAACCTCCACTACATGATGCCAAAAGAAGCAAGACTGCTCCAAGGCATAAACTAAATACTTTCTTGTTCATAGTTAGTTTTTTATTAAGTTATTAAAAAAGCATCATTACTCCAAGAGCCAAAATACAAAAAAGCGTGAACCAGTCTGTCGTATGACATACGCATGATTGGTCATAATCATTGCAACTTTAAGCTGCCCCAACACTAAGAATCGGTGCAAATATAGAAAGATTTATCGAAACCACAAAACTTTTGAACACATTTTTTATGCTTTTCATGTATTTTTCTTGTATCTTGTGCAGATACAAGGTCTGTCTATCGAGAAGGTGGGTCATAAGTCCATAATACACCCTCATTTTTTTAGTTTAAGATCTGTTTTATCCCTCACATCCATCACATTTTCTGATTTTCAAAACTTCAACTATTTGATAATGAGATTGTTATATCTTTCACTTGGCGTGATAGATTGACGAAATGTTTACAATATCCATCACGCTATCCCTCACGATTTGGGATTATCCCTCACGTTTTTCTGCTAATCATTATGCAGAAGTAACCGAATTCATTTACAAGTAAAGCAAAATCCTTTGCCGATGGGTCGAAAGCAGAGACTGACAATCTTGGTTAGGAATAACGATTATTAATTGTCAACCTTCACCAGGAATAAGACTCTAGGTAGTAAACTAAATATAGGAAACTACACGTATCGGTTCGTTTCACAGGATGAAACGAAGCGTTTCTCCGCTTGAAACGAACAGTTTCATGGTATGAAATAAAATATTTCATTCTATGAAACCGTAACCTTTGTGGTTTAACGATTTTAGTTGACCACTTTTAGTTTTATTTGTAAGACGAGTTGACTCGGTTAAAACTTATTTATAATTCACGTTGACTTTCCTGAAAATCGTGAGGGATAACCCCAAATCGTGATGGATAGCGTGATGGATTTTTCCATTTTTGAAGTATCTATCACACCACACAAGCGTCTGTATATCAATACATTAAGATGTATAAGAGATACAAATCGTGATGGATGATAGATAATTACATAAAATTTGTTCATATAAAGGCTGCATCGGGTTACGAATATGGCTGCATCGGGTTACGAATATGGCTGCATCGGGTTACGAATATGGCTGCGTCGGGTTACGAATATGGCTGCGTAGGGTTACGGATATGACTGCGCTGGGTTACGAATATGGCCGCATCGGGTTACGAATATGGCTGCATCGGGTTACGAATATGACTGCATCGGGTTACGAATATGACAGCGTAGGCTAACGGAGACGTATCTGTAAGCTTATCGAGACGTCTGCATCAGCTAACTGAGATGTCTGAACTCGCTGACTGAACCACTTGAATTGCTTGACTGAACTACTTGAATTGCTTGACTGAACCACTTGAGCTAGCTGACTGAGCCACTTGAGTATTCTTCTTCATGTACTTGCGTGCAACCATAGAAACTTTTTCTGTAACTTTTACCGGAAATCTCTTGCAGATATGAAAATAAAGTCGTAACTTTGCGGTAGATAATTATATAACAGATGGTTATGAAGAACTTAGCCTGAAAGTATAATAAAGAATAAAGGTATGGACAAGCCGATAAACATTTTAGATAAAGATTACTTGCAATGGGTCAAGGAACTCTGTAAGCGTTATCGCCAGAGCCAGGTTAAGGCTGCGGTAAAGGTGAACCATGTCGTTCTGCAATTCTATTGGGAATTAGGAAAAGACATATGTAATAAAGAAGCAGAAAACAAGTATGGAAGTAAGTTTTATGCAGCTTTGAGCCGAGATTTACGGAATGAAATGCCTGATGCAGAAGGACTGTCAGAAAGAAATTTGCGCTATACAAAAAAGTTCTATCAGCTTTATAGTCAAAAGATTAGAATTTTGCAGCAATTTGCTGCCAATTCAGGAAGTGAAATTTTGCAGCAGCCTGCTGCAAAATTCAATACAGAATTTTCTCAGCAAGTTGCTAACCAATTAAAAAGAGATATTTTTTCAATTCCTTGGGGGCATCACATGCTGTTGATAGATAAGTTTTTAACAGAACCCCAAAAGGCATTGTTCTATGTACAACAAGTCATAGAGAATGGCTGGAGCAGAAATGTCCTTCACAATTATATAGATTCGTCTCTGTATGAGCGACAAGGGAAAGCTTTGAGTAATTTTACTCGGACATTACCTGATGTCGGCAGCGATTTGGCACAAGAAATTACAAGAGACCCATACAATTTTGCTTTTACAGGTATCACTAAGCCGTATAATGAGCGCATTCTTAAAGATGCTTTGCTCAACAATATCACCAAGTTCCTTACCGAACTGGGTACTGGTTTTGCATACGTAGGCAAGGAATATCGCTTGCAGATAGGAGAGAAAGAGAACTTTATCGACCTACTCTTTTACAATTTGAACTTGTCATGCTATATAGTTCTGGAAGTCAAGATAGGATCATTCACTTTTGCAGATGTCGGGCAACTTGGTGGCTATGTAGTTGCTTGCAACCATCTTCTTCGCAAAGAGGGGAGAGACAACCCTACAATAGGTTTACTTATTTGCAAGGAGAAAGACCGCATTCAGGCACAGTATGCCTTGGAATCAAGTAGCCAACCCATAGCTATTTCTGAGTATGATCTGGAAAAGTTCTATCCTGAGAAATTGGAAGGAACTATGCCGACGATAGAGGAATGGGAAGCTAAGTTGGGCGGTAACATTGAACACGAATAATATTGAATGATTAAACAGGATTAATCAAGATGGCATCTCGATGCTTCATCCATTAAAACAACGAGGGCTGCAAACGGCATTATTACCATCTGCAGCCCTCGTTGCGGCAACCCATGTGATAGATGTGACTGTCGGAGTCAAACTCTACACCTTTAAGTCATAATGATATGTGAATTTGTAGCCAGATAGTCACTCTTTTCCGTCTCTCAGAGCCTCCCGAAAGTCCATTTTGCGTGATGCCAATAATACGAAAAAAGGGGCAGCATGTTCGTTATGCTGTCCCTATATGTAACCTTTGTTAGCCTGTTTTGATTCAATCTTCCGCACTCTTTCGAAAGATAAAATTGTAAAGATTATTACTAGTGGTGGATTAGAACTTATGCACCCCATCACACAGCATGGCAAGTTCTTTTTGGAAAAAATCTATATCAGGAGAAACATCATCGATTCTTGCAACCTTTTCATCATCTGCTATTTCAGAAATCATTTTATCCATGAGCTTTTTCTAATAATGACAATACTTCTTTTTCATCCAACTTATCAAAACTGAATTTAGACAAATGACCATCCCGTTTGATAAATGCTACTACTTGATGATCGGTTACAGTAACACCTGCTATATTATTGTCTTCCGTGTAATCTAAATAAATATACCCCCGTGCATCAGGAAAAGCTACCCAATCTTGCAGACTACTATCAGCAGCTAGCAGAATAATTCGCTTCACAAAGTCCACGATATTTCTTGAGAGAGCAAGACTACCTTCACCATCCCAACCATCTGGAAGCTTTGACAATTCATCCAGACGATTCAAAAGTTCTTCCTTTACTGAAGATTGTAAAGTTTGCTTTTGGTTTGACAAGAAAACCAAACAACTATACAAAGCATTCTGATCAGATGTAGCATATACCGCATCCATCACATTATGGCGCAAAGTGGCAATATCCGTATCAGGAGTAATACGGACTGCCATGGAATCAGAAACTATACTAGTTTTTTCTTCCGGTAACTTATATGGCTGTACTTCACTCATACTTTTTCTTTTTACTAAACATGTGCTGCAAAGATACGCTGCTTTTTTGTAACTACCAAATTATTCGTGAAGAAAACAACATAAAACATATAATTTCCGTCTCAGTCTGCATCCGTATCATATCCCAAAAGGGCTGCAAACGGCATAATACCATCTGCAGCCCTTAATTATATCACCATAATACCAGCCATTAATCCCCTTTCGGAGCAACGCTTAGTTTGCATAAATTACTCATTGCATAAAGGGGGATTACATCTACGTGGCGACAGGCATTCCAGGAGTTTTTTATCTATGTTTCGTTTGTAATATGCCATTTTGCGTAATTTATTGATTTTCAGTGCAAAGATACAACTTTTATCCAAAAGTCAAGGCAAACAATAGTTAATTTTATCCAAAAGTCGGGGCAAACAATGGCTAATTCTATCCAAAAGTCGGGGCTAACAGTGGCTGGTTTTATCCAAAAGTCAAGGCGAACGAGGACTACCTGTAGGTAGTCCTCGTATTTGTTTATACGAATTTATACGAACAGGTCATCCATTGTGATTTGTACTTGAGCCAAGGCTGCATACTGTGTAAGGCGCACGCCAAAAGTAGTAATCATCGTTGGGATAATGCCACTTTTTATCCCTGTTTCTGCCACGAAATCAGCCATACGATTACGAATGCGCATATCCGAGAAAAACAAGGATTCTTTAGCCAAATCGAGCAATTTTCCTTCGATTTGGCTATAGAACGCCTTACTGATTGCTACTATCCCCCTGGGCTAAGAGCTTTTGAGCTTTCAGCCCGTGCCGTACAGTTCTTTAAGACTTACACAGGCAAGATTTTGAGAATCTGGGGGAATTTTAGGCAAAAAGATTTTGAGGAAAAGAATATTTTATGTATATTTGCCCCCAATTGTAACATCAACAAGTAAAGATTTTGAATATATTCATTATGAAACAAAGGAATACAGACATCGACTGGATAAGAGCCATCCTCATTATTCTCATGATATTGATTCATATCGTGAGCTTCGGCAACGCATACCCCCAGCTCAAGGCAGGCATCCTGTCATTCATGATGCCTACCTTCCTCATCATCACGGGCTATCTCGTGAATATCGAGAAGACAGGAAAACAGATGAGAAACTATCTGAAATGTCTCGCCTTGCCTTACGTCATCATGGTGACAGGATTCTCGGTCCTCTCCTATTTCATGCCGGTGAGAGATGGCATCACGGAACTCTCCGTCTCTCAGATTTGTGAGAAGATATTCGTTACTTCCATCGGTCCATATTGGTTCATCCAGACCATGATTATCTGCGGAGCACTCTACTACTTCTGCTTCCATGGAAGGAATTGGAATGATTTACGCAAGAATTACACGAAAAGAGATACCTATGCCAGTCTTTTCGTCTTCGCTGTTACGTTGCTTCTGATATCAGAAACGCCAGCCCTGTCGGCAAGCGCAGCTGCCTATTACTTCATCGGCGTGGTCATCCGACAGAGCAAAATGGAGTGGAGCAAGCTGTTCCGCAACGAGTTCTTTGCCATCTTCCTATGGATTTATCTGCTCTACCGCAACGACTGGTACGACTGGGGAAGTCTGGCTGTCGTCTTCTCCTGCTGGTGCTGCATCAGCACCCTACTGTTCCTGCAACACCTGTTCGATACTCCCGAACGCTTCAAGGATTTCAGTCCGAAGATAGAAAAAGTGGCAAGAGTAACCAGCAGAATCAAGAACACCTTATTATATATAGGCCGCAACACGCTGCCCATCTACCTCTTCCACCCTATCTTTACGATGGCAGCCAAGTTTTATCATCCCCTCTTTAGCTGGGACAGGAGCGAGATTATCTTCGCCCTCGTTACCATTTTCATCGCTATAGCCGGAAGCATCGGCATCGCCAAGATGATGGAGAAGACCCATCTGGCTTATCTCTTCGGAAAAGGAAAGATGCTGAGATAAATAATACCACGATATATTTGGTAATTTGGAGATTTTGAAGTACTTTTGCAACATGAATATCAAGAACAAGATAAATAATATGGATGATGCCAAGCGAGAGAAGCTGGGCGAAGTCATCAGATTCGGAATCGTAGGCGGACTGGCTACGGTACTGCAATATGTCATCTACCTGGCTATGATGCCGGCACTGGCCCATTTCATCCCCAACATGGGCGACCACAGCCTGGCTACCACAGCCAACACCATCGCCTATATCGTGAGTTTCATCTTCAATTTCATCGCCAGTACCCGCTATACATTTAAGGTAAAGGCGAATGCCAAGCGCGGAGCAGGATTCACCCTCTCCCACATCGTCAACTACTCGATGCAGACCCTCTGCCTCAACCTCTTCGTAGGCTTGGGTCTAGCCAAACAGCTGGCTATGATACCCACCCTCTGCATCTGCATCCCAGTAAACTTCCTCCTGGTAAGGTTCTTCCTGAAGAAATAAGGGGATTCCCAAAACACGATAAAAGAAAGATATGAAAAAGATATTCGATATTTTTAAAATCAAGAAAGAGGAAAGATGGCTCGCACTGGGCATCTTCCTGGCACTGACCATACTGAACGGTGTAGTGATAGCCCGCTATACCGGTACCTTTACCCTCGTTACGGATGACTATTACAAGAACTTCATCCGCCACTTCTGCGTATCCGGTTTCGACCCTTTAACCTATTGGGTATTAAGCGATTGGAATGCGGCATATAATGTATACCGCCACCCGCTGCTCGCCTTTTATATGTATATCCCTTACCTCATCAATATGGGGCTGATGAAACTCACAGGCTACAACTGTGCCCTTTTCATCGCAGTAATCATACAGATGTTCTGCGGGTTCTATGCCACCCTTTTCCTGCAGAGAATCTTTCGCGAAGTACTGGAACTGGACAAGGCAGCATCCTCTATTCTCACCTTGCTGTTCTTCTCCTTCGGCTACGTCATGGTAACCTGCATCGTGCCCGACCACTTCGTCATCTCTATGCTGCTGCTCATTCTGGCACTCTACGTCTCCGGACGCAGAATCAAACATAACCACCCGCTCAAGATATGGCAAACGGTGGTATATTTCGTTCTGACAGCCGGCACATCACTCAATAATGGTCTGAAAATCTTCTTTTCAGCCCTCTTTGTCAACAGAAAGCGTTTCTTCCGCCCTAAATATCTCCTTCTGGCGGTCATCCTGCCAGCAGCCCTGCTATGGGGATTCTGCCGATGGGAATACCGCACCTTCGTATGGCCTGTCGAGATGGCACGAAAGGAGATGAAAGTCAAGAAGGCTGCCGAAAAGAAAGCCCGACAGGAGCGTATGGCACAACTCAAACAGATAAAGGATTCGCTGACAAAAGATTCCATCCAAAGAGGTCTGAAGATCATTACACCTGAAGAAATAGCACAGAAAGCCAAGAACGACAGCATACAGAAGGCAAAGCAACTGGCCCGGAATGAAGCCAGAAAGAGAAGAGGACCTAAGCAAGGTGCCCCTATCATGAAAGGCGAATTCATGAACTGGACCGATGCCACCAGTTCCCGAGCCCTGTCTATCGTAGAGAATCTGATGGGCGAATCTATCCAGCTGCATCAGGATTACGTGCTGCAGGATGAATTGCGCCACCGCCCGATGTTCGTCAACTACCGATATGCCTTCAACTATATCGTAGAGGCACTTATCATCATCCTGTTCCTTGCCGGCATCTGGGCTGGCAGAAAGAGCAGGTATCTCTGGCTGGTCATGTCGTATTTCGGCCTCGACATGCTGCTGCATATCGGACTCGGATTCGGTCTCAACGAAGTATATATCATGACAGGCCATTGGATATATGCCCTCCCTATCGCCATCGGTTTCCTTCTGAAAGAAACCAGGCATCAGCGCTACAGCCTCTGTCTGAAGAGTCTGTTGCTCACCATAGGACTCTTCCTGCTGATATATAACGGCATCCTGATTATCGGATATTTCTGCTAAATAAAAGAATAAGCACGTCCACTCTCATCCTAGTCAGAGAGCAGGCGTGCTTATTTATTTTAAGTCTGCGATTAAACATGCTTATCACTTCCCAGCATTTTGCGCCAGCGGCGCCCCATTGCCTTGAAGATGCCTGAGAAATTGCCATAGCGCAAGTTCAGCAGCAGTTCCTCCAGAGAGCGCGACATCTTGATGAGCGGATGTCCCCAGGCATTGGTCTTGTACAACCGCTCCTTGAAATCTACGTTTTCCACCACATATTTAGGATGTTTCAGCGGGAACTCCAGTTCATGGCGCTTCATCGTGAAGATACGGCGGTAAGCTTTCGGGGTGGTCTTCATGCTACCCGCAAAATGGGTAGAATCTGCAGAGAGCCCCAGATTATTGATGAGATTCCTGGATGGCATGATAGCCAGACTGGAATTCAGCAGCATCGAAGCCCAGAAGATACTCTCATAAAACTCCTTGCCGCTATGGGCATGATCCCGGCACATCGGAATGAAATCCTTGCGGTATCCGCGCTGCTTCACCAGCGACTGCAGACGCTGCATAGCCTGCTTGTCGCGCAGGAAGGCATAGTCACCCTCCCATTTATCCACCACGCGCCGCCAGGAAGCCCATCCCCAGATAGCGAAGATAGAGGTAAAGAAATAGCTGTCCTCGCAATCGGGCGTTATCTCATCCTCATTGAATCCGGCAATCATGGCGATGCGTTCATCGTGCTCATAGCGGTCGAGCATCTCCTTGCAGAAAGGGAAGAACGACTGGCTCGGCACATCGTCATCTTCCAGTACGATGCACTTGTCTACCATCGAGAAAGCCCATTTCTGGGAGAGATACTCCGATGGGTCGCATCCCTGGTTCTTTATCTGATAAGAGCGGTAAACCTCGCACTCCCAATCAATATTCTCATCTGATGCAATCTGCCGGCAAGCCTCGATACCCGGCACGTCACGTTCGCCCCTTGCTCCATCCTGATAAAGGAACAACTTGGCGGGACGAGCCTTCTTCACCTCGTCGAACACTTTCTGAAAATTGTCGGGACGATTGAAGAAGAGCATCAATACGGCGACATCAATCTTAGCTGGTTGTTTCATATATATGATATTCGTTAACGATACACAATCATCGGAAACTGTCATTTCCTTTTTTGCCACAAAGATAACTTAAAAAGAAGACAACGCCAAATAAAACCGCCACAAAAACCAGACAAAACGAAATATTTCCTCATTTTTCTTCTCACAATCAATTTTTTACACTAACTTTGCACCCAAAATAAGAATAAGACAATGAAGAATATTTTTAAAATAAAGAAAGAAGAAAGGATACCGGGCCTCGTGGCTCTATTGGTATTCGTGCTGCTCAACGGGTTGTTCTTCTACAAATACGGCAACCTTTTCCTCAGAGCGCACC
>OLGY01000663.1_pt1 | contig 22106 bp, 17 predicted proteins | sample 1605951 | NCBI WGS metagenome assembly OLGY01 (sample SAMN03283280) | human gut metagenome | biome: human-associated habitat; material: feces | host: Homo sapiens | place: Peru | collected 2012
TCTTTCTCAAATCGGATAGTTTATAACCTGTCCAACTTTTTGGGGTCACTTCAAAGTCAGGGCTTTGTGATTTTTTTAGAATAAGGGAGTTTTGACACACCCTCCTATGTGATTGTTGGGCTTTCAGCCCGCATTAATTGAATTTTTACACACCCTCATTAATTAATAATTAATAATTATTAATTGAGAGCTTTTATTCCGCCGAGAAGTCGGCTACCATTTTTCTGTACATGCTATATGCTCTTGAGCGCGAGATATATCCCGTTAGATGTCCTGATACGTTCACCACGGGCATGTAGCGCGTGCCTTTGAGGTCGAACTTGCGCATCACCTCCTCCATCGAGTCGCTCTCGCCAACCTGCGCAGCGATGGGGAGCATCAACTGTTGTACGGTGAGCTTGTTGTAGAGTTCTGCGCGGAACATGATGTGTCGTATCTTCGTGATGTCAATCTCTCCAAGCACCGAACCTGCGTTGTCGAGCACCGGTATGAACGACGTGTGGCTCTTCGATATAGCGTTCACCAGTTTGCCCAGAGGCATGTCGGGTGTTACGGCGGTGAAGTCGCGTTCTATCACGCTGTCCATCGTCATCAGCGTCAGTACAGAGCGGTCGGTGTGGTGAGTGACCAACTTACCCTCGCGTGCTAAACGCATGGCGTAGATGCTGTGAGGCTCGAAGATGCTGATAGTCATCACCGACACGATGCTCACAATCATCAGTGGCATGAACATATCGTAGCCGTTCGTAATCTCGGCGATGAGGAAGATACCCGTCAGCGGGGCGTGCATCACGCCAGCCATCACGCCAGCCATGCCGAGCAGCGTGTAGTTCTTCTCAGGTATATATATGCCCACCTGATACATGTTCCACAGACGCGAGAAGAGAAACCCCGTGAAAGCTCCCACGAAGAGCGACGGTGCGAACGTACCACCGCAACCGCCACCGCCGTTTGTGGCTGCCGTGGCGAATGTCTTTGTCAGTATGACCAGCGCAATGAACAGTATGAGCCACTTGCCGTTGCCCGAGAACATAGAGTTGTGCAGCAGTTCGTTCCAGTCGGCTTCGCTCGTGCCGTTCAGCAGTACGTTGATAGCCGAGTATCCCTCGCCGTAGAGCACGGGGAAGACGAAGATGAGCGAGCTGAGCAGTACACCGCCCAACGCCAACTTAGCCCAGCGATGTTTCTTCAACTTGCCGAACATGCCCTCGCACACCGACATTGAGCGTATGAAGTAGATGCTCACCAGTCCGCAGGCGATACCGAGTATGATGCACGCCGGCACACGCTCCACGCCCCACATGCTGTCCAGATGAAAACTGAACAACGACGCGCTTCCCATGAATATATATGTGAAGCACGTTGCCGTGACCGCAGCCGTGAGTATAGGCAGCAGCGATGCCATGCTTAGGTCTACCATCAGCACCTCAAGTGTGAACACCAGTCCGGCTATCGGAGCCTTAAAGATGCCGGCGATGGCAGCGGCAGCACCGCAGCCCACCAGCAGAATCAGCTTCTTCTTGTCCATGCCGAACAGTCTGCCGAGGTTCGAGCCTATGGCAGAACCGGTCAGCACAATCGGAGCCTCGGCACCCACCGATCCGCCGAAGCCGATGGTGATAGCCGATGCCACCACCGATGTCCAGCAGTTGTGCGCCTTCAGTCGCGACTGCTTCGAGGATATGGCGTAGAGTATTCGCGTGATACCATGCGATATGTTGTCCTTCACCACATAGCGCACGAAGAGCGACGTTAGGAATATGCCCACAACCGGGAACATCAGGTAGAGCCAGTTGAACGTGTCAGCATGAAACCTCGATGTCAGCAGATGCTGTATGATGTGAATTATCGAGTGGAGCACGTAGGCAGCCACCGACGCAAAGAATCCGATGCAGAGGGCGAGGATGATAGTCGCCTGACGGTCGGAAAGATGCTTCGTGCGCCAAGCATACAGCCTTTCTTCTAATGTTGCGCCTTTCTTGTCAATCGCAGTCTCTTCCATTTACTTGCGTATGATGGTTACCCGTCCGTCCTTAGTCAGTTTGATGATGCTGCTCGGCGTGTGCGGCTTGTGCTCCTGGCGGCGTGTCCAGCACACATAGTCCACCGCCTCCAGTATCTCCGGTGCGATGTCGCGGTAGTTCTGAGCCGCCGGCTCACCGCTTATGTTCGCACTTGTGCTCACGATAGCCTTCTGGAAGCGGTAGCAAAGCTCCTTCGAGAACGGCTCGTTCGTCACGCGCAGAGCGATGCTGCCATCCTCCGCGATGAGGTTCGGGGCGAGGTTCACAGCCCCGTCGAGCACCACCGTTGTAGGCTTCTCCGCGAGCTCCATCAAGTCCCACGCCACTGGCGGCACGTCGCGCACATAGCGCTGCACGCGGTCTACCGAGTCGGCGAGACAGATAAGAGCCTTCGAGTCGTCGCGCTGCTTTATCCTGTACACCTTAGCCACTGCCTCCGCGTTCGTCGCGTCGCAACCTATACCCCATACCGTGTCCGTAGGATAGAGTATCACGCCGCCCTTACGCATCACGTCCACGGCATTCTGAATGTCTTCTTTCTGTGTCATTGTCGTTTTCCTTTTATATATCGTTATAATTCTTTCCATTGTGCGCGCCGTTCGGTACGCGTGTCTGCGCCGAACGTTGCGGATGTCTACGTCGAACGTTGCGGATGTCTGCGCCGAACGTTGCGGATGTCTACGTCGAACGTTGCAGATGTCTGCGCCGAACGTTGCAGATGTCTGCGCCGAACGTTGCGATGTACAAAGTTAATGCTTTTTCCTGTTATGCCGTAAGTTTAAAGACAATTTTTCTTGCTCTTTATTATAAGCATAGCCGATATTTGCCGAAAAAACCGTAACTTTGTATTTTAAGAGTAAAAAAGTAAAAAGGTAAAAAAGTAAAAAGTAGGAGGTATGGGCATCTTGCCCATACCGCGCACCCATAAAAGAGTAAAAAAGTAAAAGAGTAAAAAGCCCCTCCCAACCCTCCCCGTCGTGGAGGGCTTAGAAAGGCTTAAGAAGGCTTAGTTCGGCTTAAAGAAATAAAACCAAAACACAATGGAAAAGAAAAACCTCCGCATAGTGTTCATGGGAACACCCGAGTTTGCCGTTGGCTCGCTCCAGCGACTTGTTGAGAACGGTTATAACGTAGTGGCTGTCGTGACGCAGCCCGATAAACCCGTCGGTCGCCACGCCTCTGTGCTGCGCCCCTCACCCGTTAAGGAGTACGCCCTTGCCCACGGTCTGCCCGTGTTGCAGCCCCTGAAGATGAAGGACGAGCAGTTCCTCGAGCAGCTACGCAGCTACCATGCCGACCTGCAGGTCGTTGTCGCGTTCCGCATGCTCCCCGAAGTGGTGTGGGCCATGCCGCGCTTCGGCACATTCAACGTCCATGCAGCCCTGCTCCCCGACTATCGTGGCGCAGCGCCAATCAACTGGGCAGTCATCAACGGCGAGACCCTCACCGGCGTCACCACCTTCTTCCTCGACCACGACATCGACACCGGTCGCATCATCGCCCAGCGCCAGTTCCCCATCCCCGACGATGCCGACGTAGAGTACGTCTACGACGCACTCATGCAGCTCGGAGCCCAGCTCTGCACCCACACCGTCGACCTCCTCCTCTCCACCGACGGCAACGCCCCTTCGCAACCGCAGCAGGACAGCGACGCACACCACGCCGCCCCCAAGATATTCAAGGAGACCTGCGCCATCGACTTCACGCTCCCTGCAAAACGCATCTACGACTTCGTGCGCGGACTCTCGCCCGCCCCCGGCGCCTGGTGCCTGCTCACCCCACGCGACGCTAACGCTCCCGCCCAAGTGCTTAAGATCTACAAGACAGCAAAGACCCACGAGTCCACAGCAGGGGGTGCACTTGTCTCAAGTGCACCAGACTATAAAGCAGTAAAGACCGACGACCAACCAACCGGCGTAGAAGTCGGAACACTCAAAGCCGAAAACCGTCGCCTCTTCGTTGCCACCGTCGACGAGTGGCTCGAAATCGTAGAGCTGCAGCCTGCCGGCAAGAAACGCATGGCAGCCCGCGACTACCTCAACGGCTTCCAGCACCCCGAGCACTTCCTGCTGAAGTAACCCCTTCCGTTCCGGAAAAGGTTTTCTCACCCCACACAGCACAGCCTGTTGACATCCTCGTCGAACGTCTCGCGGTTCACTGCCCGAGTGCGCATCGCCGACTTGTAGTTGTATATCGTCTGCGTCGAGTAGAACAGAAGCGTAGCTATCTCCTGACTCTCCCTCACGCCCAAGCGCATCAGCGCATAGATGCGCGCCTCCGTCGTCAGGGCGTCAGGAGACGGCTGCGCAATCCTTCCTTCCGGAAGCAGCAGACTGTTCAGTTCGTCGACGAAGCCAGGGTACAGCTCCGTGAAGGCGCGGTCGAAACGAGTGTAGAACGCTGTCGCCTCCTCCTCCGCGAGCTTATAACTATTGATAGTTTTAAGAAGGTCAGCCGTTTGGTTGGCCTTTATTTTTCTGCTCACCAGTTTACGGTACTCCATCAGTTTGCGTATGTACACCGCACTGATGTCCATGAACAGACGCATGTAGGTCTCGCGGCGATGGTTCGTCGCTATGAGGCGTTCGTTCAGTTCCTTCAACTGCTGGTTCTGCGTCTTCACCTCTTTGCGGCTACCTGCCAGCCATTTGTTCTGCTTGTAGCCGAAGATAGCCATTGCCAGCAGCATCAGCGACAGAAAACTAACCATCGCAAGCACACCTCTCACGATGCGCTCCTTATGCGCCAACGCCTCCTGATTGGCTGTGGCAATGATAGGCAGTATGCTCGAAATCTCGAGCATACGCAGTCGGTTGTTGTAGAATCGGGCATCCTCCATAGAGCAATAGATGTAGCGTGCCGCACGGTCGGCATACTTCTGGTCCTTCTCATACAGATATGTAGAGAACTCCTGCAGCGCAAGATTCTCCTTCAAAGGGCATGTTATGTCCGAGATAGCCGCTTCAATAATGTACTTTTCATATCGTTGCGTGTCGCCCAACTCGCGATAATAGCGTGCTATGCAGTAGGCTGCCGAGGCATGCACACGACTGTCTACCCGGCTGTTCTGCAGAGCCTTTGTGTAGAATTGCAGCACAGCCTTGCTCATGGGGTTGGTGAGGAAAGCAATTTCGCCGCTAAGATAGGCATGCAGAGCCACATCCTTGCTGCTTGTGGCTTCCACCGTGAGCTTCAGATTCTCGAACTTCTTCTTATGGTAATAGTCCATGAACTCCGACTTCTTGCTGAACGCTTCCCAATAGTTGTACAGCCACGTGCGCGTATAATAATAGTATTGTTTTAGCTGCTTAGGCACACCTCTCTTCTTTATATCATCAAGCAGTTCCTCCGACTGACTGTAGAAACCACCCGTAGACAACACCGCCGCACGGTTTATCTTGTTGAGCGTCGTGTAGTAGGCGTTGTTCTCGCTCTCTGATAGGGCGAGACCGCGGTTCACATATACCATTGCCGAATCGTAATGGTATGTATAGTATTCTCGATAGATACTGTTCAGGAGTGCGAGTCGCTGCGGGATGTCTTCCACCGTTCGCAACTTTAGCTTCAGTTGGTCAATCTTCTTTTCCTTCAGCTCCGAGTACATTTCGCGCTTGTCGATATAACTGTCGAGAAGGCCCAGTAGGTCTTGCTCGCCAGAGATACCGGCTGTAGCCAACTTGGTTTGGGCTGTAGTCTGCAGCGGCAAAAAAATGAATAATAGGTATAAAAAGATGCGCATAATAGTGGGTTTTAGCTTTAATGCTGCAAATTTAGCTAATATTATTAAGATAAAACCATTTACTCTGATAAAAAAGCCTAAATCCTTAAACGTTCTGATATATAATAAGTTATAAGTTTATATGCCTTAATTTATGTCTACTTTCATTTTACGCACACATACAATCAGCCGATATATCTTGTAACTTTGCAACCGTAAACATACACACAACGGATATGAACCTAAAACTTAAAACATTCTCATTCGCCCTCTTGGCTTCTGCCTCTACGGGCATGTATGCACAGACGCATACAGAAAACAATTCAATAAACGATTCGGAATCGCAGAAGAAGGAGGAGCGCAACGTGATGCTAAACGCTTCTGACGCCAACAAACCGCGCGAGATTCAGATTGGATTGCCGAGCGAAGACGTAACGGTATACGAGAACGGACTGCCTGCCGTTTACTCGTCGTCCGTGCACAAACTCTCTGCCCACTGGCGCAGCGACGCTTCGCTGAAAGGCACCGACCTTATGACTCCGTCGGAGAGTGCCATCAAGACCGGCAACATCGCTTATGCTGTGTCGGCTTTCAGCGAGTTGGGCGAGAAGAAGTTCAGCGGCAAACTCAATTATAAGGCTAACCACTTCGGTATGCAGAACTTCGACCTCAACCTCTCTGGCGGCATCGGCGACAAGTGGCTCTACACCGCTGGAATGTATCAGAACTTCGATCCGGGCAGCTTCAAACTGCGCTTCACCGACTACGCCGACCGCACGCAGATCTACCATTTGGGTCTTACACGCATACTGAACGGCGGCAAGGGACACATATCTTTATTATATAAGTATTCGAACAGCAAGAACCCCGGCAACTTCGCCAATGCCGCTCCGTTCATCTACGCTGGCGACGGCAGCATAAAGAAACTTGCAGGTTTCGACCCGGGTATGGATTCATACGTGCAGCGTAAGGGTTCGTTCAGCTATCTGAACACCAAGACCGGCAAGATGGACACTTGGAACATGACCGACGGCAATGATAACCGTGCCAATGAGGTGGCTTTGGTGAGTAAGTATCAGTTTGACAACGGCTGGTTGTGGAAGTTGAACGCAAAGTATATGAACGCTCCGCGCGCCAACTACGTTGACTACGGCGGCAGCACCATCTCTGAGGTTGCTGAGTCTGACGGCTACCAGCTTTCAGACGGTTCGGCTTATAGCGGACTTATCGAAGGCAGACGCACTTGGCTGCACATCGGCAAGGTGAGCAACGCCCTCCTTACCACAGAGATGAGCAAGCAACTGAACAACCACAAACTGATGATTGGCTTGAACGAGTGGTACTACCACCTCAACTACTATTCATCTTCGTTCCAGTGGGCAGGCACCGTTGAGGCTTATCCTCGTACGCTGAGCCAGATGTACGTCAATCCGCTCGACCCGACACAGACTGCACACCGCTCTGAAGCCTTTGGCTACAATGAGCTGAGTCCTGAATACACAAAGGGTTCGGAGAACAAGCTCGCTCTCTATTTCACCGACGAATGGCGCATCACTCCCAAGTTCAAGCTGTTCTACGGCGGTCGTCTCGAATACTATCGTATGTCGGCTGACCAGATTTCTGCGTCACGCTTCCGTGGCTTCCATCTCGGCAACTTCAATACATATTCTACAGCCGCAGACGGATCGATCGTAGCCACAGAGCATAGCATTGCGCCTGCCAACGTAACGAAGAACAAGCTCAACTATGCTGCCACTTTGCAGATGACTTACAACGTAACAAACCAGTTCGGTCTTACTGCCGACGCCACTATCGCCACACGCTTCCCGCGCATCAGCGAGTATGCCGGCACCGGTCCTACAGAGGAGCAGTACAAGCGCGTGACCATTCCGTTGGTTCGCGGCGGTATCTTCTACAAGAACTCTTGGCTCGACCTCTCGTCGATGGTGACATACATCTCTAAGTCGAACAATATCGACCAGCAGAACCTCACCAAGCCTGGCACTTCTGAAGGCAAGACCGTGTTGCTCATCTACAACATCCAGACATTGGGCTGGACAACATCTGCCGAAATCAACCCGTTCAAGAACTTCCACATGCACGCTCTCTTCACCTATCAGAAGCCTGTGTACAAGAACTACAACGCGAGCGTTACGTTCAGCGATGGTCAGACTATGAGTGTTAATGCCAACAATAAGATTGTGAAGGAGATTCCGCAGGTGCTCATTGAGCTTGACCCGAGATACGACATCACGAAGAACCTCAGTGCTTGGCTCAGCTTCCGCTACTTCGGCAAGACATACGCCAACCTTCAGGAGGCACTCTACTTCAACGGCCACTGGGAGACATTCGGTGGCGTCAACTGGAATGTGAACAAGAACCTGAGTCTCGGTGTCAGCGTCATTAACATCTTCAACGAGAAGGGTGCGAAGGGCACAATCAGCGGTTCGGAACTTATCACAAAGGATGAGGCTGGCAAGTATGCCGGCAAGTACATGAGCGGTAACTATCTCCGCCCGTTCACAGTAGAGTTCAACGCAAGCATCAAGTTCTAACAAGCCAATGCAAGAATATCGATATATAAACAACCAGTAAAAACCATACGAAAATGAAGAAAACTATTATGCTAATCGCAGCAATGTGCATGACTTCTGCCATCACATTCGCTCAAGAAATCATCCGTGTGTCTACCGAAAAGACCGACCTCGTGATGAAAGTGTCGCCAAAAGGCCGACTCTATCAGGTATATCTCGGCGACAAGTTGCAGAATCCTGCCGACTACGAGAACCTTAAGTGGGATGTTTATGCAGCTTCTGACGGCGCTGTGTGCCAGCGCGGTCATGAGGTGTACGCCACTTCCGGCGCAGAAGACTACTTCGAGCCGGCTGTAGCCGTTACACATGCCGACGGCAACATGACTACATATTTATATTATAAGTCGTCTGAGCAGAAGGCTGTGAAGGGCGGCACTGAGACCGTCATCACACTTCAGGACAAGGTGTATCCGCTCACTGTCAAACTCCACTATGTGGCTTATCCGAAGGAGAATGTGATAAAGGCATGGAGCGAGATCTCTCACAAGGAGAAGTCTGCCATCACACTCTGGCGCTACAGCTCTACGATGCTCTACTTCAAATCTTCAAAGTATTATCTCACTAACTATCACAGCGACTGGGCTAAGGAAGGTCAGCCCGAGACAACCCAGTTGAGCACGGGCAAAAAGATTATAGACACAAAACTCGGCACACGCGCTGCTATGCAGGCTGAGCCTTTCTTCGAGTTGGGCTTCGATGAGCCTGCTAAGGAGAACGAGGGCAAGGTGATGCTCGGAACGATAGGTTGGCCCGGCAACTTCCGCTTCACCTTTGAGGTGGACAACGTCGGCGCGCTTCGCGTCATTCCTGCCATCAATCCTTATGCTTCCGACTATAAACTGAAGGCAGGCGAGGTGTTCACCACTCCTGAGTTCATCTTCGCGATGAGCGACAACGGTATGGGCGAGGCTTCGCGCAACTTGCACGACTGGGCTCGTCAGTATCAGGTGAACATGGGCACGGGCGACCGTCTCACGCTCCTGAACAACTGGGAGAATACGGGCTTCGACTTCAACCAGCAGAGTCTTGCCGAACTGATGAAGGATGCCAAGGACCTTGGTGTGGATATGTTCCTGCTCGACGACGGATGGTTTGCCAATAAGTATCCGCGCAAGGACGACCACGCCGGACTGGGCGACTGGGAGGCTACAAAGAGCAAGTTGCCGGAGGGCATACCGGGCCTCGTTAGAGATGCAAAGAAGGCTGGCGTGAAGTTCGGTATATGGATTGAACCGGAGATGGTGAACCCGAAGAGCGAACTGTTTGAGAAGCATCCTGATTGGGTCATCTTGCAGCCGCAGCGCGACACATATTACTATCGCAACCAGCTCGTGCTCGACATATCTAATCCTAAAGTGCAGGATTATGTGTTCGGCATCGTCGACCGCATCATGACAGAGAACCCTGAAGTGGCTTACTTCAAGTGGGACTGCAACAGCGTGATAACCAATATCTACTCGCCATACCACAAGCAGAATCAGGGTAACTTCTACATCGACCACGTTCGTGGCATCTATAATGTGCTTACACGCATCCATAACAAGTATCCCAATCTGCCGATGATGCTCTGCTCTGGCGGTGGCGGACGTATGGATTACGAGATGCTCAAATACTTCACCGAGTTCTGGTGTTCTGACGACACAGACCCGTACGAGCGCATCTACATCCAGTGGAGCCTCTCGAAGTTCTTCCCTGCAAAGACAATGGGCTCGCACGTCACCAACTGGAACAAGAACACATCCGTAAAGTTCCGCACCGACGTATGCAGCTCATGCAAGTTGGGCTTCGACATCGATCTCAAGTCGCTTTCTGCCGACGACTACAAGTTTGTGCAGCAGGCTGTAAAGAACTATAACAGCATGAAGCCGATGATTCTCGAAGGCGACCAGTATCGTCTTGTTTCGCCGTACGAGGGCAGCCACTGCGCTATCAACTACGTTAGCAAGGACAAGCAGCGTGCGGTGCTCTTCGCCTACGACCTGCATCCGCGCTACAAGGAGCCGCAGCAGAACGTGAAGTTGCAGGGTCTGGATGCCGCAAAGATGTACACCGTGAAGGAGACAAACCTCATGCCTGGCAAACAGTCAGACTTGGAGTGCAACGGCAAGCAGTACAGCGGTGACTATCTGATGAAGATCGGTCTGAACGTCTTCACACCGCAGGACGGCACAAGCCATGTATTGGTGCTGGAGTAGAAAGATAATGTAGTAGTAATAATATAATCTAATAGATGTTTTAACGAAAAAGACCATGTCCGTATTCCGGCATGGTCCTTTTTCGTTTTTCTCTAAGTCTGTATGCTTAAAAGATGCCCCACTTCTTCTTCCGCTTCGGAGCCTCCGTCCCTTCAAAGCTGCTGTTGCGCTGCGCCAACACCTCCTCCCACGTGCTGCGGTCTCTCACCATCTGGTAGATAGTACCCCAGTCGGGCAGCCCCCCTATGTTGCGGTCGTCGATGAAGAGGTCCGCTTTCAGCTTGCGCGAGAACGACTCGTGCTCCCTACGCTCCTCCGGGTAGTCGCGGTTCACGGCATAGAACTCCACACCCCGCTCCCTGCACCATTCCACCGCCTCCTCGAGCAACGCACCCTCCCTCACGCTCCACAATATCAGTTTGTGGCGGTCGCGTATCAGCATACGCAACGTCTCCGTGGCAAAGGGCAGCTCCCTGCCGATGGCAGGGTATTTGTGCTCCACGATAGTGCCGTCGAAGTCAACTGCTATAACCATTTTACTTCTTACGCTTTATAGAGTCATCGTTCCTGTTGCCGTAGTTGCTGTCGCTGTAGTTGCCGTAAGCACCATAAGAAGTATACGTGCTTCCATAGCTTCCGTAACTGCCATAGCCTCCATACTTGCTGCCATAGCCACCATACTTGCTTCCGTAACCGCTGTATCTGCCGTAGCGTCCGTACTTGCCATACTTGCCGTAGCCGTAGTAGTAGCCGTACTTCTTCTTCGACATATCGATGCCGTTGATGACGATGCAAATCTGTGGCAACTTCTTCTGACTGCTGAGCGAGTTGACGAGCTCGAAGCTCGACTTCGGAGTGTAGTCGGCACGACACATATATACAGTAAGGTCGGCTACGCGTGCAATCACCACCGTGTCGGTGACGAGACCCACCGGAGCGGTGTCCACGATGATGTAGTCGTACTCCTTACGCAGTATTGCGAACACCTTGTCGAGCGATTCGCGCGACACAAGTTCTGCAGGGTTTGGCGGGATAGGACCTGCAGGCATGATGTCCAGGTACTTGTTGATTCCCGAATTGGTGATGTTCTCCAGTACCTCCTCGCGTGTCGGATTTTCGTGCACAAGCAGGTTCGTTATGCCTATCTTCTCCTTGTTCAGTTCGAAGAGCGTGGTGAGTCGTGGCTTGCGGATGTCAAGACCCATGACCAGCACCTTCTTGCCCAGCAGCGCGAAGCTCACAGCCAGGTTAGCCGCTGTAAAGGTCTTTCCTTCGCCCGATGTGGTAGAGGTGAACATGATTACCTTCTCCTCCTCCTTCAGCATAAACTGAATGTTCGAGCGTATCGAACGGAACACCTCTTCCATGACGTTGTTCTTGTTCTCATGCACCACGATGTCAGCCTTTGTCTTTACCGACTCGCTGGCAACGGCTACGTCGCCGATGATAGGCAGCTCGGTGAGACGTGCCACGTCGTCGTGTCCTTCTATCTTGTAGCGGAAGAAGTTGATGAGGAACAGAATACAGCCAGGTATAGCAATGCCTAATACCAAGGCGATGAGCAGAACCATGTATGTCTTCGGACTAATCTTTCCTAAAGATACCGGGTTGTCGATGAGCTTACCCTTATCGGCTGTTGCGGCGAGCGAGATAGAGTTCTCCTCGCGCTTCTGCAGAAGCATGAGGTACAGACCCGACTTCACTTCCTGCTGACGTCCAATCTGTGTGAGTACGCGCTCCTGCTCGGGCGTTGAGTAGATCATGCTCGAATAGCGGTTGTACTCTTGCAGTATGGAGTTGCGCTGTATCTTTGCGTTGCGCTGCACCTGAGCCATTGCGCGGCGAATACTTGCTGAGAGGTCGTCGAGCTGTGCGGTGAGCGGAGCGATTGTGGGGCTGTTCTCGTTGGCACTGCGCAGCAAGCGGTTGCGCTCCATCACAATCTTGTTATAGTCGTTGATGAGCGTAGAGGCGGCTGCGTCGCTCAGACCCACGTTCGACGGCAGTGTCTGATACTTGTTGCTTGGGTCGTTGATGTACTCCTGCAGGCTGCGGAGCAGCTCTATCTGCATGTCCATATCGGCAAGCTTCTGTGTGTACGAGTCGGTGTTCGTGTAGCCTAAGGCTCCAGTCGCCTCCGGGCTTACAATCTTATACTGGCGCTTTGTTGCCTCCAGATTGCCCTCTGTTGCGCCTAATTCGGTGTTTATCTTCTCCAGACGCGAGTTGATAAACAGCTCTGTACGCATGGCTATCTCGTTCTTGTCCTCATTAGCCTGTTTGTTGTAGCTGAAGACAAGCTGTCTGAGGTAGTCGTTGGCACGTTGTGGTATCTCGTCGGTAAGGGTGAGACCTGCGATAGATGTGTTCTTCGAAAGCTGGTCGACGGTGAGCGAACCGCTATACTTGCCTGCAACCATCTTCGGCGGATAGATGGTCACGAACTCCTTACGGTTGGCAGGCAGCTGGATACCGGAGTTGCTGGAGAGTGTTATTGCGCCAACACTTGTGTTGATAGTTGCCGGCAGACTCTCGAAGGTGCGGTCGATGGAGTACCACTTCGATGGTTTGTCTGGGTTCTCTGGTACATAGGTGTACGAACCTACAACACGCAGCTTGTCACCCTCCTTGCCAATGGTGAGTTGGATAGGCATCTGCAATGTTGCGATGTGGGCAGTGTCAAGGTCTACGTTGATGGGTTGGTTCTTGTACAGAAGGTGGTCTTTGATGCGTCCTTCCATTGTGTACACGGTGTAGAGTTTCAACTCGGTTACGGCTTCGCAAGCGAGTGTCGACGATTTCAGTATCTCCATCTCGTTATCGATACCAGTAGAGTTGCTCATTATGCCGAGTGTTGTCGAATTGGCGATATAGCTTCTGCTACCACGTCGTCCGTTGTCTTCATCTTCTTTGATGAGCAGTTTTGCGTACGATTGGTATATTGGTGTGGCGTAGCGCAACTTTATGGCGGCTGCGCTCAGACAGATGACAATCGAGAGTACGAACCATTGCCAATTCAGAACCAGTGCTGTGAAGATGGTTCTAAAGTTGAATGAAGAGCTCTCCTCGAGTTCTTGTTGTACGTTGTTTGTTCCTTGGTTGATGTTCTCTTCCATTTTCTTTTCTTTGCGTTGTGTATCTAAAGCGTGTTTGTTACGTTTGCTTATTTGTTTGAGTTTCGCTTAGTGTTAAGTGTTACTTGCCTTCAGCGAGTCGCAGCAGGTATTTGCCGTATTCGTTTTTCACCATCGGTTGTGCCACCTCTACGAGCTTTTCCTTGGTTATCCATCCCTTCTTGAATGCTATCTCTTCCAGACAAGCCACCTTCTGTCCCTGACGTTTCTCAATCACCTCGATGAAGGTGCTTGCTTCCGACAGCGAGTCGTGTGTACCGGTGTCGAGCCATGCAAATCCGCGCTGCAGTGTCTGCACCTTCAGCTCGCCACGTTTCAGGTATTCCTGGTTGACGGTGGTTATCTCAAGTTCGCCGCGTGCGCTTGGCTTGATGTTCTTGGCTATCTCTACCACGCTGTTCGGGTAGAAGTAGAGTCCCACCACGGCGTAGTTGCTCTTCGGATGTTCTGGCTTCTCCTCGATGCTGAGGCAGTTGCCCTCTGCGTCAAACTCAGCCACGCCGTAGCGTTCCGGGTCGTTCACGTAGTAGCCGAATACTGTCGACTTGCCGTCGCGTTCGACGTTCTGCACGCTTTCGCGCAGCAGTTTAGTGAAGCCCGCACCGTAGAATATGTTGTCGCCTAACACGAGACACGCGCTGTCGTCGCCGATAAACTCCTCGCCGATGATGAACGCCTGCGCCAAACCGCCAGGGTAGGGCTGCTCTGCATATTCGAAGTGTACACCGAAGTCGCTACCGTCGCCAAGCAAACGCTTGAAGGCTGGCAGGTCGGTGGGGGTAGATATGATCAGGATCTCCTTTATATCAGCGAGCATGAGCACTGAGATAGGATAGTATATCATCGGTTTGTCGAAGATAGGTATGAGCTGCTTACTAATACCTTTGGTGATGGGGTAGAGGCGTGTGCCCGAACCGCCGGCCAAAACGATACCTTTCATATTCATTAAATGCTTTAATTGTTCAACAATATTCTATTGATATAAATATAAAGTGCACAAAGTTAATAATAATAAGTCAGAAAATATGCTTTTATCTGCTGATTTTTGAAACCTTAATTCGTAAAATAAGAAAAAAGTCGGCATTACTTGGCGGTTATGTAATTTATTTGTAATTTTGCATAATATAGTTTAAGTTGGCATCGTGGGTGTAAAACTGACGCGTGTGCTGATTTGATGTAATAAACAAATTAAATATTTATGGGATTTTTTTCAAAACTATTCGGAAAGAAAGCTGATAACGATAAAGCGAATGGTATGGAAAACTACATGCAGCTTGTGCGTGTTTACTTCCAGGCCTCAATAGCTGCAAACGTAGGCATTGCCAACCTTGCAATGCTCCCCGACCTGCGTGTGTTCAAGTCGACGCTCCACGTTCCGACAGTGAATAACAAACTCGGTGTTGGTGAGAAGAGTGCATGTCGCAAGATGCTGCGCGACATATACGGCGTTGACGACAACTTCTTTAAGGAAGTGGATGCAAGTATCCGCAAGAACTGCCGCAAGCTGCAGGACGTGCAGGTGTATCTCATCCAGTTCCAGAACTTCACACAGGACATTATGATGCTCATGGGCAACCTTATGAAGTTCAAGCTCCGCTTGCCATCGTTCTTTAAGAACGCCATCTACAAAATGACCGAGAAAACCGTGGCTGACATCTTCACAAAGAACGATTATAGCGATGCTGCCGTGATGAAGGCTGTTGTGGCTATACGTCAGTACGACCAGCGTTTGGGCTTCTCGCAGAAGTGGATTACCGACTTCGTGTTCCAGGTGGTGATGCTTGCCAAGAAGGAGCCGAAGGCTGGCGCAGACGACGGACAGAAGAAGTAATGTGGCATGTTCTGGCGTAAAACACGTTTCGTCAGATTAAAAAACTCGTAATAGTTTTGCCATATTCGTAAAAATAATATAATTTTGTGGCGTAGTAAATATACGCCAATAGTCAAAACGCTGTATATGGAAGCTGAATCGAAAACTATCAACCAGTTTGCGACGCGTGTCAGGCAAATGATTCTGCAGTACCAGAGTGTAACGAAGCAGAACGAAGACTTGTGTCGTCAGGTGGCAGAGCAGCAAGAACGTATTGCGAAGCTCGAGGCTCAGCTGCAGCAACAGCGCAACGACTACGAAAGTCTAAAATTGGCACGAATGGTTGAGATCACCGATGGTGATATGCAGTCGGCGCAGAAGCGTCTTGCAAAACTCATACGCGATGTTGATAAGTGCATAACGCTCGTCAACGAGAAACAAGAATAACCATTCTTGCGCCTTAAAAACAACTTCACGATGGCTGAACAATCAACAGAGAAACTACGCATAAGGCTCCACGTCTACGACACAGACATGCCGGTGAATATCCGTCCGCAAGACGAACCGCTCTACCGCGATGCCGCCAGTCTGATAACGAAGACTATGAACACCTATGCCGAGCGATATAAAGGTCCTAAGAACGACAAGGAAATCCTTTATATGGCACTCATCGAGATAGCGTTGCGTTACGAGATGGAGAAGTCGCGTAACAACACCGAGCCGTATGACGACATCATCAAAAAACTCACCTCGGAGATAGAAGAGGTGCTGGGATGTTGAGGTGCCCACCATATATAATAAGGTGTGTAGCGTCGCGTCTTGAGATTGTATCTTTACCATCGCAAACTGCAAATAAACATTAACAAATAAACATTAACAAATAATAACTAACAAATAATAACTTAAAAAATGGAGATATTCATTACAGCCTTAGTGGCACTTATAGCAGGTGGCGTTGTAGGCTATTCTATTTTCCGTTACGTGATAAAAGGAAAATATAATGAAATGGTAGAAGCCGCCAATAAGGAGGCAGAAGTAGTGAAGGAGAAGAAACTCCTCGAGGTGAAGGAGAAGTTCCTCAACAAGAAGTCGGAGCTGGAGAAGGAAGTGCAGCAGCGCAACCAGAAGATACAGCAGAGCGAGAACCGCTTGAAGCAGCGCGAGATATCGCTCAACCAGCGTCAGGAAGAACTCGGACGTCGCAAGCAGGAGGTTGAGCAGTCTCAGCAGCGCATCGACAACGAGAAGAAACTCCTCGCCATCAAGCAGGACGAACTCGACAAAATGCAGACCAAGGAGCGCGAGAAGCTCGAAGAACTCTCTGGTCTTAGCGCAGAGGAAGCTAAGAACCGCCTCGTAGAGAGCCTTAAGGACGAGGCTCGCACCGATGCCGCATCGTACATCAACGAGATTATGGACGAGGCTAAGCTCAACGCCAACACACAGGCAAAGAAAATCGTCATCCAGACCATACAGCGCGTAGCAACCGAGACCGCTATCGAGAACTCCGTGTCGGTGTTCCACATCGACAACGACGAGGTGAAGGGTCGCATCATCGGTCGCGAGGGTCGCAACATCCGCGCTCTTGAGGCTGCTACCGGCGTGGAAATTGTGGTAGACGACACACCAGAGGCAATCGTCATCTCAGCGTTCGACCCCGTTCGTCGCGAGGTATGCCGCCTTGCCCTCCATCAGCTCGTAGCCGACGGACGTATCCACCCGGCACGCATCGAGGAGGTAGTGGCAAAGGTGAAGAAGCAGCTCGACAACGAGATAATCGAGACAGGTAAGCGCACAGCCATCGACCTCGGCATCCACGGCTTGCATCCGGAGCTTATCCGCATCGTCGGCAAGATGAAGTATCGTTCGTCTTACGGTCAGAACCTCTTGCAGCACGCTCGCGAGACAGCCAACCTCTGTGCTGTTATGGCTGCCGAGCTCGGCTTGAACCCGAAGAAGGCAAAGCGCGCTGGCTTGCTCCACGATATCGGTAAGGTGCCAGACGAGGAGAGCGAACTGCCGCACGCACTCTATGGCGCTAAGATAGCAGAGAAGTTTAAGGAGAAGCCCGATATCTGCAACGCTATCGGTGCCCACCACGACGAGATGGAGATGAACACACTGCTCGCTCCGATCGTACAGGTGTGCGACGCTATTTCGGGTGCACGTCCTGGTGCACGTCGCGAGATTGTAGAGGCTTACATCAAGCGTCTCAACGACCTTGAGGCAATCGCTATGTCTTACCCAGGCGTAACAAAGACATACGCCATCCAGGCTGGTCGTGAACTCCGCGTAATCGTGGGTGCCGACAAGATGGACGACAAGGAGACAGAGAAACTCTCAGGCGAGATTGCCAACAAGATCCAGACCGAGATGACTTATCCGGGACAGGTGAAGATCACAGTCATCCGCGAGACACGTTCGGTAGCTTACGCTAAGTAATAAGGTGTAAATAAAACTTTAAAATCAAATACTCTAATGCTCAAAGCCATGGCCCAAAAGTAGGCAATACGCCCTTGGGGGCTATGGCTTTGTTCTTTTAAAATTGCTAATTATGGGAGAAGCTAAAACAACGGTGATGAAGTCGCGCACCAAGAGTAACATGAAGGACCTTGTCTTTATCATGCTCGGCATCCTTTCGTATTCTGTTGGTTACACAGCGTTCATCTTGCCCGAGAAAGTCGTTATGGGTGGTGCGTCTGGTATTGCAGCACTTGTTTTCTATGCAACCGAGATACCTACATGGATTTCGCTTGCCGTAATCAACTGTACGTTGCTGCTCATTGCCCTCAAGGCACTGAACCTACAGTTCATCATACGCACCTTAACCGGCGTGGGCATCCTGCTATTCTTCGTCGGTGTGCTTCAGCCGTTCTTCGAGGCTCACCCAATCATCACGGCAGGCGAGGACAAGTTCATGCACGTGCTCATTGGCGGTGCGATGGGTGGTGCAGGCTTGGGTCTGGTCTTCTCGCATAATGGCTCTACCGGTGGCACCGACATCATCACCGTGCTGCTCAACAAGTACTTCAACATGAGCTTCGGACGCGCCATGCAGTTTGTCGACTGCACCATCATCTGCTCATCCTACCTGCTCTTCCGCAGCACCGAGACCATCGTCTACGGTGTAGCCTTCACGCTCGTAGCCACCATCGTCTGCGACTATGTCATCAATGGCTCACGCCAGACGGTGCAGTTCCTCATCATCTCGAAGAAGTATCAGGAGATAGCCGACGCTATCAACACCGACGTGCGTCGCGGTGTGACGCTCATCGAGGGTAAGGGCTGGTACAGCAAGAAAGATGTCGACCTACTCATCGTCCTCACGCGTAAGTACGAGTCGCAGGAGGTATTCGCCGTAATCAAGGCAATCGACCCCGACGCTGTCGTTTCGCAGACATTCTGCCAGGGTGTCTTCGGCGAGGGCTTCGACAAGATTAAATAATGTTGAGGTGTTGAGATGTTGAGGTGTTGAGGTGTGAGTTTTGAAACTTATGTAGGAGGGTATGGCATCCTGCCATACCCACGCAGCCAGAAGATAGGTGTTGAGGTGTTGAGATGTTGAGTTGTTCAGTTGTGAGTTTTGAAACTTATGTAGGAGGGTATGGCATCCTGCCATACCCACGCAGCCAGAAGATAGGTTTTGAGTTGGCAAGAATGCCGTAGCCTCCTACATTATATCTCAATACGCGAAAAAATCTTCCAAATCTTCCATTCTCGCCGCATCCAGTTCATTATCAGTATATTAAAGGCTGGAAGATAACTTTAAAAACGAGTTATCTTCCAGCCTTTCTTCCATCCGAGACCTTCTATCTTCCAGCATCGAAAAAACTTTTTTCTGAAAAAACTTGACAACGCTTGCGCAATATTATACCTTTGCAAGCAATTTTAGAAACACTATAAACTAAAAAACACAGTACAATGGAAAACACAAACATCAACGACGCTGCTATCAAGCGCAGCAACATCCCAAACAACTGGTCTTATTGCTTCAATTCCAACTGCAAACGCTGCAACGAGTGCATACACTTTCGCTCGTCCGTCGCACTCGACTCCTCACGCACGCAGGGTAATGCGATTTTCCCCACAGCCCTGCGGGTAGACGGTTCGTGCGATCACTTCAAACCAGTGCGCATGGTGCGCTTGGCATCAGGATTTAAGCAACTGTTTGAAGACGTGAAACTACGCGATGCCTCAAACTTGCGCCTACTGATGAGGAAATACTTCGGCGGAACAAGTATGTACTATCGCTATCATTATGGAAAGTCTAAACTCGTGCCCGAGCAGCAAGAGTGGATAAAGCAGCTCTTCGCACAGTACGATTACACGAACGTAGTATTTGATAACTCGAAAGAAGAGGTCGACTTTCTGTAGTTTTTTTTACCCTATTCCCATTATTCTCGCTCTGCGATAACCATGTTGCCGTAGCACAACAACCATGTTGCCGTAGCGTGCAAACCATGTTGCCGTAGTGTGGCAATAAAGTTGTAGTAGCGTGGCAATAAAGTTGTCGCAGCGTGAGAATTATAACAACAACACAAAACACCAATAACCATGAAAAACGAAACAACCGCACTAAACCCAATCGACCGCATGATCGACTTCCTCACCACGCACTACGCCTTTCGCTACAACACCGTTATGAACTGCACCGAGTATCGCCCCGTCGACAGTCCAGTCGGCAGCTTCGAACCACTCGATTTGCGCACGCGCCGACGCATCATTCTTGAGGTGCAGCGCGAAGGCATCGAGGTGAGTCAGAACGACATACGCAACTATATCGACTCCGACTACGTTCGCCAGTACGACCCCGTCGGCGACTACCTCGCCGAGTGCGAAGGCGTATGGGACGGACACGACCACATCGGCGACCTCGCCCGCACCGTGCCAACCGACACACCGTTATGGCGCGAGTGGTTCACCACGTGGCTGCTCGCCATGGTGAGCCAGTGGCAAAACCAATCATCCCGACTCTACGGCAACAGCGTTGCACCACTGCTCATCTCGCCACAAGGCTACAACAAAAGCACGTTCTGCCGTCGCCTGCTGCCCGATGCTCTGAAGTGGGGCTACACCGATAGCCTTGCCCTTTCCGATCGTCGCCAGGTGATGCTCGCCATGTCGCAGCAACTGCTTATCAACCTCGACGAGTTCAACCAGATCTCGCCACGTGTGCAGCAAGGCTTTCTGAAGAACATCATTCAGCTGCCGTCGGTAAAAGTGAAACGCCCGTTCGGCACCCACATCGAGGAACTACCTCGCAAAGCATCGTTCATCGCCACCAGCAACATGACCGACATCCTCGCCGACCCCTCGGGCAATCGCCGTTTCATCGGCATCGAGCTAACCGCGCCCATCGACACCAGTTGCGTGCCCGACCATCGTCAGCTCTTCGCCCAGGCACTGCAGCTCCTGCGCAACGGTCGTCGCAGCTGGTTCGACAAGGCAGAGACCGAGCAGATAATGCTCTGGAACCGACGCTACGAGATACAGGAACCCGCCGACCAATACTTCAGCCTCTGCTTCTCCGTCGCCGCCGACCCGCTCGACCCCGCTGCCGAGTGGCTCTCCACCGCCGAAATCTTCGATGTCATTAAGCAGAAGGTCGGTTCCTCCCTAAAAGCCAACACCCTCATCGCTTTCGGTCGCAAGCTCGCCAACATGCCAGGCATGCACCGCCGCAAGTGCGAAACCTGCACGCGCTATCTTGTGAAGAGGGTAGGGCAGTAGGCTGGCAGATAGCCCGTTCAGGCTGGCAGATAGACTGGCAGATAATCCCTTTTCAGCCATATCTTCCAGCCTTTATAATTCTGATAATGAGCGCTGTACAGCAATCCTGGAAGATATGGCAGATTTTTTCACGCACTTGATGTTATGTCACATACTGATGCTATCTCTTTAGTAGTAAAATCGCAATAATTTTTAATGTCCTATCTATGCATTTAATGGAATAACCCCAAAAAGGTAGACTCGCATTTGAGCCTACCTAATAGTATCTCTATAAAAAGATTTTATTGATTTAAGCCTTTGGTTACAAAGCAAACTTGTAGCCAAGGGTAATCTGAAATACGCTGTTGACGTGGTGCAATATTTTTCCATATCGTGATGGTATCTTATCAAAGACTTGACTTGATACGCAGACACAAAAAAGCGTGAGTCGTCCAGTTGTCCGTCCCACTCCTCCACACGGCGTGAGCTATCTCATAATATTTGTACAAGAACTCGTCTTGACTTAATACTATAATTGAGACATGATAATCCAAACACAAAATTATACAATTTTTCTTAGACTAAAAAATAAATGTTAAACAATTTTATTAATAGTTCTATCTTTTCTAGGAAAAGATGTTGAGGAATGTTAATACAATTATTGCTGTCCGCTAAAACTTCAAATAGAATTATAAAAACATGCAAAAATGTGCGGTATTTTATAAAATTATCCGTAGAATATTGCCGTATTTCCGTAATTAATTGTATTTTTGCAGCAGTAATGACATTTTATTAGATGTGAGATGGATAATAATATAATTAGTAAAGTGGCAGCACTTGGTGGCACTATCTCCACTACAGATATATCTCATATGTCAGAGTATAAACGACTGTTGAGAGCTAAGGAGCGTGGCGACTTGAT
>OLGY01000665.1_pt1 | contig 22001 bp, 17 predicted proteins | sample 1605951 | NCBI WGS metagenome assembly OLGY01 (sample SAMN03283280) | human gut metagenome | biome: human-associated habitat; material: feces | host: Homo sapiens | place: Peru | collected 2012
ATTTTCCGGCTCCATCCATTCAAGCGAAAAAACAATGTATATTCTCCAATTAAAAGATTAAGTGGAATCAAGATAGTAATAAGTCCTCCCTTTTCCAAATTCAAGTATTCCATAGCACTTACCTCCTCCGCCTATACATCCTCTAATAATTGTAACTCCTACAGCTTTACCAGAACCAGTATCTTCTCTTTACCGCCACATACACAGCTATTCCTGCAATTATGCCGATTCCACCTGCAATCAGTATATATCTGACCGCTGCGCTGCCCTCTCTGATGGGCTTTGCCGTGATTATATACTTTCCTGGTGTGCTTAAATTAAGCCCGCTCATGTCTTCTGTACTCACAAGTTCGTATTTATGCTTTACGTTATTATATAGATACAGATATTTTCCTTTTACATCATCTATGTGCAGTGTCACTTCTCCGCACAGATACTCTCCATCGTTGAGATTGAATTTTATGCAGTCCCCTGCCCTTTCGAGTTCTATATCCGTATTAAGTTCATTTTTATAATTTACTATCTTCTTTCCGTCTATTATGATGCTGTAGCCGTCTCCGGTCACTTTCATCGATCTGCCTGCTGTGTACAGTTCATATAGCATCTGCTCACTTATTACAGGTGTTTCGGATACACCAGTATTTTCATCAAATATCTGTTCACTTGTATTTTCTGCGTCTGTACTATCCGCTGCCACAGGTTCAGTCACAGAACTTTCCGTATCTCTGTTTACGATTACCGACACTGCGCCAGACAAATCCCCATTTGAAACTATTATCGTAGATGAACCTGTCTGTTTTGCCGTTACCACACCACTGCCCGATACTGCTGCAACTGATGTGTTGGTTGATTTGTATGAAACCGCCTGCTCTGACTCTGCCGGAAACACAGATACGCTCAGTTTAAATGCCGTTCCCGGCTTCATTACGAGATATTCTTTGTTTATATTTATTCCGGTTGTTTTTACTTTTACTGTCAGATTTACCTCTTTTATTATACTTCCGGCAGATACATATATGGTAACATATCCTTTTGAGATACCCTTTACTTCACCTGCTGAAGTCACAGTTGCTATATTTATATCAGATGAACGGAATGTTATCGTGCTTTCCGTGGCATTCGCCGGAAGTGCTGTGGCTGTAAGGTTTATTGTCTTTCCTACTTCCACTTCCTCCTCATGATCTGATATCTCGATATCCGTTACCGGTATATTCTGTCCCGTATCCTGTACGTCTGTTTTGTCTTCCTTGTCCGTTTCCGATGCATTGTCCGGTTCCGGTGTTTCATCCATATCCGGTTCTGCATCATTTGCCATATCGCTTTCTTCCGCTGTCACTTCTGCAGCATATACCGCCATCGGTAAGTACTCCATTCCCAAAGCCAGTATAAATATAACAGCAAATATTCTTATTCTGTTTCTTAACTTCATAACCTTATCCCATGTCATTTTCCGGTTTTTATTCCGAGTTTCTCAAGCACATAGTTAAAATATGTGACTTTATCATACTGTATCCTTGCAGCCGCCGTCATACCGTTAGTCACGTCTACCTTGTCTCCCTCACGGCTCAGCACATAATCCTGGTCTAGCACTATCATCACTTTAAACGCCTGGTTTGTTGCTCCATCCTGTCCTTCCTGTGTAGTGACATTGCTGTCTATCCGTGATACGCTTCCGCCTATCGTCCCATAGACATTCTGTGACAGACCGTCCATAACCACCTGCACTCTGTCTCCCTCATGCATTCTGGCCATATCAGATGTGGAAACATATGCTTCGAGATATCTCTGCGAATTTTCCGGTGTGATTGTTGCCACAGTGGTCGTTGTCTGTACAACCATTCCGCTCTTATAATTGCCCAGCATATGAAGCACGCCTGATGCTGTTGCCTTTACTTCATAGGAATCCTGTCCTCCCGATACTGCCGCAAGCTGCGCATCAATTGATTTAATCTGCTGGTCCGACTCTGCGATCTTGGCTTCTGCCGACTGTATTGCAGAATAATAGACTTCGTCTATTTTCCCCTGATTTGTCTCAAGCTGTGACTGAATCTGCTCATCAGTATATCCATATGCCTGATACGTTGACACATCAACCTTATTCTGTTCCACCTGTGATTTGTAGGTTTCAAAAAGACTCCAGTACAGACCGTCATCCGCTTTTGTTTCGTCAAAATAATTGGTATCGTCTTTTATTGATTTTATAAGAAGACTATACTGTGATATCTGTTCTTCATATGATTTTCTGTTGTCTTCAAGCTGTGTCTGCTGCAGATCATAATCAGTGCTTTTAATTGTAAAAAGCACATCCCCGGCTTCCACAAGTGCGCCCTCTTCCATGTTGCTGTCAAGAATCTCACCCGTATAGCTGCACATGACGTAATTTGACTCATCATTCGTCACAGTTCCCTGCGCCTGTATGGTATACACCTTTGGTGTTTTTATACTCCATACTACTGCCACAATAAGGAAAACGGCTACAACTGTTATAAGTATATAGCCGAATGCCGGTGGATTCTTATCAAACAGTATTCTCGATTCCCTTATTTCATCTAAACTCTTTACTCTTTTGCTCATATTTCTTTTATTCCTTTACAGGCATGAATACATCCGCAACCATGGTTTCATCCTCTTCATTCCTGTCCACATAGATAGTATAATTGCAGCCATCCAGCTCAATATCATTCTCAAATGCATAAACTCCAAGCTTGTCATAGGCAAATTTCAGCTTATCCTCCGGTCCGATATAACGTGCATAGAGACAGTTCTTTACACGTAAAATGGAATCCATCTTGTAAGGTGGTTCTACGTTGTGGATGAAGTTGTCTGTCTGAAGCATAAACTGCATTTTAATATCTACAGCTCCGTCATCTTTAATTTCAAAACTCGTAGCCTGAATTAATGGCCCAATCTGTTTTGCTCCATGAGTTTGTATATAAGTATTCAATTTATTGATTTCAATGTCAAAAAGTTCATCCGATTCAGATTCTAAATCCACCTGCACAGATAATACATTTTGAAGTTTTAAAATTTTGTGTTCTGAAAGAGTTATTGTGTTCATATATTTTTATCCTAACTTTTAATAATTGTTTTTTTTATTTGCTTTTAATAAAAAAATTAAATTTAAAACATTTCCAACAATTACAATCAGCACTGTGAATATACTCAATACACCCTCAGCATTTGGAATAACAAATATTGAACATAAAATTAGTAAAAATTGTACTATCACATATATTATTATTTTATTCTTCATCTGATAATTTCTCCCTTTATAATAAAATATTCTATAACTTACCTACTATAATAGTAGGTAAGTTTTTGTTCCTAGCAATATATATATCTTACTTTCTTCCCATTATATAATTTTCCAGATTTTAATATCGGAATATATGTGTTTAATCCACCTTTCGATGCCGCATAGCTCCAAACGGCTGCTGCAATTCCACAAGCTCCTGCTGTAACTCCTCCAGCTATTGCTCCTATTGGACCTGTCAAAGCTCCTATAATTGACGCTACACCAGATATAACTCCATAAGCAAGTGCTATTTTAGAACATTCTGCTGCTGTAAAGTGTACCCTATATGTATCAAACAATTTTCCCGAAGAGTATTTAGATACTCTAATTCCCCCTTCCATATAAGTCATCTCCTCTTCATTCATAACAGCATAACTGCTAGGGAGCACCAGTGCTCCATCGTACACATATCCATATATGCGTACCTCCTTCATTTGTTTTATTTTTGTCACGCCTGTTTGCAACCAGTCCTGACTCTATGTAAAGCTATTACATACAACATTAATCTTCTAGGTGTAGCTCATTACCCCCTCATCATCATCAAAATTCTCAGCAAGATGTTCATCCTTATCTGAATCTTCTTTGATAACAAAATTTCCCTGCTGCATTTCCCACAATCTGTAATACAGTCCTTTCCTCTCAAGCAACTGCTGATGTGTTCCCTGTTCTACAATTTTCCCTTTATCCATTACTATTATCTTGTCACAGTTTTTTACTGTTGCAAGCCTGTGCGCAATAATGAGCATGGTCTTTTTTCTGAATTTATTGTATATCATATCGAAGATTATATTTTCCGTTGCAAAATCCAGATTACTTGTGGATTCATCCATGATATAAAACTGATTTTCCTTTAGAAATGCTCTTGCAAGTGCAATTCGCTGTTTCTCGCCTCCACTCAGACCATTTCCTGCTTCCTCAAGATAGGTATAATACTGCATCGGCAGTCTCTTTATGAATTCATGGGCATCAGCGGCTTTGGCAGCCTCTTTTACCTCGTCAAGCGTTGCACTCTGTCTCGTAACTCTTATATTGTCATAAATACTTTTTGAAAAAAGCTCTATATTCTGTGGCACATATGATATCGCATGACGTATATCGTCATTCTTATATTCTGATATATCCATCCCATCTATAGTTATATCCCCCGCCTCCGGCTCATAATATTTGAGCAGTAGCTTGGCTATTGTAGATTTTCCGCTTCCGCTTGCCCCCACAAGTGCCACTTTCTGTCCTTTTTCTATAATAAAGCTCACATCATCCAAAGCCGGTTTTCTGTTTCCGTATCTGAAAGTGACATGATCAAGCTTAATATCACCATCTATACTTGATATCTCCTGATACTGTCTCTCGCTTTTCTGTTCTCTCTCATAATCCATGATTTCAGAAAGCCTCTTCATTGAAATATTTGCTTCCTGAATGGATAACTGAAGGCTTACCAGATTGCCTATAGGATCCATAAAGTATCCTGCAAGTGTGTTAAATGCCATGAAGCTTCCAAGCGTCATGTTGTTATTTATGACCTGCATTATTCCTACATACAGAAGCACCAGATTACCAACTCCCGATATAACACTCGATATTGTTGACTGCACGTTTGAAAGCATGCCCTCTTTATAACTTATCCTAAGAGATTTTATGTATTCCCGCTCTATGCTTTCGAGCTCTATATCCTCATTGGCATTTCCCTTTATTGTCTCAACTGCGCGAAGCCCTTCTATTATTTCCGAGTTGAGTATGGATGACTGCTGCATCTGTTCTTCGTTTATTTTTTTATATGGCTGCTTGAATATAAATACGAGTACAATACTTATGAGTGTCATCATTATGATCACTGCAAAAAGCTTCGGGTTCATCTGAAAAAGTATTACTCCGGTTATCAAAGCCATTGATATGTCCATGATCAGTGATAATGCTATACTGGTAAATATGTCTTTTATGGTAAATGCATCCGAAAACCTGGTTGTAATATCACCGGTCTTACGGCTCGCAAAAAATTTCATCGGTAATTTGTATATATGCTCAAAATAACCAAGCATAAGTGGTATATCAATTTTGATGGACAGATACATGAGAATCCACTGTCTCACAAAACTTATAAATGTAGATGTCAGTGATATTCCAAGAAATACCGCAAGCATCATCTTTAATACATCTTTTTGCTGATACGGAAGTATTTCATCATATATTATATTGTTAAAAAGTGATGATAAAATCCCCAGAAGTGTAACCAGAAGTGAGGCTACAAGCGCATATATAAACAGCTTCTTCTGTGGAAGCAGCAGCTTTATATATCTGTCAAATAACTTTGTTCCCTTTATCTTTTCACGCTCAAACTCACTATTTGGTTTCAGTAGGAGCATGGCTCCTGTAAATTTCTTATAAAACTCGTCTATAGTCAGTCTCTCAAGATCCTTAGCCGGATCACCTATTATCACATACTTTTTTGTGATCCTGAATATTACCACAAAATGCGATAAGCCTTCCTTTGTCACGATATTTGCTATAGCCGGTAATGTATATCTGCTAACAAAACCCTCTTTATCTACTTTTACAGCCTGACAGTTAAATCCAAGTTCTTCTGCACACTTTGACAATCCTATAAGGTTTGTTCCTTTCAGGTCTGTTCCCATCATGTCACGTAATTTTGTTATTGTTGTCTCTTTTTTATAGTGCAGACAGACCATCCCCATGCAAGCTGCTGCACAGTCTGTTGCATCATGTTGTTTTATGAAAGTATATCTCATTTATCATTCCCTTTATCAATTGCTCTAATGAAATTCTATCCCATTAGAATTTTTGCTATCTCTTACCATAATCCCCAGCCACACACGGCTACTTTATCAAAAATTAAAAACATGGTATTTGTCCTCCTCATTTCTAAGATAAAAATAACATGACAAATACCATATTTCAATAATAACCCCGTGAACGTTGCACTTAACCCCGCGAATGAAACTAAATCAACGATATCACATTTTCTGACAAACCTATAATATTGTTAAATATTTGGCAACAGTACCTTCACTTTAAACATTTCTGCCGTTGATTCCCAATAAAATTTACCATTATTTTTATTAATTGTATCCTTTACATTTTGTAAACCATACCCATGACTATCTTTTTCTTTTTTGGTGGTTTCCGGCAATCCATTATTATTTACAAATGTTTGATTTGATGCACTGTTGCATAGCTCAAGAACGAAATCATTTGATCCGGTATAGAATTTTACTGCAAGATATTTTTCTCCCTCCATATGCTGTAATGCCTCAACACTATTTTTCATAAGATTTGAAAAAATAGTACAAAATTCAACATCACTTATCGGTAGTTGTTCATGTATGGCTCCTGAAACAGTGACCTTTACATCCTCTGACAACTGACTCACATAGCGATTTAATAGCGCATCTATAATTGTATTTCCAACACTGTAGCAACAATTATGTATTCTTTTCAATTCTATTTGTATATCATAAATATACCTTCTTACTTCATCCAGCTTTTCCTGTTCTGCCAATTCTCCGATACACATAATATGGTTAGATATATCATGCCGAAATTTCTTTGTATTCTCTTCCTTTTCTAGCACTGCCTCATAATAGTTTTTCTGAGTTTGCTTTAACATTCTTTCAATCTCAAGATAGCTCTTCATTTTCTGATTCATACCGTATATATAAATCAGTACTAAACCTAATATAACAATACCCAACATAGACATTGCCGACAAAAGCTGTATCATTTTCATGTTTCCCATATTATTATATTTTTTAGATAAAATATTCAGTTCTGCAATGGTCAGTGGTATTGCAACCGCCATCATAACAATGCCTGCATACATGATTCCCGTTCCAATTTGTTCCAGCTTTGTATTTTCAACCTTACTCTTGTATCTCCTAATCACATAAACACTTCCATAAAATGATATGGAAATCACATTACTTATAAGCCATCCTCTTACGCTTTTAATCCCAGATGACGCAAATAGTTTCATAAACAATTCAATAACATAATCCATGTAAAGAATCAAAAAAGTCAGTTTTACAAAACAGGTCACCCTGCTCCACCGGTTTCCACCCATTGTTATAAATAAGATAACAAAAATAATAGGTATAACCATAAATGATAAAATCTCTACCTTATCATTAATACACAATGCTAAAATTGTCATGCTCAGTGCCGCAAATAGTCCAACCCTATATCTTTTTATCAGGCTTATGTTAAACACAGCCTCTCCGGCTAAAATATATTTTACAATTTCTAATAATAGATTTAAAAAAAGTACAACTCTCATACCAAATGTTCCCTATACGCAATCTGGAATTCTTTCTTTCTCCTTTGGGATACCCTTTTTACATATCCATGAATGAATATATTTCCCTTTTCATATTTTTCTATTTTATCAATGTTGACTATACACTGCCTATTAATACGGAAAAAAGTTGCTTTCTCCAACTCCTTCTCCAATTCTGACAATGAGCTTTCTTTCCTGTATCTTCCTTCTTCCAAAATAAATTCTATCGAGCTTTCGACAGCTTCTATAAAAAAAATATCCTTGCACAATATATTATATTTTTCTCTATTTCGATATACCTCTATTTTCTTTGTTCCACCAAGCGATATAACCGCATCCTGCAACACTTCCCGGATTTCATCTATTTCAAAGGGCTTTGTAATAAAGCGAAATGTATTTATATGAAAGGCTTCCTTAAACCTGTCCACTCTGCTTGTTGCAACAATAATTTTACAGTCTTTTCCATTTTCACGAAGTTTTTTCCCAGTCTCTATTCCATCAAGCTCCGGCATCTCTATATCAAGAAATAGAATATCCGGTTTTTTGCTGTTATCTAATAATTCCTTCCCACTATAAAAGCATTCAATCTCCGCTTCGGTCTTAGTTTCTGCTAAGCATATGCTGACTTTCTTTTTTAGTATTTCGCATACAATCGGTTCATCGTCACAAATACCTATTTTTATCATTTTGTATTATACCTCTTGAAATTATCTATAACCCAATTATAGACAAACTCACAGTATTTTTCAAACAAAATAATTATAACCATAGATGCCATAAATTTTAATATGATATGGCAAGAGCCAATACCAAACCGTGAGATAAAAAGGCTCTATAACACTAAACGTTTAATATGTCTTAAATCCGCGATATCACAAGCTTTCCATCCTGCACATCAACCCTGACCTTATTAGACTCTATCCCCGCTGCCTCAAGCATCTCATCAGTGAGTTTTATCCTGTGCGCCTTGTCCAATACCGTATATTCCATTGCAGGGTGTTTCTTCAATTTCTCCGTACTTACCTTTCCGTCAGATATAAGCACTGTGCGGTCTACACGGCCTGCAAGTGCCATATCGTGTGTGACTATGATGATGGTTATACCAAGCTCTTTGTTCAGCTTATGAAACAGCTCATAGATTGTATCAGCAGTCCTTGTATCCACGGCTCCGGTCGGCTCATCCGCAAGCAGTATGTCCGGCTTATTTGCCAGCGCCACCGCTATCGCTGCGCGCTGCTGCTCTCCTCCCGATAGCTGAGCCGGAAGCTTATCCTTATGCTCCTGTAATCCCACTGCATTTAACAGTTTAAGGGCATAGCTTTTATTATTATCCTTGCGTTTTTTTATAATTTCTCCGTGTTTTAAATTATCGGTATTACCTGCATTTTCAAACATCATCACTGCCTCGACATTCTGCAGCACAGTCAGGTATGGGAACAGATTTTTGGCACTTTTCTGCCACACAAAGCCCACCTTGTCCCTGCGGTATCTCACCATTTCAGCTTCTGAATATGTGGAAATATCTTTTCCGTCAATAGTGAGTACTCCAGCCGTTGGTGTTTCCAGTCCTCCTATCATATTTAAAAGGGTGGATTTTCCGCTGCCGGATTTTCCTATTACCGCAAGCATCTCCCCTGTTTCCACCGTCAGGTCAAGCCCCTCCAGTGCCATCACCTTTTTATCGTCTGTCTCATATATTTTTACCAGTCCATCGCAGTTTATCATCTGGTTTTCTCCCTTTTAATTTAAATTACTATGCCGTCACTAAGCTCAAACACTTCATCTCCCAGCTCCATCAGGTTCGGATCATGCGTGGTCATAACTATTGTGATGTCCTCATCGTCTATCAACTCACGGAACAATCGCATGACTTCAAATCCAGAAGCGGTATCGAGTGCTCCTGTCGGCTCATCCGCAAAGACCACCTTCGGGCGATGAACCACAGCGCGCGCTATCGCAACTCTCTGCTGCTCACCTCCCGATAGTTGTTCCGGCATATGGTTCATGCGCTTTGAGAGTCCGACACGCTCGAGCAGCTCTGATACTCTGTCATGCGTATTCTCATTTATCACATCGGTTTTTGCATCTCCAATGTCATTATCCATATCAGTCAAATTCTTTTGTATCTGACGTTTATTTTTTGCAAGTCTAAGGGCAAATTCCACATTCTCATATGCCGTCATCGTGGGAATTAGTGCTATAGACTGGAATACAAATCCCATCTCATACCGCCTTAGCATTTCCCGGTCTTTCTCGGTCATCTGCTCGAGATTTTTATCCAGAAACTGCACACTTCCCTCTGTCGGCATATCAAGCGCACTAAGGATATTAAGAAGTGTGGTCTTTCCGGAGCCGGAACGCCCTTTTAAGATGGCAAGTGTTCCTTTTTTTATCTCCATGGATACTCCGTCAAGTGCGTGGACTGTTGTACCATCTCCCGCCTTGAAATATCTTTTTATATTTTGAGCAATTATCGCATTTTCCATATGTCACGACCTCATTTATCTGCTAACTATCTTCTCCAAGCCTTAGTGCCTGTGCTATCTTCATACTCTTAAGCAGTCTGCTGATAACCACATAGCATACGGCTACAGCCACGAAAAGTACTCCTGTAAGCTCCAGCATATCAGATGGATAAATATATACATTTACTCCGATATTGTGTTTCTGCGGCAGATATATGATCGATATGAGCCTTACAAACATCGCTGTTGCAGTTATACCTATGCCTGCTCCCGCAAGAAGCGGCAGTAATGATAAAAATATCTGCTCGTTTAAAAGCATTGCTTTTACCTCTCTCATTTTCATTCCCATTGCGCGGTATATACCAAACTGCAGCTCCCTCTGTTTTAGTGTCATAACCCAATACAGCAAAAATCCTACTGAGCACACTATCAGTGAAAGTATAAAACTTAATGTAAACATACCGTTTGTGATCTGCACTGTGGCTGAGTTTTTATTCTCGTCTATAAGCTGCTGCGCGGATGTTATATTCCTGTATATTTCACTCTGTACTTTTTCACTTTGAGTGTCTGTTAAATTGTCTGCTGTACTGTCTGAATTTTCACTGTTCTCACCGCCCAGATATCCCACAATATCATCCACCGTTTTTCCTTTTGACAGGTTCATCCACACACTGTACGGTGTCATGCCGAACTTTTCCACAACCGTAGCATAATTTGCAACGATCAGGTATTTCTCCTGCTCGGTCACATTTTTGTCTGCATCTGTCTCATAGGTGTAACGCTCGTAGCCCGGAAAACCTTTTACTATGGCACATACCTTTGCATTCTCGGATGCGTAGATCTGATCATCATCGACAGCCTCCGGTACATACCTTGAGTAATTTAAGCTGTCACCAACTTTAAGTCCCAGATCTTTTGCCAGATTTGAGGAAATGATGACTCCGTCCGGCTCTTTTGCCAGCTCATTCAGGTAATTGAACCAGTGCGCGTCATTAATATCATCATTTTGGTCACTCTGCAATTTCGCAGTCTCACCGAATTCTTTTGTGTTTATCGCCATAAGATATGCATCCGAAATCGAACCACTGCCTGCGGAAATGTCTACCCGCTCGTCCTCAAGCACACGCGTGACCCCGTCACAGATGCCCTCATTTTTGAGCGACTCGTATTTACCGAAATCAGGCTCGTCATACATCCAGCTTACAGAGCCATCTTTATTCTTCTGTATCCTGAGTCTGAAATCTTCGTTGTATATCGCATCACAACCCACATTGTAGACGATCCGTTTTTCCATATTGCTGTTCATGGTGCGCGCCATATTCGCGTCAAAAATACCGCTAGCCACTGTCATGATAAGAAATACTGCCAGAAATCCCTGATTGTATCTGGTTCGTTTCAGCTGTAAAAATGATGCATACATTGCCGGAGAAAAATGCTTTTTAAAGAGCCTGTCCACAAGCAGAATAATAAGTCCGGTAAGTCTTACGCACAAAAGTGCCGCTGCAAATATAAAAAGCGAATTGTCCAGTATCATGACAGGATCTATGCTCCTGTTCTCAAGAACAGATATCGCAAGCGTACTCTTCTGCTTGTTGTAATTGTAAAGCAGATATGCTGACAGAGCCAAAAGTATAACGTCTATAAAGCATTTCTCCCAAAGTGGCTTTTTCTTTGATATTCGTTCCCTGCTGCGCTCTGATATGGCATCCTTTGATTTTTTCCACACCGGAACTGTGATAAACAGCACCATGATAACTGCCGCTGCCACCGCATAGACAAGCATCTGCCATACAAATTTGTAAGTACCTATATCCTTTGCCGTAAATCTTAAAAATCCGTCTGTAGATGCGGCAGTCCGGCACATTATATATCCGAGTACTATTCCGAGTACACAGCCCGCAAACGCTATTATTCCCGACTGCTGTAAGTACAAAATAAATACCTGTAATTTTGTCGCACCGCGGCTTCTTAAAACAAGTATGTCATTTTGCTCGAGCGAAAGTATCTGTACAGATATCATTCTTATAAATAAAATCAAAAGCACAAGACACGGCAGCTCCAACGCCCAAAGCATCAGCTTTATCGTCTTCTGCTGTGTAAAAAAGCGCTCCAGCGTATCACGGATGTTGTCATTGTAGAGCTTGTCAGCATCCTTAAACTGCTCCATATAACCGTCATAAAGCGAGGCATTTTCCGTGTTGATCTGCCTGTAATCCAGCATGATAAAATCACTGTAGCTGATATTGTCCTCGCTGTAATACTGCATCATTTCGTCAAAAACATCCTGCGAAACAAATATCACATCGCCCATATCCGAAAGCGTCTTGGCCCAATATGGATCGTTTATATCTTTTTCACGACAGATCTGTGATATAACGAAAGAAATTTCCTTTTTCCCACTGCCATCAGGTACATGTAAATAGATTTTTTCACCTGCTACAAGTCCGTAGTGATCCATTGTCTTTTCGCTTATACAGCATTCGAATGTGGCTGTGCCAGTATGAGATTTTACAACATCCGCGTACTCCGAAAGTCCCGGCAGATATCCTATTGTAAAATAATTGTTAGGTCCTCCAAACTCTGTATCTGCGCGTCCTCCTGAGAGTGTGATAAGCAGCTGTGAGGAAACCTTGTTTATATCCACATATTCAGTCCACTTCTTTTCGTATCCTGACAGCTTATCAAGTACTGACTGCGAATCAGGATAATCTGCCACCGCATATGTTCCCTCGCGGCTCATCTGTGCAGGAAACTCATTCTGCTGTGTGGCATGATCCGTAAAAAGTCTGTCGAGTATCTGATTGCCCGCGCCCTTTTCAAACATAGGGTGGCACACAAAAAGTGCTATAAACAAAGCCACTCCCATAAGCAGACACAAATTTAACCATTTTCTGTTTTTTAATTTATTAATTACGAAGCCAAACATATTTCATCGCCCTCATCAATACCGTAAAGCACAAGTGTATCGCTGCCTGATGTATAATCGCCCAATATTACCGGCTGCTTTACCACGCTGTCTCCATCAATTTTCCACACATAGTAGGATATATCATCTTTGTCCATCGGATTGACCTGCTTGTGTATGATCGAAGTCGGCACCACTACCACCTTTTTAAAAGAAACATAAGAAAACTTTACAGCAGATGCCCTAGTCAGATCATCCGGTATTCCATTGTCAAGTTTTATATAAAATGCTGCATTTCCATATCCCGAATCTGTGATTCCGGTAATATGCACACCTTTATCATCCTGATTTATATATCCCTTTTGAGCAACACTACCGTAACCGGCAAAACCGATACAGCTTCCGTAGATCGTTGTACCGTCCAGCTCAAGTGATACGCGCTCTCCCACATCTGCTATATTGTCCTTATATACTTTATAGCTATTGCTATCCTTTACCTGAACCAGCAGTACGTCCGTGGAATTTCCGGTTATCTGCAGGATATCTGAGCCTTCCTCCACATTATCTCCTGCCTTGACACTCACCTTTGAAACTTTTCCGTCATTTTTGGCATATACTGAAATATTTCCTTTGCCGTCATTTCCTGCGCTTATGCTGTCATATTCTGACTGTAGCCGGGAAAGCTGATAGGTGTGGTCTGCACCGGCAAGTTTTTTCTGCAGATCAAGTAGCTGTAAGTTCAATTTCAACTGCTGCTCATCATATGCTGTAACCGGCTTTCCATCCTGCCGGTTATTTTCTTCTGCGCTGCTACCACCTTCAGATAAATCTTTTATCTGTTTATCATAATCTGCGATCTTCTGCGCATAGGATTCATTCTCCGAGTCGATTGCATTTTTTGCCTCTGTTATGGCAGCTTTGCCCTCTCCGGTATCCACCACGTAAAGCAGCATGCCCTTTTCTACCGTATCGTCCTGCTTCACATTGACCGATACGATCTGCCCTTCATAATCACAGGTTTCGGTTATCGTCCCTGCGTCAGATCTGCTGTAGCTCACACCGTAGTTTGCTATATCAAAGTCAGACCTTGTTACCGTATATTTGCTGTACTTTGTCGGAACCTGATCCGTAGAATTATAGTAGACCAGCTCCCCCTCTTTTAAGCCCTCTGTGACCTGTGTATAGTTTTCGTCAGACTCACCTGTTGTTATGATGCGTTTCTCGCGGCCGCCCTCATCATTTTTCACATAGACATATCTGGTATCGCCATCCTTATAGATGGAATCTTTTCCCACGACAAGTGCCTGATTTGCTTTTGTCTTTTCAAAATATACCGGATACATCTGTCCTGCCGTAAGAAACAGCTTTTCCCTGCTTTCCACGCACACATCCGGATAGCGGTTGTTTATCTTCGAAAGTACCAAAACCTCTGATGTATATTGAGACTCGGTGACATCATATTTTTCGCCATCGACTATCACATATTTCTTGTCATAATCACTGTATTTGTACTCATTTATAGCTGTGCCCTTTATATCCAGCACAAGGTCATCCGTATCTGAGACAATGACTATATTCTCGTATGCCGCAGCAGACCTTCCATCTGTCAGCTTCTTAGTGTAAGTGACAAGACCGCTGTGGGCTGCCTTAAGCTTTCCATCATCAACGATCTGCTGATATAAAGCCATCTGCTCATTGATCTTTTGCACTCGGTATTCGTGAAGCTGCTTATCGTACCGCTGATTTTCCTGTTCTGTGGCAATCTGCGTATTGTAATCATCTTCTGTGCTCTCTTTTTTCTCAATCTGTTCTGTTGAAAGTTCGTCCGTATCCGCAGCCTGACTCTCCCATAATTTGATCTGCGTATCCGAGATCTGAGCGGATATCTCATATGTCTCATTCTCATGCGCCAGCGCATCCTTACATTGCTGCAACTGTTTTTTTGCCTCATCCACATCACAGACTGCAAGCACATCCCCTACATTTACTGTATCTCCCGGCTCCACATATATCTGTGAAATATTTACATTGGCACTGTAGTAATTGCAGTAATCCCTCGAAACTGCGGTAGCCATCAGCACCTGCAGGGAGCCGATCGTACCGTATTCCACAGGTCTATAGGCTTCATTTAACGCTACAGGTTCTTCAAGCTTTGGTATGCTGCTTTCTGTCATTTTTCCACAGCCGCCTGCCACAAACGATACACATATCCCCAGTACTGCCAGTTTTTTTATTGATAAAAGGTTTCTGTTCTTCACTGCAAAACCACCTCATCCCCGCTTTTAAGTCCTTCTGTGATGATCCGGTAGTCTCCCACCTGATCTGCGACACTTATCCATACCGCCTGTCTGTATCCATTCTCATCCAGTGTGTATACAAAATACCTGCCATCCTTCTCATGTACTGCGTCCTTTTGCACATACACAGCATTTTCTATAGCGGGGCGCGTCACTTCCATTGAAAAAATCTGTGCATCCGATACTGCCGACATGTCCGATACCGGTTCAAAAACAAGCTTTTTATCGTCCACCTCTTTTACCTTAAGTTCAAACTCTATATCAGATGCTGTTGCCGTGTATATATCACCTACATTAAAGTCATAACCTTCCGGTCTGTCAGCTTCGTAATTGCCGTTTCCGCTGATTTCTGTTATAAGATTGCTGCCCGGTTCAAAAACTCCCGCCAAAAGCGAATTGTCCATTGCTGTGATCGTGCCATCCTCGGATGCCGTGATCTGATATCTCGACAGTTTTTCCTTAGCCTCATCAAGATAAAGCTGCGCAACCTCTGTATCCTTATCAAGCTGGGCAATATCGCTTGAATAATCCTGAGTATCATCGATTTTCATAATAGCCCTGTAGTGCTCTGCTAAAAGCTTATTCTGACTGATCTGCCCGCTGTAGTCCTCAATCTTTTTCTGTATCTCCCCGGATTTAAAAGCCACCAGTATATCGCCCTTTTTCACATGATCACCCACCGCCACATTTACCTTTTCAAGCGTAAGCTCCGTGTTTGTCGCACCATAGGAAAACTTGGTATATCCCTGCGCTCTCAGACTGATGGTAGTCTGCGGTGTGAGTGACCCGCTCTGTACCGTAACTGTCTGGTATGATATTTTCTCGTAGGAAGCTCTGTCCGTCTGTGCAAGCTCCTTTTGTGCCGCCCCACATCCTGAAAATAAAATAGAGGTAATTGCAGTGGCAAGTGTCAAACGCCCTATATATTTTTTCTTTTTATTAATCATATATTTTCCACATCTTTTCCAAATAAATATGAACCTGATCTATTATCTAAAAATGTAACTCCATGTGTAAACTTTATTGCAGCCAATAACAGTATCTTATATTAGATCATCAATCCTTATTATCGTGCCGTCTATCGCATTCACATACACCGGATATCTGTCGTAGCCCTTATCCTGTTTGGACAGACACCATGCCGGAACATAAGTATATTTATCCTTGTCAGATGCATCCTTCAAACGGATATATCCGAGCTTTAGATTGTTGTAAGTGTGATTTTGTGTAAAATCATACTGATCTGAGTTTTTTGTCATGTCATCCTTGATGATCTCTTTAATAGTGTCCATTGACAAGAGTTCTACGTTTTTTGACTCATTTACAATATCAACAGGATAAGAAATACTAAATTCCGTCACTCCCTGATCCGTCACAATAAAGGAACTGCTGCCATATGGCATAAAATCATCATAGTTATCGAGTTTCTCCCATATATCCATATTCCGGGTGAAATCGAGTGACTTGCAAAACGCTATGCCATCCACACCCTCGCCATAATCTATGATATATCCCCAGGCTGTATCCTTTATAACGCTCTCTTTATCATCAGTTTTTACGGTATCATCGCCATCCTCTATCACTCCTGCGCTCCACTCGTAGTCTGAGGTTCCTATATATACCTGTGAAGCCCTGCCTAATTTATTTTGAAATTCTTCTGACTTCTTTACAGCTTCGTCTTTGGTCAATACACACTCGTTGTCATATGCAGAGGTAGTATCTCCACCTGTAGAACCTCCATTAAGGCCCCCTACACCCTGCTCCTCTGCAAAGGATGGTGGTCCGTAATAGCCATACTCACTGCTATCATATGATGTGCCCTCACTTCCTGCTTTAAGAGGCTGTGCTGAAATATATTCAAGCGAACCGTCCTCAGCAATTCCAAACCTAAGCTCACAGAAAACATTACCAATATATCCCAGATACTCATTACAATCCGTATAGTCTGTGGCTTTTTCACGCGTATCCAGTGCAGACGGTTCTGCCTTTTCATACTGTTCCAGCAGATCATTTTCACTTTTCATCACCCTGCTGACGCCCTCTTCTGTGATAAGTCCCGCATCAATTTCCTGCTGATACCCGGCAATCGCATTTTTTACAACTTCCATACTGTGATATATCTCTTCTTTCGTATAATGAGGTATGTCGTGATAATATACGGTACTATCGCCAAAATAAGCCTCTATCACACTCTTTTTGAAATCGGCACCCACCTTTATATTCTTCACCTCAACAACCGACATGCTTTTGCAGTCCGGCAGGGTAATGTCTGCTGAAATATCCACATCCACACTTTTGTCAGATGTCTCAACAGAAAAGCTGTCATTCCATTTCGTGCTGTCGTCAAACGCACTTATATCGCTTCCTGCTTTTGTGTTTATATTTTCAGTTTCCATATTGTAATCTACTTTTTTTCCTGAACAGCCGGTTAATGCTATTGCAAGAACCAACGCCGGTATAATAACGTTTTTCCTCTTCATAGCCTCTCCTTTACAGTGAATTTTCCAAATTTATGATTGTTCCATCTATAGCGTTTACAAAGATAGCATTTTGCTCATTGGAGTAGTCTACCAGACGTGACAGTGCCCACGCCGGAACATAGCTGTATTTTCCCTGCTCACTGTCACTTCTTATCTTAAGATAACTAAGCTGTAGCTTATTGAATGACGATGCAGTATCATATTTATCAGGATTTTCCGTAATCTCCGCCTTGATGATCTGCTCTATATTTTTCAGAGAAATAAGCTCCACATCCTTATAGATCTGTGTTACATTTACCGGATATTCCATCTGCACATCAATTATTCCATCATCAGTGACTGTAAGAAGTGTACTGTCAGGCAGTGTAACATCATCTATATCACTATCAATTGCTTCATACCCCGACAAATAGGTATCCATATCAAATCCATCCTTAAATGTGATTCCGTCTATGCCGGTCGCGTATGAATAAATATATCCCCACACTGCTGTCTGATAGTCATTTCCCTCTTCGCTGTTATTAAACCCTATCCAGCTGCACTCACATTCACCTCGTTCCACCAGATCCTGCATTCCCAATTTACTAAGGAAATCCCCGGCTTCTTTTTTGGCTGATGCGGCAGATTTACTGCCCTCATTTGAGGTCTCGTCTGCCTTATCCTTTAGATCATCATCCTGAAAAGTCTGCGTTATGGTATCATAGTCCTCATTCCTTAAAGATGGTGGACCGTAATCTGTCCCGGACTGATGCAAGGCGTAAGCATGTACCTTGTGAGCCTCAAAATCCACCTCACAGAACACATCACCCTTGTAGCCTGCAAATACTTCACAGTTTTCGAGATCCTTTGCCACGGTATAAGTAGTCTTTGCCGTTTCAAGCTTATCCCTATATTCAGCCAGCCGCTGTTCCAACCACTCACTGTGAGTTTCATCCTGTGTTTTCTGCCAGTCCTCTATGACCTCATTCAGTTCGTCAACAGTATAATGATCCGGATCGTGATAATAGTACTCGTTCCCACCAAAATATAAATCCAGAAAACGCTTTTTGTAATCAGCATCTATCTTTACATTTTCCACCTCAACAACCGACATGTTATCAAAGTCTGGAACTACAATATTTGCATTTACATATACTGTTTTCTCGCCATTACCGGTCTGTATTGTAAAGTTTTCATTCCAGCCGGAGTCTGCCCTGATATCAGCTAAGGCAGACATATTTTTTGTTTCTTTACTTTCGCTCTCATTCCCATAATCTACTTTTTTGCCTGAGCAGCCTGTGAATGATGTGAGGACAAGTGCCTCGATGAGTGTCATAATTGCTGCAAATATTCTTGTATGTTTTCTCATATGCCAATCCTCCCTGATATGTCACATTTTTTCTACAACATAATTATTCCTGTGAAAGTACGGTCCGATGTAAACATTCTGTATCTTAACTCAGATCGTCCGGATGTATCACACTTCCGTCAATCGCGTTGATAAATACAGGGCATGCATTTGCAGTGTCTTTCTGCAGCAATTCCAGACTCCATGCCGGAATATAACTGTATTTTTGCATATCAGTCCGGTTGTTTACCCTTATGTATGCAAGTTTTAGAGTGTAATATTTTACATTTGTATCCAGTACATATTCATCAGCATTATTTTTAAGCTCATCCCGGGCAATATCAAATATATTTTCTAAAGGAAGCATTTCTACATTTTCCTGTTTTCTTACTATACTTACCGGGCAGTCTATAAAGAAAGTACCTATACCATATTTATCAATATAAAAATTGTAGAATTCATTATCAAAAGTATCCTCTATACTATCACCATATTTCATATTGTATCCGCTGTAATCCATCGGGTTTAAAGCATCATCAAATAATATTTTGCCAACTCCGATATTGTAGTAAAATCTATAACCACTTACACACTCATGTATATCATCTTCCTGATACACCTGATTGGCTCTTTCGTTATATCCACTCCATTTCAGCTGCGAACTCTCAGTCTGCGGGATGGATGAAAAACCTGTCTCTTTCAAAAAGCTGTCTATCATATTCCCCGCTTCTTCTATCGTGATACCCGATTCATTTTCCTCCTGCGCGATTTTCTCTCCCGATGTATCCTGTGAATCCGTGATATCATTTACCGTATCATATTCCATGAGTGAATCCGGTCCAAAGTATTGCTGCACATATCCATCGTTAAATATATTACTCCACTCATATTCATTACTTCCTGCCTTTTTGGTATATCCTTCAATCGGACCTGCGCCAATTCCCGACAGCCATTTATTTTCATCACCATCTGCAACAAAATTCACGTTATACCAAGTGTTTCCTTTTTTCCCTACAAACTCATCACATGAATCATACTCTGTAGCTATAGTCCATTCATCCCCGGCCTTTTCCAGATAATGCGTATACTCCTTCAAAAACTCAGCTCTGTTTCCTGTGCCAGATGTATCAGTTGGTGTTGTTGAGGAATTTATGGAATCAATGAGATTTTGAAGCTGTGTTTTTGTCCAATGTTCCTTATCATAGTAATAAATCTGTGACTCTCCAAAGTATGCCTTCAATACCTTTTCCTTGAGCTTTGCAGAATAAGGTATCTTTTCCACTTCAACTACTGACATTGTCTTACAATCAGGCAGTTCCACTTTTGCACTTATATCTATATTTACATTTCCAATTTCTGTCTGCACGGAAAACTCATCGCTGTAGGTCTCATCTGTACTAAAATCCTTTACATTGCATACAGCACTTTTTGTCAATTTTTCTGTATCAATGCCATAATCTACCTTTTTATCTACACAGCCTGCCAGTGATGTGAGGACAAGTGCCTCGATGAGTGTCATAATTGCTGCAAATAATCTCATATTTCGTGAAGACATGTTACCCCTTTTATCCATATGTAGCTCTCCTCCCTTTTTTTCTTTCCCGGTGACTATTCAGAATAGTTATCTTCCATGTTGTTATAATGAGTATATATGTCAGTTGTAAACTTTTTGTATCATACATTGCTTTTTTTAATAAAAAGTTTTTGTCTGCTCCATAAAAATTCCACCGCCTTCTTGACGTGCAAACATACGTTTGCTACAATGTAAATATTCTTGACTCTTAAGAAAGAAGGCTGATTATGAATACAGATATTACAAAACAACTGGAAATGGTGCTGTACAGAACCGAAGATGATAACGTAACAGTCAGTGCCTTGATAAAAGATGAAACGATATGGCTGACACAAAAAGCCATGGCTGAATTGTTTGGTATTGACAAGTCGGGCATCAGCCGCCATTTAGCAAAGATTTTTGAAACCGGTGAGCTTGATGAGGAAGTGGTTGTTGCAAAAATTGCAACAACCACTCAGCACGGAGCAATGCAGGATAAAACGCAGACTATTCCTACCAATTATTATAATTTGGATGCCATTATTTCTGTAGGTTACAGAGTAAACTCTATTCAGGCAACCAGGTTCCGTATATGGGCAACCGGTATTTTGAAGGAATATATGATAAAGGGCTTTGCTATGGATGATGAACGCCTGAAACAGGGTAAAACAGCATTTGGAAAAGACTATTTCCGTGAATTGCTGGAAAGAGTACGCTCCATCCGTGCCAGCGAACGTAGAATATGGCAACAGATAACCGATATCTTTGCAGAGTGCAGCATTGATTACAATAGAGATTCTGATACTGCATATCATTTTTATGCAACCATACAGAACAAATTTCATTATGCTATTACCGGTAAAACAGCGGCTGAAATCGTCTATAATCAAGCTGACCACACCAAGGAAAATATGGGCTTGACCACATGGAAAAATGCTCCAGATGGTCGTATTCTCAAATCTGATACCCCGATTGCCAAAAACTATTTGGATGAAAAACAGATTCGTCAGTTGGAACGTGCTGTTACAGGATATTTTGATTACATAGAGGATTTGATTGAACGTGAAAACGTCTTTACTATGGAGGAATTTTCAAAAAGTGTGAACGAATTTCTTGCGTTCCGCAGATACGATATTTTGAAAGATAATGGATGTATTTCTCATAAGCAGGCAGTGGAGAAAGCATATCAGGAATATGATATTTTTAACAAGACACAGCCAATTGAATCTGATTTTGATAAGATAGTAAAAGGATTGGAAAAGAAAATTTAATTTCTTTTCAGGATTATGATACAATTACGGAAAACAGTTTTTTTAGAATCTGACAAATCGTTAAGAAAAGAATCGAAGGTGGTGCAAACGAAAAAGCAGTATTGAGACTTTTCATTAACTG
>OLGY01000667.1_pt1 | contig 21986 bp, 20 predicted proteins | sample 1605951 | NCBI WGS metagenome assembly OLGY01 (sample SAMN03283280) | human gut metagenome | biome: human-associated habitat; material: feces | host: Homo sapiens | place: Peru | collected 2012
AAACATAGGCCAAGAAAGGAAAAATCATAAATTCCTGACCTAAATTTATGATACGTAATATGGAATATACACAAATCAAAATTAGTAGTCAAGATGATCCAAAAAGATTTTATAGAGTATTAGCTGTTAAAGGCAATCCTGATTTATTAACACTTGGAGCGCTTATTGGTTGTAGTATCAACGCTTGGTTTGAACATGCTTATTTATTTAGAATAAAAGGTCAAAGGGAAGCATATGCTTTTGATAGTTGGGAAGATGAATATTTTTTGCCAATGAGTAAATATCATTTATCAGATTTAGGAGATAAATTTGAGTATTGTTATGATACTGGCGAAAACTATGATTTTGATTGTAAAGTCATGAAACGCAAAGTTAATGTCGATTATGAAGATGAAGAAGAAGCTGATTTAGCTTTTGTGGTAAAGGGTGCAGGACAGGGAATCTTTGAAAATGATCACTACACCATGTGGCGTTATTTTGGAGGCCTGATAGATCCAAATTCTAATGAAGAAAACGACGAACAGCGCCTTCCTATGAATATGGAATTTGAGACTTATGGTGATTTTGATAAACCACTTGATTTAGAAGATTATGAATATAGTGATTTTTATATCGAAGAATTAATAAAAAGTTGGGAATTAGGAAGCGAACTACTGGGATAATATGCTAAATAAAAAGAAGGGTTTCACATTAGCTGAACTGTTGATTGTTATAGCTATTATAGGTGTACTAGTTGGTATTGCGATTCCTGTTTTAAATTCTCAATTAGAAAAATCTAGAAAAGCTAAGGACTTGCATACTGCTAGATCTATCGAATCAGTACTTGCAACAGCTGTTAATGATGGAACTATTGAATTAGCGCCACCTAATGTAGCAGGCCAAGCTTCTGGTATTTGGGTCATCGTTACACGAGATAAAAATAGTTGGCCATCTGGTTATCCTGATAACGCAAAAGCACATAATACTTATTTTTGCGGTGCCAACACAACGGTTAGAATTAATGGAAAAGAAAATGGCAAAGATTGGGCTGTTTACAATGATGAAATTGAAAAAATTGTAAGTGAAGCGGGCTTAATAGGTGATGGTCTTAAGGTTGTCAGTAAAAATAAGAATAATGATTCGTGGGATTGGTATGGCGTGGAAGTCTATTATCATAAAGGCGACATAAAAACAAAGATTTTTAGCGGTAATAAAGATAATACGTCAAATGTCACCGAGATTGATGACACTTACAATAATATTGGGAAGATGATTGGTTAAATATGGAATATATACAATATCCTGGTGCTTTAAAAGAATTAGACAAATTCAAAGATAATAAAGTATACATGATGGCTGATAAGAGAAGCTATGATACTTTTGATAATGTTAATAATTTTAAGGTAGAAATCTTTAATGGTGAATGTACTATAGGGGAAATTGAAAAATTATTTCTTTTACTGAAAGATTTTGATGTAGTTATTGGCTTTGGTGGTGGCAAGATTTTAGATGTGGCCAAGGCTCTAGCTCATTTTAATAAGAAATATTTAATTATTATTCCAACAAGCGCATCAAATGATGGACCATGTACTGCCTTGTCTGTTCTTTATCATGAAGATGGTAGTCTTGATAGATATCTATATCTTGATAAGAATCCTGATTTAGTTTTAGTTGACACCAATATTATTATTGCTTGTCCAACAAGATTAACGATAGCTGGCATGGGCGACGCCTTGTCTACTTATTTTGAGGCCAGAGCTAATGGTAAGATTAATGATGAGGCTAGGGAATGTTTTGATAATCTAATGAAATACGGAATAGATTCAATATCGGGCTTTGAGAATAAAGAGATAGGTGAGCTACAAGAAATCATTATTAGAACTAATATCTATTTATCAGGAATTGGCTTTGAAAAGTGTGGTACCAATTTAGCACATGAAATTAGTTATAAATTAGATTGTTCTAAGATGCATGGTGAAAAAGTAGCCTATGGTACTTTAGTGCAGTTGTGTCATGAGACGGCTGAAGAATTTGAAGAAGTATATAAGTGGTGTAAGAAAATAGGTTTACCGACTTCTTTAAAAGATTTGGAAATTGAAACGCTTGATTTAGGCGAAGAAATAAATAAGAGTATTTTGAAGTTGGAATTGCTAAATAAATGATAGAATTGTTTCATGAGTTGGCAAGATAAATTTAATGATTGGGAATTAGAAAAGGGCAGAGATTATTTTGAAATGAATAAAGTCCTTTTTATTGACCGTGACAACAACATTTTCACTGCACAAGTTGCAGGATCAGACTATTATTCTGAATATAAAGTTACTACTGTAATCAATAATAAGGGTGAAGTAACTGCTCAAAAATGTACCTGTCCAAGATACAGGGACAAGGGTTATTGTAAACATATAATTGCTACTTTATTTGAAATAGAAAAGGTTTTTCCTGATGTCTTAAAGGGCAGCTATAAGGATACAAGATATACTTATATTAATAATCCTAAATCAGATATTGATATCGAAAATTTAATGGGTGACTATTATATGTCTGAGGAAACTTATAAGAGGGCTAAGACTATTTGTCTAAATAAGCCTAATATGATTTTAGATAATAAGAACTTTTATGATGATGATGTTGCCTATAATTTCTTAATCGGTAGTGGTAGAGATTATGTTAATTTTAAATTCACTGCTAATAGAATCATCTTATTTAATTGTCATTGTCAAGAATGCATGAGACGGCCTTATTATGAAAGATATAAATTGTGTGCAAATAAGGCTGCTGCCCTAATGATGGTTGAAGACTATTTTGTAGACCATAAGTTTGATAAGACTAATAGATTAGGTCAAAACTTTTTGGATTATAGTAAGGAAAAACGTAGTTCTAATATAATGGGACGAAGTGAAAGTATTCATCTTATCCCATCTTTTACTTTTGATAGAGACAAGGATGAATATTTAATAAAGTTTAAGGCTGGCAAAGATAAGCTATTGAATATCAAAGATCTTTCTTATTTCATTGATTGTTATAAAAGAAGTGCTAAATATGATTTAAGTACTAAAGTTACTCTAGATTTTAGTAATGATGATATAGCTGAAGATTCGAAGGCTTTATTTAAATATCTTACCGATTATATTGAAGAATCTCATTCTTTTTACAATCATATAAATCGTAGATATTACGTGGCTAATCCCTCTTATTCTTCTATAAGTTTAGATAAAACTAGGATAGATAAACTATTTGATTTATCTTATGGCAGGGAAGTAGAGCTAATCTATAAAGAATACGATGAAAAGGATAAATCATTGATTAACTTAAGCATTGTGAATAATGATTTACCTATTACTATCAGTCCTGAAATTGTTGATGATAAACTTCAAAGTGTGACGATAAGTCATCCATCTTTCTCATGTTTCAGTGGTGAAAAATATAAATATTTAATAGGACCTAATAAGTTTTCAAGAATCCTAAATGATAATGAAATAGTTGATGTGATCTATGGATTAAACGGAAATGATATCAAGATTGGTGCTAGTAATTTAGGCGATTTTTATTATGATATTTTGCCTAAATTAAAGACTTATCAAAATCTAATAATCGAAGATGAAGATAAAATAATAAAGAATGTTCCTGTGCGTCCTGTTTTTAAATTTTATTTGGATGCCTTAGATGGAATAGTTACTTGTAAGTGTGATGTTTATTATAAGGAAGATAAATATAATATTTTAGATAAAAAGGGAACTAGAGACTTTGAAAGAGAAAAAAATGTTTTAGAATACCTTTTAGAAGACTTTGAAGAATATAAGGATGATGAATTATGTATTAAAAATGATGAATGTTTATATCATCTATTAACTTCTTTAAATGAATTAAGAGAATATGGTGAAGTATTCTCTACAGCTCGTTTTGATTCTTTAGGTGTTAAAAAGAAGGTAAAAGTTTCTGTTGGTGTTCGTGTTCAAAGTGACTTATTAAATCTTAATTTAATCTCCGATCTTGAAAAAGATGAACTTTTAGCTGTTTTAAGCAGCTATAAACAAAAGAAAAAGTATCATCGACTAAGAAGTGGCGAATTTGTTGATATGAACGATAAGGACCTTGATAAGTTATTAAGCTTAAAAGAGGAAATGAATATCACTGATAAGAAGTTCTTAAAAGAAGATATCAAGTTACCTTCGTATCGTATTTTATCTTTAAATGAAGAATTAAATGAATTTGAAAGTATCGACGTTAAAAGAGATAAGCTTTTCGATGATTACGTGAAACGCTTTGAACAAATTGATGTCAGTTCTTATAGTGTGCCTAAAGATTTAAATGCTGATTTAAGATCTTATCAAGTATATGGATTTAAGTGGTTGAATGTTTTATATGACTGTGGTTTTGGTGGCATTTTAGCTGATGAAATGGGCCTTGGTAAGACTTTACAGGTTATTTCTTTATTAGCTTATAGAAACAAGGAAAAGATTAAATCATTGATTGTAACACCTGCTTCGCTTGTATATAACTGGTATGCTGAATTTAATAAGTTTGCACCTTTTATTAAAGTAGGTATGGTAGTAGGCAATAAGGATGAAAGAAGTGCTTTATTAACCCGTAGGCATGAATATGATGTCTTAATTACTTCATATGACCTATTGAAAAGAGATATCGATTTATATTCAGACATCAGTTTTGATGTTGAAGTAATCGATGAGGCTCAATATATCAAGAACCAAACAACCGGTGCTGCTAAGGCTGTTAAAGAGATTGATAGTAAGAAGCGTTTTGCGCTTACTGGTACGCCAATTGAAAATAGATTGTCAGAACTATGGAGCATCTTTAATTACTTGATGCCTGATTATTTATATTCTTATGAATACTTTAGAAAACATTTTGAATCGCCGATTGTGAATGATGGTGATGAATATGCTTCCAATATGTTAAAAAAGATGATTGGACCTTTTATCTTAAGAAGAAGAAAGATGGATGTTTTAAAAGACTTGCCTGAGAAGATCGAAAGAGTTTATTATGCCAATTTTGATTCTAGACAAAAGGAAATCTATGATGCTCAGGTTATGAAGATTTCTAAATTAGTAGAAAATGAAGATGAGAAGGCTTTCTCTACTAGTAAGATTGCGATACTGGCAGAACTTATGAAAGTAAGACAAATATGTTGTGATCCATCTTTGTTGTTGGAAAACTATAAGGGTGGTAGTGCTAAGAAGGATACCTGTTTACAATTGATAGAAGAATCGATTGATGGCGGTCATAAGCTTTTAGTTTTCTCACAATTTACTTCAATGTTGGAAATTTTGGAAGAAGAACTAAATAAGAAAAAAATCGCTTATTATAAGATAACTGGGGCTACTGATAAGAAAGAAAGACTAGAATTATGTAATAAGTTTAATAAGGATGATGTTAAGGTCTTCTTGATATCACTGAAAGCTGGTGGTACTGGTTTAAATCTAGTTGGCGCTGATATCGTTATTCATTATGATCCATGGTGGAATGAGGCTGTAATATCCCAGGCAACCGATAGAACCCATCGTATAGGGCAAACAAATACGGTTACTGTTTATAAGTTGATTGCCAAGGATACTTTGGAAGAAAAGATTTTGAAGTTACAAGAAGATAAACAGAATCTAGCTGATGAAATCTTATCTGGTGCTAATACATCATTGAGTAGTATGTCTAAGGATGAATTGTTGGAGTTGTTAAATGGAAATTAGTAGAGGGAAACAAGAAGCTAAAGGATTAAACTGTTATCGACTTACACTTAATGTTTGGGAAGGAAATGATAGTGCTAAAGCTTTCTATGATAAAATGGGGATGAAGGTAAAAGAATATACAATGGAATATATCTTGAAGGAGGAAAAATAATGAAACTTGCAGCTGCTTTAATTGAAAGAGCTGATCTACAAACTAGATTGACTCAATTACAGACTAGACTTTTAAATAATGCGAAAGTTCAAGAAGGTGTAAAGCCTAATGAAGATCCAAAAGATTTATTAAAAGAACTTGATGAAGTGAGTAAACAACTTGAGGATTATATTTATCGCATTAATATGACTAATGCGGCAACTTTACTTGATGGACTGCCTTTGACTTCTTTGTTGGCTAAAAAAGATGTCTTGACTAAAAAGATTGGTATTTTAAGAGCTTTCTTGAATGAAAGTAGTGCTTTGGTTGATCGCTATTCTTTAAAGGAAATCAAAATTGATAGTACTGTTGATGTCGCAAAACTTCAAAAAGATCTTGATGCTTTAAGTAAAGAATTAAGAGAACTTGATCAAAAGATTCAGGAAATTAATTGGACAACTGATCTAATTTAATTTTAAAAGTTGGTAGTCTATTATGGGATGCGATCTCACTTGTTTGAGAAGGAAACAAGACTAACAGGAGCACTAAAACCGGTGCATAAACTTATTTTTATGGTCAGCATTGTTACAGGTGCACATATATAAATAATTGTTATTACCTAGCATCAATAATAGATGAGGGTGTGGTATGGGGAAAGTCGGTATCTATTGGATATCGATTTTATTTTGACTGTGTTAGAATTGTTGAGTATGGAAAAACAAATTAACTTAAAACATTCTTTATCTTTCTTCTTTCTTCATGCGATAACTTGCATTATCTATGGCTTTAGTGTTTATACCTTGAAGGAAAGAGGATTTAGTGCCTCTAATGCAGGATATTTCTTGGCCGCCTCATCTTTTATTGCGATATTCTTACAAATATTTCTAGCTGATATTTGTGATAAATCAAAGAAAATAAGCGTTTTTGAGATGAGTGTTATTTGTGCCTTATTGATCTTTATTTGTGCTGTATGTAATTATTTTATTAACAGTGCTAATGCTTTGTTGGCAATCATCTTTATCATTGGCACTAGTCTATATATTGGTATAGAACCTTTAATTAATACTTTAAGTAGTAAGTTTCTATATTGTGGTATTAAGATAGATTTTGCCAAGGCTAGGGCCTGTGGTTCTATTTCTTATGCCATCTTTTGTTTCGTATTAGGCTATTTATCTAATCTATTTTCTTATAAGATAATCATTGTCTTCTTTATTCTGATGTCGTTTGGTTTATTGTGCGATTTGTTACTTTTAAGAAAAGATTATCAAATAGTGAATAACAACATTGTTGTTACTAAACAAAAGATTTCATATAAAGAATTCATTAAGAATAATAAATATTTTGTCTTATTAATTGTCTTCTTAAGTTTTATCTATTATGGCTATTTAATGTTAGATAATTTCATGATTCTGATTGTTGAAAATGTTGGTGGTAATAGTAATGACTTAGGCAGTATTTTAGGTGTTAAGGCTATTATTGAATACTTAGGTATTTTATTGATATATCCCTTCTTTATTAAAAGATTAAGTTTAAACAAAGTGTTGCTACTGGCTGCGTTCATGTTCTTGTCAAAGGCAATATTATTAGTATTAAGTGGCAATGTAACTTGTTTATATTTAACTCAAATTATTCAATGTCTTTCATTCTCATTAATGATGCCAGGTGGTGTAGCTTTGGCTACTAAGGTATTAAAAGAAGACGAGATCACAAGAGGCCAGGCTTTCTTAACTCTAGCTTGTGTTTTTGGTTCCTTGTTTGGTTCATTAACAACAGGCTTTATCATCGATAATCTTGGTGTTAAGTATATGGAATATATGGCGGTTGTTGCAAGTTTTGTTGGTTTTCTTGGTTTTGTGGTATTAATAAATAAGGTGAACAAAAATGGATAAGTGTATTTATAGTAAATATTGTGGTGGCTGCTCAATGCAGGGTATTAGCTATCCTAAACAATTAGAGATGAAACAGGAACATGCTTCAAATTTATTAAAAAAGTTTGGCGATGTTGAAGAGATTATTGGTTGTAAACATCCCACAAACTATCGTAATAAGGTTCAAGTGTCTTTTGGTTATGATGATAAGCGTCGTTTAATCTGTGGCAATTATGTAAGTTCTACCCATATGATCGTGCCTATTAAAGAATGTATGATTGTGGATGAAAGGGCTAATGAACTAATTGATTCAGTATTAAGAATTGCCACCAAATATAAGATTAGTGCTTTTGATGAATATTCATATAAGGGTTGTCTAAGACATCTTTTAATTAGAACTAGTAATCTTGGTGAGGTGATGTTGGTTCTGGTTACTGGTAGTTTTAATATTAATAAGAAGGAACAATTTATTAGGGATATCCTAAAATATAATCCATATGTTACAACGATTGTTCAAAACTTTAATAATAAACATACTTCAATGATTTTAGGTGATAAGAGTACTGTTTTATATGGTAAGGGTTATATTAAAGATGAATTATGTGGCCTAGAATTTAAGATTAGTCCTTCAAGTTTCTATCAAATTAATAGATTTCAAACTGAAGTTTTATATAATACGGCATTATCATTAGCTGATTTTAAGGGCGATGAAACAATTATTGATGCTTATTGTGGTACTGGCACTATCGGTATGATAGCTTCTAAAAATGTTAAAAAGGTGTTAGGCGTAGAACTTAATAGTTTTGCGATCAAGGATGCGATTAAGAATGCTAAGTATAATAAGATTGATAATATTGAGTTTGTCTGTGATGATGCTGGTCATTATATGGAAAATATGGCTAATAATCATTTACATTTAGACGCTCTTATTATGGATCCACCAAGAAGTGGTGCTTCTATTAAATTCTTAAAGTCGGTATTAAGACTTAAGCCTAAGAAGATTATTTATATTTCTTGTGGTATAGAATCTTTAAGAGATAATTTGTCTTTTTTAACTAGAGATGTTTATAGTGTAAAGACTATTCAACCGGTTGATATGTTTCCATATACTTCTATAGGGCACGTTGAGAATATCGTTGTTTTGGAAAGAAAATAATATGCAAAGATTCTTATCCTTATTAGGTGTACTAATCATCCTATTTATTTCTATTTATAATAAGTCTTTTGATAAGATTCCATCTAACATTCATTACATCTTATTTATCGTTGGTGCTTTGATGATTGTGGTTGGCAATTATAATAAATGTTAAGCCTTTTAAAGGGCTTTTTAAATTTTGCTTACATGAAAAATATAATTGGTGTAAAATGTGTAAGTTAATACGAAAGGAGTTATTTTTTTAATGATAAAAGAGTTGTTAAAAAGCGTTCGTGAATACAAAAAGTCAATGATTCTTACTCCTATTTTGGTTATTGGCGAAGTAGTCATGGAAGCTATAATCCCTTATACTATTGCCCTTTTAGTTAATGAAATAAAGGCGGGCTGTGGTGTTGATAGAATACTACATTATGGCTATATCTTATTAGCTATGGCAATGACCTCATTATTATTTGGCTATTTGGCTGGTAGAACTTGTGCTTTGGCTACTTCGGGTTTTGCGAAGAATCTAAGACATGATGTTTTCTACAACATTCAAGATTTTTCATTTAGTAATATTGATAAGTTCTCTAGTGCTTCTTTAGTTACTAGATTGACTACTGATATTCAAAATATTCAAATGGCCTTTATGATGCTTATAAGAATGGCTTTTAGAGCACCATTGAACTTAATTTTCTCATTCTTTATGGCCTATTACATGGGCGGTAAGATGGCAATTATTTTCTTGATTGTGATTCCTATTTTAGCTTTTGGTCTATCATTTATTATTAAGATTACTATGCCCTTATTTAGAAAAGGTTTCCCTAAGTTTGATGTTTTAAACAATTCAATTGAAGAAAATATCAAGGGCATTAGGGTAATTAAGTCTTTTGTAAGAGAAGACTATGAACAAGAGAAGTTTAATGCTGCTAGCAATGATATTAGAGATATTTTTACTAAGGCCGAAAGAATCTTGGCTTTCAATAATCCTTTGATGCAGATGTGTATGTATTCAACAATGTTGTTTGTCTTATATTTTGGTTCTAAGACTATCATTACTACAAATGGTGTAGCCTTAGATATTGGACAATTCTCAACTATGCTTACATATAGTTTCCAAATTCTTTCTTCTTTGATGATGTTGTCAATGTTATTTGTAATGTTGACTTTCTCACAAGAGAGTGCTGAAAGAGTTTGTGAAGTATTGAAGGAAAAATCTAATCTGGTATCACCTGAAAATGCCGTCACTATTGTAAAGGATGGTTCAATTGATTTTGATAATGTCCGTTTTAAGTATGCTAAGTCAAGTGAACATGCGGTCTTAAAGGATATTGATGTTCATATTAAATCAGGCGAGACAATCGGTATTATCGGTGGTACTGGTAGTGCTAAGACATCATTAGTACAACTTATCCCAAGACTTTATGATGTAAGTGAGGGTAGTGTAAGAGTTGGCAAAAGAGATGTTAGAGACTATGATTTAACAGTGCTTAGAGATTCGGTAGCCATGGTGCTTCAAAAGAATGTCTTGTTCTCAGGTACGATTGCGGATAATATTCGTTGGGGTGATAAGAATGCGTCAATGGATGAGATTAAGCATGTATGTCATTTAGCTTGTGCCGATGAATTTATTGATTTGATGCCAAAGGGCTATGATACTTATATTGAACAGGGTGGTACTAATGTTTCAGGTGGTCAGAAACAAAGACTTTGTATCGCTAGAGCATTGTTGAAGAAGCCTAAGATTTTAATCATGGATGATTCTACAAGCGCTGTGGATACTAAGACTGATGCCTTGATTAGAAAGGCAATGAAAGAGTATATCCCAGAGACTACTAAGATTATCATTGCTCAAAGAACTTCAAGTGTTGAGGATGCTGATCGTATTATTGTCATGGATAATGGCAAGATTGATGCCATTGGTACTAGTGAAGAACTTTTAAAGAATAATAAGATTTATCAAGAAGTTTATTATTCTCAAAACAAACAAGGCACTGAAAGGGGTGAAGAACATGAGTAAGAAGAAGAATCAGATTGCGACTGTTAAGCACTTATTTAAGATGTTATTTTCTTTCTATCCTAAGCTTTTACCACTTATTATTGTCTTGATTATTGTCAATGCGGTAATTAGTTCTATTCCTGCTATTTTCCAACAAAATGTAGTAGCTTTAATTCAAGAAGCTTTTGAAAATAATTTGCCTTTTGAACAAATAAAACCAGATGTTGTTAGATTGATTAGTATCTTAGCTGCATTTTATTTAACTAGTTTGATTGCGGGTGTTGCCTATAACCAACTTATGGCTATCTTTACTCAAGGCTGTTTAAGTAAGATTAGAATTAAGTTGTTTGATCATATGGAAACACTTCCTATTAGATTCTTTGATACTCATCAAAGAGGTGATGTTATGTCTTACTATACAAATGATGTTGAGCCTTTAAGACAAATGATTTCTCAATCATTCCCACAGTTAATGATTTCAGCTGTTACTTTGACAACTATACTTTGTATTATGTTTTACTATAGCATCCCTATGGCTCTAGTTATTATCTTGGGTGCGGTTCTTTCAATCTTTATTACTAAGAAGATTGGCGGTAAATCATCAAAGTATTTCGTTGCTCAACAAAAAAATGTTGCCAAGACTGAGGGTGTTATCGAAGAGATGATCAATGGTCAAAAGGTTATTAAGGTATTTAATCATGAAGATGATACTAAGGCTGACTTCGATAAGGTAAATGATGAGTTGTTTGAGGCAACATATTTAGCTAATAAGTATTCAAATACTTTAATGCCTATTTTAAATAATGTCTCTTATATTGTTTATGTTTTTGTGGCTGTTGCGGGTGGTTTCTTTATTGAAAAGGGTGCACCAAACTTCTCCATTTCAGGCTTACCATTCTCTATTGCGGTAGTGGTACCTTTCCTTGGCATGTCTCGTCAATTTGCAGGTAATATCCAACAAATATCTCCTCAAATTAATTCGATTGTCATGGGTTTAGCTGGTGCTAGACGTGTCTTTGAATTATTAGATGAAGAAAGTGAACAAGATGAGGGCTACGTAGAGCTTGTCAATGTTAAGAAAGTTAATGGTAAGCTTGTTGAGTGTAAAGAAAAGACTAATATGTGGGCTTGGAAACACCCTCATGGTGATGGTACTTTAACCTATACTGAGCTTAAGGGGGATGTTAGATTCTTTGATGTAGATTTTGCCTATAATCCTGATAAGCAAATTCTTCATAATGTTTCCTTATATGCTAAACCTGGTCAAAAGGTAGCTTTTGTAGGGGCTACTGGTGCTGGTAAGACTACTATTACTAATCTAATTAATAGATTCTATGATATTGCGGATGGCAAAATTAGATATGATGGTATCAATATTAATAAGATTAAGAAGACTGATTTACGTAAATCTTTAGGCATCGTATTACAGGATACTGTCTTATTCACAGATACTGTAATGGAAAATATCAGATATGGTAGACTTGATGCATCTGATGAAGAATGTATTGCGGCTGCTAAACTAGCAGGTGCTCATGAGTTTATTAAACATTTACCTGATGGTTATAACACAATGTTGCATGGTGATGGTTCTAACTTGTCTCAGGGTCAATGTCAATTGTTGGCAATTGCTAGAGCGGCTGTAGCTGATCCTCCAGTTATGATTCTAGATGAGGCAACATCTTCTATTGATACAAGAACTGAAAGCTTGGTACAAAGTGGCATGGACAAGTTGATGCAAGGTCGTACGGTATTTGTCATCGCTCATAGATTATCTACGGTAAAAAATTCTAATGTGATTATCGTCTTAGACCATGGTCGCATTATCGAAAGAGGAACTCATGAAGAGTTACTTGAAAAGAAGGGTCAATATTATCAGCTATATACTGGTGCCTTTGAACTAGAATAATGTATTTAAAAAGGATTATCTTATTTGGTAATCCTTTATTTTTCGATAGTTGATTTATCCGCTTTCTTCCAATTATTCGCATGGGTTTCAAATGAATTTTCATTGTATTGATCAAAACCGTCATCATTTCCAGAACCAACTCTCATAGTTCCATCTGAATATAAGAAAACGGCATAAAAATTCCATCCATCATTGTTGACATCTTTTGATTTAACACGATAATTTAGGATCTTGTTTTTATCTAATAATTTTTTTAAACGTTCATAATTATGATCGCCACTATGATAATCTTGGCCATTAATTTTGACATTGCCATGTTTCTTTTCATTGTGCATTAATAATATCATTTTATTGGCTTTGAAATGGTATAATTCGTTTATTGGGTTAAAGATATGAAAAAACATGTAAAGATTAAGACCGTAGGGATAATTTCGGTAAGTATTGTTGCTGTTTTAGCTTGTTTTTGTATATTTTATGCTTTCTATGCCAATAGACAATATGAAATATCAAGTGATGCGACATTAGACTATATTAGTGCTGAAAAGGCTATTAAGCGTTTTGAGATGGGTACTAATAAACTAAATAGACAAGTGAGGCTAGCGGTTAGTTCGCTTGACCAAAAATATATCGATGAGTATTTTGTTGAATATAGTATTATCAATAATCGACAAAAGGCTATTGATGAATTGGAAAAATTAGCTAATGAATGTGATACAACTTGTTCCTTGGATGAAGCGATGGAATTATCTAATCGTTTGGTAGAGTCTCAAAAATATATTTTAAGATTAATCGAAGAGTCTATTGAAAAGGATAAAGATAAATGGCCAACTTCTTTATTGGATGTTGAACTAAAAGAAGCGGATAAAGATTTAAGTGATTTAGAAAAGATTGAAAGGGCTAAGGCTTTAATTGGTGATACTAATTATGAGACAACCAATATGTTTATAATGAACAAGGTCTCAACTTCTTTAAATAAAATTAGTAATGAATTATTAAAGAAACAAGATAGTGCTTCTAAGGCTTATAAGAGTGCTTATATGATGTTAGAAATTGGCATTGGTTTATTTATGATTGAAGGAATATTGATTTGTTTATCAATCTATTTTCTAATCATTAGGCCATTGTTGATACTTAATGAACATATTAAAGAGAATAAGGAGATTCCTTTGGTTGGTGCTTATGAACTTAGGACAGTAGCTAATACTTATAATGAGGTTTATAGGGAAAACGAAGCAAGAGAGATGCTTATTAAGCATAAGTCGGAACATGATCCTTTGACTGGCTTGTTAAATAGAGGAACTTTTGATTCTATTTTGAATCTTTATGTTAAGGATGAAAATAATTTTGCGCTTATTTTAATTGATGTGGATACTTTTAAGAGCATTAATGATACTTATGGTCATGCGGTGGGCGATATTATCTTAAAGAAGGTAGCTGATTTGTTGACACTAGCTTTTAGAAGTATTGACCATGTATGTCGAATTGGTGGTGATGAGTTTGCGATTATCATGGTCGATATGAATAGTGAATTAAACTATACTATTTCCGATAAGATTAATGAGATTAATAGACAGCTGAGAGTTTCTAAAGATGGGGAGCCAACAGTTTCTATAAGTGTTGGTATTGCGCTAAGTGATAGAGAAAATCCAGGTGAAGATATATTTAGGGATGCAGATAAGGCCTTATATCAAACTAAGGAAAGGGGTAGAAATGGTTATACTTTCTACTAAGATTAGATTATGATTAAACCTATATGTAAGGATATATTTTTCTTGTCTAAGAAGGCAAGAAAAGCTACTAAAGATGATATTGGGATTGCCTATGATCTTTTAGATACTATCAAGGCTAATAGTTATCAATGTATTGGGATGGCTGCTAATATGATAGGAGAGAATGTTTCTATCATCGTGGCTCAAGTTGGAATGTCTTATCTTGTGATGTTTAATCCGGTTATCATTAGTACTAAGGGTGAATATAAAACGCAAGAGGGATGTTTATCGCATAATGGTGAAAGACCTTGTGTGAGACACCAAACTATTAAAGTTAAATATGATGATATTAATTTCAAGAGCCATATAGAAGAGTTTAAAGGATTGACCGCTCAAATCATGGAACATGAAGTTGATCATCTAAAGGGAATTTTGATTTAGAATATGGAAATTATTGATAGAGCCAAGAATATTCTTGTTTATCTTGATAAAGCTAGAAGTATAAAAGGTAAGTACGCTAGTGATGTTAAGCTAATTACTTATGATATTATTGAAAAAGAAACTGAGAAAATCTTAGAAACAATACCACTAGAGGAATTAACTAATCGAAAAGCTGGCATTCATATTAAATATCTATATGATGCAGGATATAAGAATATAGCTGATTTAAAGAAAGCTAATATTTTTATGATTGGTCAGATTGAAGGTATCGGGGTTGATACTTCTTATGTGATTAGAAAACTATTAAATGATATAAGCTATGATGTTAGTAAACAGGCTAAATTAAGAATCAGTGTTGATAATCAAAGTGATGATTACTATTGTTTATTATCAAAACTTGTTAAGTATCAAAAACTTGATGGAATTATAAAGGATATTTCTAATGTTGATATTAATAGTATTAAGACTTGCATAGATAATAAAGATGGTAGCAAGTTATCTTTATTACTAAATGGAATAGAGGGAAAAAAGATAAGCGATATCTTCAATAAGTTAGATAAGGCTATTAAAGATGATAGTAATCCTTTTGAATATTTTAAAGATAACTCAATTATATTAATCAATTGTTTAGAAGAAATTGTTCCTGATGTTACCTTGAACATGGATGATAATTTTGGTTTACCAAAAGAGATTGTCGAAGAAGTTAAACAGCAGGAAATCAAGGAAGCTGGTTTAAAATGTCGGCTTCGTAATTACCAAAAATGGGGCGTAAAGTATATTCTTAACCAAAAGAAAGTTTTATTGGGCGATGAGATGGGCCTAGGTAAGACTATACAGGCTATCGCTACTATGGTTTCTTTAAACAATATGGGTGAGAATAAGTTTTTAGTGGTATGCCCAGCTAGTGTTATTATCAACTGGTGCAAGGAAATAAGTGAAAAGAGCACTTTAAGTGTTATTAAAATCTATGGCGATCATAAACAAGAGATGTTAGAGAAATGGAAGAAGTATGGTGGTGTTGGTGTTACAACATTTGAGACTACTTCTATGTTTTCTATAGATTTTAAATATTCAATGTTGATAGTGGATGAAGCTCATTATGTAAAGAATTATGAGACAAGAAGATCAACAAATGTTAGGGCTTTATGTGAACATACTGATAGAATTCTATTTATGTCAGGTACACCACTTGAAAATAATGTGAAAGAGATGATTGGTTTAATCAATATCCTAAGACCTGATATTGCCAAGAAATTAAAGGGCAAGGAATATCTATCACAAGCATCTTCTTTTAAGGAAATTATTACACCTGTTTATTATCGTAGAAAAAGAGAAGATGTTTTAAAGGAGCTTCCTGAGATGATTGAAAAGAATCAGTGGTGTTCTTTATTAAGCGAAGAAAAGAAAGTCTATTATAAGGCGGTTTTATCTGAAAATTATTCGATGTGTCGTAGGGTTTCTTTTAACATGGAAGATTTGACTAAGTCTAGTAAGGCTTTACGTTTAAAAGAGATTGTTGAAGAAGCTAGACTTGATAATCGTAAGGTTATTGTCTTCTCTTTCTATCTAAATACGATCGAAAAAGTTTGTGAACTATTTAAAGACATCTGTATAGGACCTATCAATGGTTCTTTGTCTCCTAAGAAAAGACAGGAATTAATCGATGAATTTACTAAAGATGATTCTAAGGTTGTTTTAGCTGCTCAAATACAATCTGGTGGTACCGGTTTAAATATTCAAGCTGCTTCGGTTGTTGTCTTATGTGAACCGCAATTTAAACCATCAATCGAAAATCAAGCTATATCTAGAGCCTATCGTATGGGGCAAACTAGAAGTGTCTTAGTACATCGTTTGTTGTGTGAGAAGACTGTTGATGAAAGAGTTACTAAGATGTTGGCTGATAAACAAAAGACTTTTGATTATTTTGCGGATGAAGCATTAGCTAGTAAAGAAGAAATGGAAATCGATGATACTACATTTAGTAAAATCATGAATGAAGAAGTCACAAGAGTTTCTAAGGAAATTGTCAACGAATCTTAACATTTTTATAAGATTTTAGCTCACATAATTGGTGGGTTTTTTCTTTAAAGGGAAATACAATCAAAAGAGAGGTTATTTATGCGTAAAAAGTATTTAGACAATCTTCGTTTGACTGTTGTTGTAATGGTTGTAATCTATCATGTTATTTATTTCTATAATGGTACTAATGGAACATCCTTAATGGATGCTTATTTGTACTTTGTCTATCCTTGGTTTATGTTTATCATCTTTTTAATTTCCGGTATGTCTTCTTATTATTATCTTGAAAATCATGATATTAAGGAATTTATTAAAGCTAGAACTAAGAAGTTATTAGTGCCTTCGACAATTGGCGTTATTCTTTTTGGATATCCACAAGGTTATTTAAATATGTATTTCGCGAATGCTCTAGATAATATTCCTGCCGGCATCCCTTTTATCATTAAATATTTGATTATCTGTCTTTCAGGAATAGGCGTTATGTGGACAATGCAGATGTTATGGTTTTTTTCGATATGTTTAGTTTTAATCAAAAAAAGAGTAAATATAAAAGTAAATTATCTTGGCTTTATTATTTTAGGAATAGTAGCTATTTTATGTGGACAAATAGGTAATATCACATTAATCCCAATGTATCGTTTTGGTTATTATAGCTTTGCGTATTTCTTGGGATTTTATGTTTTATCTAACGAAGAAAATATTAAGTGTTTTGAAAATGTTTGCTTCTTTATTATATGTATTATATTTGGAGCCTTTTATTCAATGATATTTCTTGGTCAAAATTATGCGATAGATCCTTTGTTGAGCAATCCAATTTCTTTGATATATGGCTATTTGATGCCTTTATCATTATTAGGAATTTTTAAAAAGTATTTCAATAAGAAAGAATTAGTATTGGTAAAAGATAGCTTTGGCATCTATCTATTCCACTATTTGTTTATTTGCCTAATTAGTTTGTTTATAAAGAATTATTTATTATCTTTTGTGGTGGCTATGCTAGGAAGTGTTTTCTTGTATAAAATAATTAAAAGGATTCCCGTTATTAGAATTATCCTTTTAGGAGAATAAAATGTTGGCAGAAAATTTGAGTATGTTAAGAAAGAGAAATAGATTATCCCAAGAAGAGTTGGCAGATAAACTATGTCTTTCTAGACAGACAATTTCTAAATATGAAACAGGAGAAACCATCCCTGATATATTGGTTTGTCAAAAGATGGCAGAAGTCTTTAATGTTTCTTTGGACGATTTAGTTAACTATGAAAATAATAATGATATATTAGGGATTCCTCCTAAGGGTAAGTACTTTTTTGGAACTGTTAAAGTAATTGACAATAAGATTGTTATACCTAAGAAGGCTATGAAGGTGTTTGCGATTAATGAAGGCGATAAACTAATAGTTCTAGGTGATGAAGAAAAGGGCATTGGGATTCTGAAGGAAGAAGTTCTTTTAAAGGCAATAAATAAATAGTAAAATTGAACCATGATTAAAAATGTTATATTTGATTTAGGTAATGTATTAATTGATTTTAAGCCCATTAAGTATATTAAAAGCTTAGGTTATGATGATGAAAAAGCTTTAGAAATTTTTAATAAAACTATTAAAGATCCTATTTGGGCTGATATGGATAGGGGCATTTATCGTGATAAGGAAAGCTATGTTAAGGCTTTTGAAGAAAAGTATCCTGAAATAAAAAACGATATTGATAAGTTTTTGGGTGGTCCTTGGATGGAAAAAGTTATCTTTCCATTAAAAGATAATCTAAAGATGATAGACTTAGTGAAAGAAAAGGGACTAAAGTATTACATCTTATCTAATTATCCCAAGGACGCTTTTGAATATACCTATAATATGTGCCCATTTATTCAAAATGCAGATGGCATGGTCATTTCTTATGATGTATTGATGATTAAACCGAATAAGAATATTTATTTAAAATTATTGGATAAATATGAATTGAAAGCTAATGAGTGTCTATTTATGGATGATTTGGATGTTAATGTTGAAGGGGCAAGAAGTGTAGGTATTAATGCCTTTGTCTTTAAAGACTTAAAAGATGGTTATAAACAGTTAGAAGAATATTTGAAGGGAGAATGATATGCAACAATATCTTGATTTATGTCGACATGTCTTGGAACATGGTGAAAAAAGAGAGGATCGTACTGGTACTGGTACTATTTCTACTTTTGGTTATCAAATGCGTTTTGATTTGACTAAGGGTTTTCCATTACTTACTACTAAGAAAGTATTCTATCGTGGTATTTTTGAAGAATTGTTATGGTTTCTAAGTGGCAATACCAATATTAAGCCTCTTGTTGATAAGAAGGTTGGTATTTGGAATGAATGGCCATATGATAAATATTCTAAAAGTCCTGATTTTAAGGGTGAAACTCTAGAAGAATTTATTGAAAAGATTAGAGATGATCAAGAATTTGCCGATAAGTATGGTGATTTAGGCCCTGTTTATGGTAAACAATGGCGTGATTTTAATGGGGTTGACCAAATTAGCCAACTAATTGATGGTATTAAGAATAATCCATTTTCTAGAAGACATTTAGTAGTGGCTTATAATCCGAGTGAAGTTAAGGATATGGCTTTACCACCTTGCCATTCATTATTCCAATTCTATGTATCAGCTGATGGTAAAAAGTTATCTTGTCAATTGTACCAAAGAAGTGGTGATGTATTCTTAGGCGTACCATTTAATATCGCTTCATATGCCTTGTTGTTGGCGATGGTAGCCCAAGTATGTGACTTAGAACCATATGAATTTATCCATACTTTTGGTGATGTGCATATTTATTTAAATCATCTAGATCAAATTAATGAACAATTATCTAGAACTCCTCGTCCTTTACCTAAGTTAGTTTTGAATAAGGATGTTAAGAATATCTTTGACTTTAAATATGAGGATATAAAGATTGAGGATTATGACCCATATCCTGCGATAAAGGGGGCTGTGTCTGTCTAATGTTTTCGATTATTGTAGCTTATGATGAAAATAGGGGTATTGGTAAGGATAATGATTTAGTGTGGCATATCAAGGATGATTTGAAGCTGTTCAAGGAACATACTTTAAATAAGAAAATCGTCATGGGTCGCAAGACTTTTGAGTCAATCGGTAAGCCTTTACCTAAAAGACATACTTTGATTGTGTCTAATAATAAAAAGGAAGATGGTGAAAACTATTCTTATATTGATGATTTTTCTACATTCTTAAAAAAGAATATGGATACAGCTGAAGAAATTATGATCTGTGGTGGTGCTAACATTTATAGACAGGCTTTACCATATTGTAAGAAGTTATGTATCTCTAAGGTTAATGGTGTGCATGATTGCGATACTTTCTTCCCTGAATTCAATGAAAGTGATTATAAACTTATTAATACTATAAAGTACGCTGATTTTACCTATTATGAGTATGAAAGTGTTATAATTTAACGTGTTTTAAAAAAGGAGCTTTAATTAATATGCCTAGTAAATATAATTTCGATGAAATCGTATCACATTTAAAAAGTAGCGGCTTTGTTTATCAAGGTTCAGAAATCTATGGTGGTTTATCTAATTCATGGGATTTCGGTGTCTTGGGTGCTGCATTAAAAAAGAATATTAAGGACTTATGGTGGAAGGAGTTTATTGAGACTTCTCCATATAATGTCGGTATTGATAGTTCAATTATCATGAATCCTAAGACTTGGGAAGCAACAGGTCACTTAAAGGGTTTTGCGGATGCTATGGTTGACTGTAAGGAATGTAAGAGTCGTTTTAGAGCTGACCAACTTATCGAACAAGCAACTGGTATCAGTGCTGATGGCAAGTCTTTTGAAGAGATGGATAAGATGATTGAGGAACATGATATCAAGTGTCCTAACTGTGGTAAGCATAACTTTACAAATGCTCGTGCCTTTAATCTTATGTTTAAGACTTTTATTGGCACTTTAGAGGATGCTAAGTCTGTTGTTTACTTAAGACCTGAGACTGCACAAGGTATCTTTGTAAACTTCAATAATGTTTTAAGAACTTCTAGAAAGAAATTACCGTTTGGTATCGGTCAAATTGGTAAGTCATTTAGAAATGAAATTACACCAGGTAACTTTATTTTCAGAGTTCGTGAATTTGAACAAATGGAACTAGAATTCTTCTGTAAGCCAGGTGAAGATCTAGAATGGTATAAGTATTGGGTTGATTACTGCTGGAACTTTATTTTAAAGTTAGGCATTAAGGAAGAAAACTTGAGAGTAAGACCTCATGATCCTGAAGAATTATCTTTCTATTCTAAGGGAACAAGCGATATCGAATATGCCTTCCCATTCACTGATTGGGGTGAGGTATGGGGTATTGCCGATCGTACTGATTATGACTTAAAGCGTCATAGTGAATTCTCTGGTAAGGATTTAAATTATCTAGATCCAGAGACTAATGAAAAGTATGTTCCATATTGTGTTGAACCTTCTGTAGGTGTTGAAAGATTGTTCCTTATGGTATGTTGTGATGCTTATGATAAGGAAAAGGTTGGCGACAATGATGAGAGAATTGTTATGCATATTCACCCATCTATCGCTCCAGTAAAGGCTTGTGTATGTCCTTTATCTAAGAAGTTAAGCGAACCTGCAACTGCTTTATTTAAGGATTTAGCTGCTGATTTCCAAGTTCAATATGATGAGGCTGGTTCAATCGGCAAGCGTTATAGAAGAAATGATGCGATTGGTACACCACTTTGTATCACTTATGATTTTGATTCAGAAAATGATGGTTGTGTAACTGTAAGAGATAGAGACACAATGGAACAAGAAAGAATCAAGATTGAGGATTTAAAATCTTATATTAAAGAGAGAATTAAATATTAATTGATGATAAACAAGGAAACTATTGATGATATTCTAAGAAGCGTGGATATCGTTGATGTTATTGGTCACTATATTCCACTAGTAAAGAAGGGCAAGGGCTATGGCGCTATTTGCCCTTTTCATGATGATCATGATCCTTCTTTAAGCATTTCTCAGGATAAACAAATATATAAATGTTTTGTGTGTAATAACGGCGGTAATGCCTTTACTTTTGTCCAAAATTATAAAAAGATAAGTTTTCTAGAGGCGG
>OLGY01000669.1_pt1 | contig 21931 bp, 21 predicted proteins | sample 1605951 | NCBI WGS metagenome assembly OLGY01 (sample SAMN03283280) | human gut metagenome | biome: human-associated habitat; material: feces | host: Homo sapiens | place: Peru | collected 2012
CAATTAAATTATACTATAGAAAGCACTAACCGGGCAACCCTTTCGGGCTACCCGGATTTTCTTTTTGAGGGTGTTAATGCGACAGCACCCTTGTTTTGATGACTTTATACAGCATTAGTATATTGCTTTCTAAAATAAGTCTCAATTAACATATAATACTAAATAGTCCTTTGCCCTTTATTTCAGAAGTACATCAATATAATCCGATATATTTTTGCGATTTTTCTTTTCTCCAAAGTATAACCATAATAATATAGGTAAATAAAATATGAAGCAGGAAAAAAACTCGTAAGGATCAAGAAAAATGGATTCTAATAATAAAACAAAAGCCATAAAGCCTAAAACAATTGGTCCGCTTATTATTATTCCCGTTATCGTTGTAACACCATTTTTCACTCTATAGTACCCCCAAAAATAAGATTTGAGTAATTGTAATAAACCTCTGCTATCTGTTTCTCCACTCTCATAATACAGAATTATTCTATGTTTATTATTGCATATCCAATTAATACCATAATTACCAACTGTTTTTGCTTTAGAAGTTATTATTTTATTAAATTCAGAATATGTTTTGTTTGCGTGTTTTCTGATTATCACTAAAAAACTCCGTTTCTTAAATTAGTAGCTGCAAAAGTTTAGGTGTCATTGGAACTAATACTTTTGCTATAGTTGACAAAGAGGCAGATACAACGCTTAGAGCCGATAACATAAAAGTACTTAAATATGGCATAGCTACACAACAAGCGGCAACAGCTAAAGCAGTTAAATATGATACACTAATTTGCAAACTAACTGCATAAAACAATCCTGTGTTTTTTTTGCAAATGCAACTCCAAATTTAATGTAAAAGTTTGACCATGTTAGACCCGCACTACAACTGAAACTTGTTTTTCCACCAAATCCTAAATTTATAGATATTTCTTTAGCTTTCTTGCTAACTAACAAGCCTAGAATACCATTTGAATTTGATTGTGCCGCAACTCCTACAGAAATCTTTATACCTACACCTAAAAATGATTTATTGAAAATAGTTTTTGATTTTATATCATTTATATAGAGATTTGGAATGAATTTTGAAGCCCATTTTGTTATCCAATTTGTATTTTTATATTTAGTGGCATCATATTTTTTTCTTGCATATCCTCCGTTATCTATATAATTTACGCTATTAATCTCACAATAAGCAAACATATTAGTGCTTAATGTAGTGTCTGTACCAGTATCGCAATAAACATCCGCATTCAAAAATCTGCCTGTGAATGGATCGTAGTAGCGGCTTTGGAGATAATAGACTGAAGTTTCGGTATCATAAACATAGCCACGGTAGCGAATCGGGTTTATTTCTCGAATTGTCGGCTCGCCTTTGGTATCTTTTATGTTGCCCCAAGCGTCATAAACATAGCTTGCGACTTCTGTGCCTGCGAGGTCAATAATTCTGATTACATCACCCTGCAGGTTCTTCACATAAAAGTACATTGTACCGTTATATGAGAATGATGTTGCACTTCCTTCACTGTCATAGTAGAACAACAGAGTATCATTACCCTTTACAAGGGCAATAAGGTTTTTGTTGCTGTCATAGTAATAGTTGGTCTTAACTCCGTCAACAGACTTCTGCGTTCTCATACCGTTTGAATCATAGCTTGTCTGCATATAAGGCTTTGACTTATCAATGCTTTCAGATAAGACTTCTTCGTCAACAGCCTCTTTTTCAGAAGTTTCATTCTTAGAATCTTCGGAGCTTTGAATTAACGGTGAAATGTTTACTTCCGCATTATCAACCGTCATTTCGTTTTCATTATAACCGTAAGCGAAAGCAAATACAATATAATTTACAATTTCGTTTGTTTTTTCAGGAGTAACAGAAAGTGATGTATGATGATAGCCGTCTGAATTGAGAACAGAAACAATTGAACCACTATTATCAAAAATATGAGTTCCACTATATTCCTGCTTATTTGTATAGATAATTTGCTTCATCTAAAATTATCATATCCACCGTAAGCACTATAAGAATTTATGAAAGCGATTTTATTCCGCAATCGTTTTGACAAAGAAAATGAAATAAACAAGGTGAAAAAGCCACACAAGGGCAAGTATTATACTTGGGATAATAATCCCCTTTAGCATCATAAAGACAAAGCCTAACAGCATAATTGCCGTTACAGATGAAAGTATTGTTACCTTGGTTTTTACTGTCATACCCTTTTTCTTTACAAACGAATCAAGGTGTTTTTTGTACATCTTTGTGTTCACAAACCAATTATGTAATTTTTCGGAAGAATTTGCAAAACAGAATACTGTCAGCAAAAAGAACGGTACGGTCGGAATAATCGGGAGAACTGCTCCGACACAACCGATTCCGAGCGACACACAACCGATTACTGTAAAAATTATTCTTTTGAGTTTCAAATTTGCTCTCCTTTTGTTATTTTTTATCATCTGTATATTTGGTAAGTTTTCGCAAAGCGTTAAAACTTTCGGGGCTTACAGCATGTTCCATTTTGCAGGCATCGGATGCGGCTGTTGTTTTATCAACACCGAGGTTTTCGAGCATTTTGCGCAGCACACAATGACGCTCATAAACATTTTTTGCAATCTTTTTGCCTGACCTTGTGAGAGAAATTGCCCTGTTTTCATCACGAGTTATACAGCCATCTTTTTCAAGGGATTTCAATGAAACCGAAACTGTCGGTTTGGACACACCGAGTTCTTCGGCTAATCTTGTTGCGTGAACTTCACCCTTTAATGAAAGAATATAAATTGTCTTGAGATAATCCTCGGTTACTCGTTTCAGTTTCATTCCCACCTTTCTTTTTTACACGGGTATTACAAACGGCTTGCCGCCAATCTCTCCTGTTTCAAGTGTGACACCGTAAACATCTTCTATAAGTTTAGGTGTTATAATCTCTCTTGGCACACCCTGTGAAAGCACTTTTCCGTTTTGCATTGCAACGATTTCATCGCTGTAACAGAGCGACTGGTTAATGTCGTGCAGAACCATAATCACGGTTATGTTGAATTCGCTGTTCAGCCGTTTTACAAGACGGAGAATCTGCAATTGATAGCGTATGTCAAGGTATGTTGTGGGTTCGTCAAGAAAGAGAATTTTTGTATCCTGAGCAAGCGCCATTGCAATCCACACACGCTGTTTCTGACCGCCCGAAAGCTGTGAAACAGGCTTGTCCTCAAACTTTTTCGTATTGGTTATTTCAAGGGCAAACCTCACCTTTTCCCTATCTTCTTCCGGATTTGGCGACAAACCCAATGTGTGATACGGAGTTCTGCCGAATTCCACAAGCTTTTTAACCGTAATGTCCGGCGGGGCTGTGTTGTACTGATGAACAATCGCAGTCTTACGGGCAAAATCTTTCAACTTCATCTGTTCAATATTCTGACCGCCGAGAAAAATTTTTCCGTTATCAGGTTTTATATTTTTTGTCATAAGGTTGAAAAGCGTACTTTTGCCACAACCGTTTGCACCGATGAGAGTTGTAATTTTGCCCTCTTTAATTTTAAGGTTCAAGCCGTCAATAACCTTATTGTTTCCGTATGAAAACGAGAGGTCTTTGATTTCAAAAATATTATCAACCATAGTTTTGCTTTGACCTCCTTAACAGGAAAATAAAGAACGGACCTCCGATTACTGACATGACAATTGCAGCGCTGATTTCGTAGGGTGATGCGACAGTTCTGCCGATTGTATCGGCAAGCAAAAGTGTGAACGCTCCGAGCAAAATTGAATACGGCACAAGAACCTTGTGGTTACTGCCGACAAGCAATCTTGCAATGTGCGGAACAATGAGTCCGAGGAAGCTGATTGCACCGACTACGGCTGTACTGATTGAAGCAAGAAGTACGGCTGTAACGGAAATAACGATTCTGCTCCTTGTGACATTCATACCAAGACTGCGGGCGGTTTTGTCTTCAAGCGAAAGCAAATTGCATTGATTTGTCACAAAGAATGAGGCGATAAGCCCGATTACAACATAAACGGCAAGCGTTTGAAAATCGTCCCATGTTTTCTGGGTTATGTTTGCGTTTACAATGCTTGCAACACCTGTGTATGAACTGCCCGTTGCCGAGTTAAACGCACTCATAAGTCCTGTGCAAAGTGCATTTACCGCAACACCGACAAGGATAATCCTTAGCGGTGAAAGTCCGCCGTTCCATGAAAGACTGTAAACAAGCATAAATGCAATCAAGCCACCTATGAACGCAAGCATCGGTGTAAGGAAAAAGAGGCTTGGAAAGAAAGCCGTCACGATTACGGCAACAAGGCTTGCACCCGAGCTTACACCGATAATCCCGGGATCGGCAAGTGGATTTTTCATTACCGCCTGCAACAAAACACCTGACACGGCTGTTGCCGCACCACCGAGCATCGCAATGAAAATTCTCGGAAATCTCAGGTCATAAATCGTTGCAACATCGGGATTATATTCAATAAAAAGTCCGCAGAAAAGCTCTGACGGAGCAACTTTCAGACTGCCTGTATTTACTGCAAAAATAAACAGTATGAACAGTCCGACAGCTGTCAGAACAAATGACAGGATTTTTTTGCGTGTGCTAATCAATGATAAAACCGCCTTTCACGCACAAATTTATTCATCACCGTAGAGCAACGGCTGAAGCACCTCAAGAGCATCGCTGTAGCTGAAATTTGCACTCATGTTAAAAAGCGATGAGTCGAGGTCATAGACTTTGCCGTTTTGAACTGCACGGAAATGCTTCCAAACATCGTTGGTTTCAAACTCTTTTGCAAACATTTCTTTTACTTCATCAGGGAGAGCGTGAGCGGCTCTTAGGATAATATCGGGATCTTTTGTCTGCATATCCTCTGTGTTAGCCGTCAAAAATTCCTCTCCGCCACCGTCACCGTAAACATTTGTACCGCCCGCAAGTTTTACAAGACTGCCGACATAGCTGTTGTCGGTTGCAACGATATATGAACCCGGAAGTCCCATAAGTACAAGTACCTTCGGATTTTTCTTATCCTTATTCTTATCCTTGTACTTATCCATAAATGTTTTGAACTCGTTAAGCATTTCATCAGCCTCGTCTTTACGGTCAAATTTTTCGCCGAGGTCCTCGATTGAAGCATACATACCGTCAACGCTTTTGAGATTTAAGAACAGCGATTTAACACCGATCGAGGCATATTTTGGCTGTAAATCCGATTCAAGAGATGACGGAGAAAGTACATAGTCGGGATTGAGTGACTTGATTGTTTCAAGGTCGGGATTCATTGCCATGCCGACTTTTTTCACATTGTCATATTTTTCGGGCAGAGTACCCGAAGTGTTGCACACACCGACAAGATCAAGATTCAGTCTGCTGCAAATTTGAGCAACGGCGGGAGAAGTTGCTACAAGACGAACTTCTTTATTTGCCTCTGTTTTAGTGGCAGTGCTTTCAGGATGCTGATTTACACAACCTACAAGCGAAATGACTGCCGCAGCAGAAAGAATCAGAGCAATAATACGCTTTACTTTCATTCGTAAAATCTCCTTATTTTTTCTTTTTTCTGAAGAAACCGAAGTACCAAACGCAGAACCCCGCAACTAATACAACGGCAATACCGCCGAGAACATACCAAACGGCATAAGAACCGTTTTGAACTTCGTCAACGGTTGCGGGAGCAGTTACTTTACTGCCCTGCTCGTCAAATTCCTGTAAGCCGTTTACTTCCTGTGCAGAATCGGTTGTCGGCTCTATTGCTACAGTTGTTTGAGCAGCTGTACTCTGTTTTACGGTTGTGGGAGCAGTAGTTTCATTTGACTTTTTCTTGTCGGAATTTTTATTATTCTTTTTATCGGGACTTTTTGAAGATGAGCTGTTGTTTGAACTTTCGGCAGGCTCGTAGGACGAGTTATTGTTGTTACCCGAATTATTATTGCTGTAGCTGTTATTTGAAGAATTTGCGTTGTTTGAGCTGTTATTTGATTTGTTATTATTTACGGAAATGCTTGTAACAAAGTCGCCCGAACCCGAATTTAGGTTTGAAACCGTGATAAAGAAAATAACATCTCTGCCCATTGGAACAACATACATACTGCAACGGATAACGGAATTTTCGCTTGCAACTTTCATTCTGTAATCGGCAGTATTGGCGGAGTAGTCCTCCTGCATAAGAGATGCCGAAGTGGTGCTTCCGTCAACCATAAATGTCGGGTTCTGAATGTTATCCATAAGTTTAAGTCTTACCGTAATGTATGTATTGCCGTTTGAGTCAACCTCAACAAGAGCTTTTGTGTAGGTTGCCGATTCAGTCATTGACTGACCGAGAACCTCAGAATCTTCGCCGCCCGAGTCCTCAATTTTGCCCGTGAGTGGGTTTCTGTAGTGCGGAGTGGCGGTGGCTGTGTAAATTCCGTTAGATGCGGCATAGGCAGGTATAGCAGTAATGCCCGCCACAAGAGCGAGCATTACAACCATACTGCACAAAGCCTTAAAAAAGTTTGTACAATATAATTTTTTCATTTTAGTTATTCTCCCTGAGATTTACGCTTTTTGTTGTAGTCAATCACGGCAAGAACTGCACAAGCGGCGAGCATTGCAACAAGGCAAATTGTAAGAGGTCTGTTGTCGCCTGTTTTAACAGTATTGTTTACAAGCTGATTGTTGCCTGAATTTGTCTTGTCTGCTGTGTCGGAAGTTGATGACTTTGCAACATTTTCAGAATTCTGCTTGTCTGTGATTGTGCTTCCCGATTCGGCAAGGGCATAGTTACCGCCTGTTTTTGTAACAACAGTATAGAAACCGTCAGCGAATGTACCCTTAACAACAGTCTTAGAAGAACCGTCATTGATTCTGAATACAGAAAGTTTTGATGTGTCATAACCTGCAGGAGCAGGGATACTGATTGAAACAGTGCCGTTAGGAGTTACCTCGTTGCCGTTTTTGTCAAGGAACTTAACATTGTAAAGCTTGAACTTTTTGCCTGTGTCCTCAAGAGCCTTAGCGACATTAGTGTAGTCTGTACCCTCGGTAATCTCGGTAACAACAACCTGAACGCCCTCATCAAACACGCCCTTGTCAGCGCTAACCTTAACGCCTGTCTTAGAATCTGTGTAGTCTAATGCAACACCTGTTTCATCAATTGTTGTTTTTGGATTAAGTGTATAATCATCTGCTACCTTTACAACGCTGTCCCAATCAATCTTCAAGCGACAATTAAGCCAACCGTCAGTAGCCGCACCAACTGCGTCCATAGGTGTATAAGGAACTTTCATTCTCATATCAACATATTCTTGACCTTTTTCTACCTTGATAGAAAATACCTTGTTATATGTTAATTCGTGTTCCGAACCGTCAAACTTAGTGTTTGTAGTAAACTTGCCCTGTTCAACAACTGTTACTGGTGTACCGTCTGCAAGTTGCATATCAGTAATTGCAGTTGTGTAACCTGATACTAAAACAGGTCTTGTAGCTACATTAAGTGTATAATTACCATTACCGTCAGAAATCAACAAGTCAATTTCATCTTTAAAAGCAACATTACCCATTGACGGCTGATTTGAATATGCGTGCCAAAGCTGTGCGTCAATTGTATAGCGACCTGCTTTTGTAACATCAACTACTGTTGGTGTAGGATTATTATTATCTTCCTTAATCTTTGTATATGTAGCAGATGAAACAAAACTGTTTTCCAATCCGTTTTTAACTGCTATAGCCTTAACAGTTGTTGTTTCTTTAATAGTAATTGTGCCAGTATAAATTTTACCGTTGTTTACACTTGGTTCTGAACCGTCAGTTGTATAGTAAATTGTTGCACCCTCTGTATCGCAGGTAATTGTAACATCTTTACTATCCTTAAACTCACCGCCAGCTGTTAATTCAGGCATAGAAACTTTGTTTTTAGCTTCTGATACCCAAACTGCATTAGACCAATCAGGAACTAATTTTGCACTCTGATGATCTTCACCCATAGCATCTACATCAACACGAATGTAGAAATAATCTTCACCAGTAGAATTTCTTGTAAACTGGAACTCACTGCCGAATGTATCAACTGTTCCGTTTATACCCTCTTCTTTAACTGTTTTTGTGATTTTTGCTAACTGGCTGTCAACTTCATAATCAGACGGTGAACCAGTAGGAGCATCTGTACCTGGAATATTCCAAAGGTTAAGCAAATGTCCGATAATGCCATTCTGATTTCTTGATTTTACGGGCAATGTATATACAGAAGAACCATTGTTAATTTCAACTGTAGCGGGTCCGTTCACAACATCATTAGCCATTGACTTATCCTGTTCAAAAGCTTTGTTAATTGTGTACGGTACTGAATAAGCACCATTAGGCAATGATGATTTTTCTGCCTTATCCCAATCCATTACAATCTTAGCACTCTGATGAGTTTCACCCATAGCATCTACATCAACACGGATATAGAAAGACTCTTCGCCAGAAGAATCTCTGCTGAATTTCAACAAACGAGGATAGTCTGTTTTTCCGCCTAAACCGTCTTCATTAACTGTTGTAAGTACAGTTGACTTCTGACTGTCGAGTTCGTAATCAGCAGGTGAACCTGTAGGAGCATCGTTACCAGGAATGTTCCATAACTGTAACAAATGACCTGTTATATTGTTCTGCGTTCTTGCCTTAACAGTCATATAGTAATTTGATTTTAAATTACCGTCAGAGTCCTTATAAACCTGAACAATCATATTACCGTCAACAGCATCGTCAGCCATTGAGTAATCATTTTCAAAGGCTTTTCTGATACGATAAGGAACTGAATATACACCAGGCTCTTTTGCAGAAATAACTACATCCTGCTCTTTAGCCAAGAATATTACATCATAAGATTTTGCAAATGACTTGCTACCGTCTTTATAAGTAATAGCCTTAATGGTAACAGTATTCATATCTTCTGACTGTGATTTAATTTTGATTGCACCGTTGTACTTAAATGTTTTTGCAGTACCAACAACAGGCGCACTGCCGTCAACTGTATAATAGATATCGGCATTGTTCTCTGTAGTAGATAATGTAACATTAACTACTTCATCATTTTTGTGCATACCTGTGTATGTATCGGGTTCAGATTTAGCCTCAGGTACAGCAAGCATATTGCTTAAATTGTCACCTTTAAGGCTGTTTAAATCAGGAATTACTCGGAGTGTAGCCCACCAACCCATAGCAGTTACATAAACCTGAACATATGTTGGGTCTTCAAGTGACTCAATCTGAATTTTTGAACTGACACGAGGAATACCGTCTGCAGGACTTGCAACTTCCTGTGGATTATCGTCAATCCATTTACCGTTATATTTATGTTTTAAACCTTTAATAAGGTTTGTCATTGTACCATCATCAGAAGAAGTTTTAATAGATAAAGTCATATAGATTTTACCGTCTTTAACTTCAACAGGAACTGAAGTCTTATCGAAATAGTTACCTGACATAGAAATGTCATTTGATGTATCTTTCAAACAAGAAATATCAACTGTGTAGTTGCCGTCTTTCAATAAAGAAACATCAGCAATTTTCTTAGCAGAATTATCCTTAATTCTAACTTTAAATGTAATTTCCTTATCACCGTTATTTGCTTTAAGTGTAGCGGTATCTTCCAAATAATACAAATTGAAATCTACCATATTAAGGTCTGTGCCGCTGATAGGAGTAACGGTTAAGTCATTATAATCTTCGTAAACATTCTGTTTAAATGTATTTAAACCGTTTTTAGTCATTCTTAATGATAAAGTCATTTTACCATTTTGAGCCTTAACAGGAACATTAGTTGTTTCAAAATAACCTGCTAATGAATTGTCAGCTGTGCCGTTCTCGTTAAGAATTTCTACATCTGCTGTGTAGTTACCGTCATCAAGAAAACTAAATAATTTTACACTATCGACCTTTTTAAGTGTATCCATATCAACTCGGACATTAAATCCGTTAGCATCAGGACTTGCACTTGCTCCACCTGAAATAAAAAGCACTTTTCTTAAATCATCTGTATTAGCAAGAACATAATTTGCTGATTTACCGCTAACTGGTACTACTCGTGCAGAAGTAGCTTGATAGTTCGTTTCCCTGCCATAGATAGCATAAGTAAATCCCTTTTTTCCGTAATCAGTAGAAAATTCTGTAAGGATTGTTGCTTTGCCGTCTTTAACTTTAATTTCAACTTCTTTGCTTAACAAATTGCTGTCGAATTTACCTCCAGTTGAATTTACATGATTAATAGTAGCTGTATAGTAGCCGTCCTCAGGCATTTTCTCCTGTGATAAATCAACAAGATAATTTGTATCAGGTACTAAAGCAAAAATATTATAATAAGACATATCCTGACCAGCAAAATTAATGTCAGCCATACCCCACATAAATATTGGGTCATTCAAATGTTCTTTTGTACCAAGTGAAATTCTGTATTCGAGAATTTCCGAACCGTTTACAGTCTTTTCAACTGGTGTAAGAAGTTCGTGTGTCTGTGCATCAATGTTGTTTAAGTCAACATGAACAAGGTGGATATCACGGATAGTTGCACCCATAGCACCCTGTTTTGACATTTGAAGAATTAATGTATATTTACCGTCTTTTTCGACTAATCCTGCTTCCTCGGCATAATCGCCAATAGCAGTTTCAATAAAGCCGGAAGTAACATTATCGTAATTCTCGTTGTCAACTCCTGGGATTTTTACAACACTCATTTCATTATAATATTTCCCGTCAATTCTTCCACTATAACCGGTTGTTAAACGAATTGTATGTGTTGCCTCTGAATCAGTATCAGGTTTTTCAACCTCTCCGCTGTTGTCTTTTTTAACAGCATTTGAAAAATCAATACCCAAAGCCGCACCATACTCAGCCTGTTGACTTGTGTACTCTAAACTGATGTAAATATAACTTTCAGTATAGGGTACTGTAAATTGAGCCTTTGCTACATTTCCGTTATTGTCTTTTTCAAGAATTGTAGCAGGCTTGTAGCTTTCATCAGTTGTGTAATCCTTATAGTTCAAACCTGTTAAATAATCTGAACCGTCATGACTACCTGTAACTGTTACTGTGAGCTTGTCGCCTTCTGCTTTAATTTCTGCAGAACTTCCAAGCAATCCTGCTTTACCACACTGGTAAGACTCATAGCCTTCCATTTGATAGCCAACAGTAATTGGAGCAGTATATGTAACACCGTCTTCAATCGACTTGTTGCTGACAGTTTCTGCTGAAACACATATGTTAAAAGCACTTAAACACATAACAATTGCAAGCACTAATGACACACCATGTTTCAACAAGTGTACTTTTTTAGCTGTCATAGAAACTCAATTCCTCCTTAAACATCCCCCTATATCGGGTTTAATTTAATGTTAGCTAATGCTAACTGCGTTTCAAAAAAATAACGGAATAATCGCACTTTTGGTACTTTGATTTAACCGTTTGGGTTAGTTTAGACTAATCTGAAACCTTTAAAAACAACAGCTGTCAGCTGTTGGGATTTTTAAAAATTTCGATTAAACTGCGTGCCGTTAATGCGGTAATATTCAGTCATTTTCTTTAGCGATTTAGAGTATATCATTTTTCATTTTAGTGTGCAAGCGTGGCTTTGTAACACTTGTGTGACAAAATAGGCTGATTTTTGCAGTCAGCTCGCTTTTACAGGCAAAATTTTATTATTTTATGTCACACTACCGTTACAATTTTGTATCGCAGATGTGACAATTTTTGAAATAATACCCTATTCATATCATTATTGTAAAAATTGCCGTTGACTCGGGCATATGGTTTGTGCCGACCGAGCATTGCATTCTCAGGCAAACACTTCCGTGCAGTATTTGTCCCATTCCCGAACCGATGTTCAGAAAGAACAGACTGTCGGCAGGAAAGGTTATACAGCCGTCATTGTCGGTTGCTTGAACAAAATCGGTGCCGTCAAAGTACATCAGTTTGCGTACTCTGCCGTACATATCCTTGCCGTTCATCTGCGATTTGGCGGTTATGTCGAGCGGTTTCAGCACAATTGTACCCTTTCCGTCTGCCACCACAAGCTTGCACGGATGTTCAAATCCCGAATTTGCCATTGACAGATTTGTGCCGTTTGACAGGTTTTCTTTGTATATCAAAAACGGGAACAGGTATTCGCCGTCACTTAGATGTTTGCAGAGTTCATCACCGCCAAATTGGTTTTGTCGGCGCAGTTCATATTTGGCTCGGTAACGCTGTTCGGAACTGCGGATGATTTCCATTACATTTTCAGAACTGTACAACGCCCATGCGTAGGAATCGTGTTCCGCACTTTCTATGTCGAGCCCTTCATAGAGCAGGTGGTTGAGTATTACGCTTGTGCGATCCTCGTAATATTCCGCCGACTTTATACCCTCATCCGTAAGTTTTGGATGTCTGAGGTCTGTGCGGTCAAGCAATCCGTCCTTTTCAAGCGACATTAATAATCTGCTGATTTTCTGTTTGCTCTCGCCCAGTACAGACGAAAGTCCTGTTACCGTGCAAAATCGGCTGTCCTCATTGAGAAAACTCAACAGCACTCGCATTTTCAGTATTTCAAGCGATTCGTTCATAACCACTCCCCCCATGATTGCAACAAGTTGGTTTAAGCTAACTTGTTTGTATCTTATCACATTTCAATTAAATTTGTCAAGTATCACAAAAACGGCAGGGCAACAAGCTGTTTAAAGGCCGTTGCTCTGCCGTAAAATTTAATAATTTTGTTTATCCTCTTGAAGTTTCTTTTTCTCTTTATTGCTTTCTATGAGATGTCCGATTGCCATAATCGGATGGTAAAAAATCATTCTCGGACCTGAAAAGCGCATAACCTCCCGTATCTTTTCACGCATCTGCGGTTTGTAGCAATGCACCTTGCAATTTGAACAAAAGGTTTTAGTTTCCATAAACGGGCATTTACTGATTCTCAGTTCTGCGTAATTCTTTAAGACTTGGCAATCGGGACATATTTCTCCTTTTGTTTTATGCTTTTTACGGCAGTAGAGTTCAATCATTTTTGAGACAACCTGTTGTTCTTTTTCTCGCTTTTCATCAACGCTGAGTTTCTTGCTCATCAGCTTGTCCTCCCGTTTTCAACGCAATAAACCGTGTCGGCAATCTTCATTGTTGATTCTCTGTGTGATACAAGCACAACTGTTTTGTTATCTCTTTCTTCATTGAGTGATTTAAGAATGACCGCCTCGTTAAGGCTGTCGAGGTTACTTGTCGGCTCGTCAAGCAGCATAAGCGGTGCATTGTGCAGAAAAGCTCTTGCAAGTCCGAGCCTTTGCTTTTCACCGCCCGAAAGGGTGTCGCCGAGTTCACCGACCATTGTGTCATAGCTGTTTGGCAGACTCATAATAAAATCGTGAACAGACGCTTTTTTACAGGCTGAAATTATCTCGTCATCCGTTGCGTCAAGCTTTGCAATTTTCAGATTATTCTTTATGCTGTCGTGAAAAAGGTGTGTGTCCTGAGTAACATAGCTTTCAATATCACGCAGATTTGAGGTGTTTATATCTTCTATGCTTGTGTCCGAAATTTTAATATCACCTTTCTGAATCTGCCAAAAACGCATTAATAGCTTCAGTAAAGTTGACTTTCCGCTGCCGCTCTTGCCGATGATTCCGACAACAGAATTTTCCTTTATATCTGCAGAAACATCGTTGAGTATAATTTCGTCACCGTAGGCAAATGTGACATTCTCAGCCTTTGCACCGTTGAACACAACATCTTTTTTACCTGTGATTTCTTCAACAACGGGACTTTCATCAAGGATGTTCAGCACACGGTTTCCTGCGGCAAAGGTGTTCTGCAATGTACTGCCTAAATTTGCAAGCGCAACAACCGGACCGAATGAACTCATAAGTGCAATCACGGGAATGATTAAACCGTCAAAGCCTACTAAACCCGACTGATACAAAAATGCGGCTGTAATCAGGAGAGTAACATCAAACACAAAAATAACCGTGTTTGTAACAGCCATATTTGTACCCGTTTTCCGTTTCATATTTTTTTCTGTTTTGAGCAAATCTTCGGTTTTTTCTGACATTTCATCAGAACGCTTTTTGCCGCTGCCAAATTGAATAAGCTCAGAAATTCCGTGCAGGCTGTCAAGAACAAATGCACTTAGCTCACCTGATTTTTTGCGGAAATTCTCACCGTCACTTCCACTAATTTTCGAAACAACAATCGGGATAATCACGCCTACCGTAACATAAGCCGCAAGCGCAATCATTCCGAGGATTATGCTGTACATACTTATGAACACAACCATAACAACGCAGAAAATAATTGCAATTGCGATCGGAGAAATCGTGTGTGCATAGAATACCTCCAGCAATTCGATATCAGAGGTGATAATCGAAACGAGATTGCCCTTGTCCTTGCCCTCAAGCTTTGCGGGGCAAAGTCTGCGTAAAGCAACAAACACCCTGTCACGGATAAGTGCAAGCAGTTTGAAAGCTATATAATGGTTGCTTGACTGCTCGGCATATCTTAAAACGCCACGCAAGAGTGCAAATACACCTGCAAGCATGAAGGCTGTGAGCATTGAAATTTCCGTTGAAATACTGAGTGCGTCAAGGATTGCGTAGCCTCCGAGAACAGTTATAAATGCGGCACACAAATTTCCGATTACACCCATAATAATTGCAAGCACCATAAATCCCGCAAGCGGTTTTACAAGTGCCGAAAGTCTGAACATAATGCTAAGATTACTTCTTTTTTGCATCACTCACACCTCCTTTGTGTAGTTTTCAAGCTGAATCTGTGAATTATAAAGTTCGGCATAAACACCGTTGTTTTTTAAAAGTTCGGTATGTGTACCGCTTTCAACTGTATTGCCGTCCTGCATTACATAAATGTTATCCGCATCAACAACATTTGCAAGCCTGTGTGAAATCAAAATAACAGTTTTACTTTTGGCAATCTCGGTAATCTGTGCCATAATATCATTTTCGCTTTCAACATCAATATTTGAAGTTGCTTCGTCAAAAATGTATATTCGGCTGTTGTGCAGCAATGCCCTTGCAAGCGCAAGTCGCTGTCGCTGACCGCCTGAAATATTGCACGCTTTTTCATCAATAATCGTATCAAGACCGTTTTCGCTCTTTAAAAAATCGGCAAGATTAACCTTTTCAAGCGTCTGCCACAATTTGTTATCATCAACATCATTTGCCATAAGAAGATTTTCTCTTACAGTGCCTTTAAAGATATAACTGTTGTGACCTATGTATGTGATTGATTTCATAAGGCTTGATTCGCTGATTTTATTTATCGGAATATTACCGATTGCGACGCTGCCCTTAAAGCCTTTGTTTTTACCTGTCAGTATTGAAGCAACGGTTGATTTTCCGCAACCGCTCTTACCTACAATTGCCGTAAAACTGCCTCGTTTAAAATTCATATTGACATTATGCAGAATCTCTCTGTTTTCGTCATATGAAAAGCAAAGTCCTTTACACTCAATATCAATATTGTCGGCGATTTCCTTTGTTGCCGGACTGCTCTCGTCAATATCAAGCAGTTTGAAAATCTTATCGCTTGCCGCCATTCCGTTCATTGCAATGTGAAAGAAACTGCCGAGCTGACGCATAGGAATGAAGAAATCTGCCGAGAGAAGAATGATAAAAAGGCAACCCGACACATCAATATTTCCGCATTCAAATTGTGTTACGGCAAGAATCATTCCGAAAGCCGCTCCGCCGTATGCAATCAAATCCATAATCGTAATGGAGTTGAGCTGCATTGTAAGGACTTTCATAGTTATTTTTCTGAATTTCTCAGCTTCAATATTCATTTCATCATTTTTAAACTTGTCGGATTTATAAATTTTCAGAGTTGTAAGCCCCTGTAAATTCTCAAGAAATGTGTCGCCGAGCGCTGTGTATTGCCCCCAGTATTTTGAGAGCAGCTTTTTTGCCCATGTCTGTACAAGTGCAATTGCAATCGGAATTAACGGTACACATACAAGGAGCACAACCGCTGACAGTACATTGACAAAGCAGGTCACAACAAACAATGTCAGAGGTGCAATCATCGCATAGAAAAATTGCGGAAGATATGCTCCGAAATAGGTTTCAAGCTGTTCAACACCTTCAACCGAAATCTGCACGATCTCAGAGGTCATAACCTTTTCGTTATATGATGCACCGAGTCGCAGAACCTTTTCAAATATCATTTTTCTTAGCTTTTGCTTGACTGATTTTGATGACAAAAAACTCATTTTTGAAGATGTTTTGGCGGACACAAATCTTACTGCCACACAAATTGCAATTGTAAGAACAAGAAGAATAATATCATTTGTCTGCGGTTTGTCGTAAGCAAGCCCACCGATAAAATTTGCAATACTGCCCATAACCACAACATTTGAACAAAGCGACACCCATTGACTTGCCACATTGCCTGCTATGTATTTTTTGCTTTCTGCGACTGTTCCTATCAGCCGTTTGTTTATCATCATATTCTGACCACCTCTATGCTAAAATCATTAATTAGTTGCAACAACTGCCACAAATTAGCTTACATTAACCTATTAAAACACAAATCTGCATTTTTTGCAAGTGATTCTAATATACTGTGAAAGATAAATCGGAGCAAATTACTCTCATTTTTTGTTACAACGAAAAGGGGCTGTAGCAAATGAGTAAAATTTGCTACAGTCCCCAATTTTTGATTGATTAAGTTTTGGTAAGAATGATATTTTTTAAAATGTTAAAAATAACCTCAATAGCATACGCACTGATTATGGGGTTATTAATGTGACAACCCCATATTCTTTACATATAAATCAACTCTGTATTTACAATCTCCACTGCTCTATTGCGAATGCTGTTTATTTTCTGTACCCATTCAAGTTGATTTTCAGCTTTTAACTGTTCTGTCACTCCCTGCCTGTCGGCATATTCATTTACCAGCCGAGAAAACATTTCCTCTGCCTGCTCGTCAATGTCAGCAAGATAGCTGTTCAACTTGCCACTTGTGAGCAAAGTAGTATAGGTTGCTCTTTTATGCTCTCGTAGATAGCGTTTGTGCCGCTGTCCCCATACACCGATATGCCTTTTTCCTTCGGGTGGTAATGTGAGATTAGGGAGAATATAATCTCCCGTTTTCGTGTAAGTGCCGCCCATTTCCTCAAAAATTGTCTTTGCCATTGTCTGTTCCTACCTTTCATATTTTGTATTTCTAAAGCGTTTTTCACGCTGATTAGACTGCTGTTTTTCTCTCGCTTGCTCCAGTAAATTATCTATCTGCTTACTGCCGAACACCTTGCGGAGCAGCTTATAATCTCTGTTCTCAGCACGTAGATTTTCATTTTCTCCTGTCAGCTTTGCATTTATTTTTGTGAGCTTTTCATTATCACGATAAAGAGTTCCGTTCGTAACATTCAGTCGATTGTAGTCATCCCTTGCTTTGTAATATCGAATGAAAACTTCTTTGATAACAGCTTTGAGTTTCTTTATCAAAGGCTCAACTAATTTCATCTTGTATGACTTTGCCGACATCAATGCAGGCGGGTCAGGCAGTTGATATTCGCTGTCATTTTCTATTCGTTGCTCCAATTCAGTGATAACTTTTGTGCCGTTATCATAGTTCTGAATACGGTTTTGCACGCTTACAAACTCATCTTTTTTCTCGGCAAGCTGATTATCAAGTTGCTCGATTTCCTTTTCCCGTTGTTGCTTTTTATAATCCAAAACAGAGAGATGTTTTTCGTGCGTGCCTTTCTGTTCCCACTCAATCCCGTACCGTTCCATAACGGCGGCAAGCTGTTCTTTTTCGGAAAGTACCCATTGCGACCATTCCGTATCGCCACGAGAGCCGCCCTTAAATCCCTGTGCGGCTAACGCTTGTTTGAGTGATACTCTTGTCTCCAATCCACGCTTGCTGCCAGTGGTAAACGGCACAAAATCAATGTGAATATGCGGCGTTGCTTCGTCCATGTGCAGATGAGCCGAGAATACTCTAAGCTGCGGATTTCGTTCTTGAAATCCTCTAAAATACTCATCTAAGACCTGCTTTGCAAGCTGTCCGTTCTCGCTTTCCGCACCCATATCTTCCTTGTTGCCTATCTGCAAAATGATTTCGTGAAATGGTTTCTCTTGTTTTGAATTGCAGATTTTATCATAGTAGTTTTTTATTTTTCGGTCAGATCTCGTCTGCTTATCGTTGTACTTTTTGAGTGCTTCATCGAACAATTTGTGATAGACCTTTTTAATATTTCCGTTACAATAGTCTACATTGAGGTGGGTGCGTTCACCGTCCACATTTGCTGCTTTGAACTTGCGGCTGTTATGATTGACCGAGCCATCTCCGACCATTGCACTTATCGTTCTTTGCATTTATTTTCATCTCCAATCTTCTAAAAATACCATTCTCGGTTCTGTTACTCTTGTCAAGAGTAACGCAAAAGCACTTTTGTCAGCTCCGCCAACAAAAATGCAACCTACAAGCAGGTTTTGCGCTCTCCGAGGGGCAAGGGCGGCTTTTTGAAAAAAGCCCCCTGCACCCCGCAAAAACTTTAATCGGTGTCAATGCGTGACGGTGGTGTCAATATTTGAGATACCAGTGCCGCTCCTAAAACATTGACACCTTTGACACCGTTTGTCACGCTGTCCCATCGTTTTCTTTCCAAAGCGAAACCTTTCTGCCATCGTGCGTGCGGCTGTTCTGATAGCGGATACCATAATCTCGGAACAATCTGCTTGCATTGATACTAAGCCTTAAAGAAAGTACATTCGGTTTTATATCAACACCGAGCCTTTCGCAAAGTTCTGAAGCTGTTCCCTCCCATCTGTTACTTTCCAAAAAAAGAGTAACTGCAATTTTTTCGAGCAAAGGCTCTGGCGGCTCTTTCCACAGCTCTGTTTCTGATTTTTCAAAGCTCCACACCAAACGCTCGGCATCCCTCACAAGATGAATTTTCATATCCTGCTGATCCCTGCCCGCCACATCGAGCGTGGCATTATTGGAAATTCTCTTTTCCTTGCTGAGAACAAATGCTCCGTCTGCCGCACCCATCAATCCGTTTGTTCCCGAAATCATATCGAAAATATCTTCCGCTTTCTGTTTTCGGGTGTGATGAACAATCAGCATTGTAACTTTGTAACTGTCTGCCAATGCTTTGAGCCTTGCCACAATGTCATAGTCGCTTGCATAGCTGTAATCTGCACCGCCAGCTTCACGGACACGCTTTAAGGTGTCTATGATTATCAAGCCTGTGTCGGGGTGTTCTTGCATAAATCCTCTGATTTGTTCTTCTAACCCACCATTGACCGTTTTACACACCGTTGCAAAATATAGATTGCCTGTTTCTTCTGCACCGAACATCTGAAATAATCGTTTCTGCAAGCGTGGGTAATCATCTTCAAGAGCAAAATACAAAACTGTTGCTTTCCGCACTTTATAATTCCACAATGGTATTCCTGTGCTGATGTGGTAGGCAAGCTGTGCCATCATAAAACTTTTTCCCACCTTCGGGGAACCTACGAAAAGGTAAGTTCCCCTTTGGAGCAGACCGTCAATCAGCGGCGTCTGTATATCAAAGACGGTATCATACAAAGCAGTCATTGATACCGTCTTTGAGATACGAGGGGGATAATTGCCGCAGCAGTTCATCGTTTACGCTGTTTCCCGCTTCAATTCTTCGTAACTCTGCAAGAACAGCGGCAAGTTCTGTTTTGAGAGCCTTATACACTCTTGGATTGCCCTGTACCACCACATCTTGACCCAAACAGCGGCGGTAACAGTACTCCTGTTTCGGCAAGCCCGATAAAGAACCGCCTTGTTAATGAGTTCGTTTTCTTCGGGCGATACCCGAAACCCTACCGTGATATTTCTCCAACGGTTTTTGTTATCCCTGTTCTTAGCCGACATTTTCAAAATCTCCTTTCCCCAAATCGTCCAATTTATTTGCCATTTCTGTCTGCTTGGACGGAAACAGATGTGCATACTGATAAGTGATGTCAATGCTTTCGTGTCCTACACGGTCAGCAATCGCTACCGCCGAAAATCCCATATCAATCAGCAAACTTATATGGCTGTGCCTCAAATCGTGAATCCGTATACGCTTCACGCCTGCGGCTTTCGCTCCTCTGTCCATCTCGTGATGAAGATAGCTTTTCGTTACCGTAAAAATACGGTCTTTTTTCTTCAAGCCATAGAGCATACCGAGATATTCCTGCATTTCCTCACAGAGAAAATGCGGCATTTTAATCGTGCGGTTGCTTTTCTTTGTTTTCGGTGTGGTAATCACATCTTCACCGTGTAAACGCTGATAGGATTTGTTAATCGTGACCGTTTCCTTATCAAAGTTGAAATCGGCGGCGGTTAAGGCTAATAATTCACCTTCACGGATACCGCACCAGTAGAGCATTTCAAAGGCATAAAAGGAAACAGGCTTATCCATCATCTCAAAGGAAAATTTCTTGTATTCTTCTTTTGTCCAAAACAGCATTTCCTTGTGTTCCTCGCTTCCCATATTTCCCACCTTTGCGGCAGGATTGGAACGCAATTCATAATAGCGTACAGCGTGATAGAAGATAGCCGACAACTGATTGTGTAGCGTTTTCAGATAGGTCTGCGAGTACGGCTTTTTCTTTTCATCACGGTAGGCAAGCATTTCATTCTACCAAGTGATAATCTCCTTTGTGGAAATCTCGCTGATTTTCAGCTTACCGAAAAAGGGGAGTATCTTCGTGCGGATAATATGCTCCTTTGTCAGCCAAGTGTTTTCTTTCAATCTGTTTTTTACATCGTTGATATAAAGCTCCGTAAAGGCTTCAAAACTCATATCAAGGTCTGAAGAAGTCTGTAACTGAAACATTCGCTCCCATTCCTGTGCTTCTTTTTTAGTAGCAAAGCCACGCTTGCATTTTTGCTTGCGTTCGCCTTTCCAGTTCACATAGCGAGCCATTACATACCAAGTTCCGTTGTCTTCATTTTTGAATACTGGCATTATTTATTCTCCTTTCCTGCCCCGTAGAGCCTTTTATAAAAATACTGGCGGTTGACACGCCCTGCAATCGTAATAAATCCCTGTGCTTTCAGTTCCTCGTTCAGCTTTCTGATGAGCTTATAGGCATAGGGCTTTGATACACTTAGTTCCTGTGCCACATCGTCGGCACGAATAAATTTGTTTTCCATATCGTCAGTCCTTTCATAAGATTTTTAAGCTGCCGTTCTCCCCGAATATCGTTCCTGCCCCCATTTCAGCGGTGTTATCTCGCTCACTCTTGAATAAATCAAAAGGTCTTGGCGAAGTATCCTACTCGGACGGTCATTCAGTTTTCGCTAAGCATATACGCTTAGTGTTTTCTATTATACTAAGCAAATACGCTTGCGTCAAGAGGTTTTGAGGAAAATATTAAACTTTTTTGTTTCGTTTTCTCTTGACAATTCCTAAACATATCTGCTATACTGGTTGCAGTACATAAGCAAGGAGTGTAAACACTATGGCTATTGGCGAAAGAATACATTTTTTCAGGCTTTTGCGTGGTATGACGCAAAAATATCTTGGTACGGCTGTCGGCTTTCCCGAACGGAGCTCAGATGTGCGTCTGGCACAGTACGAAACTGGCTCACGTAAACCAAAAGCAGACTTAACGGCTGCATTGGCGCAGGTGCTTGATGTTTCCCCGCAGGCTCTTGATGTTCCCGATATTGACAGCTACATCGGTCTTATGCACACCTTATTTACCCTTGAAGATATTTACGGTCTTACCGTCAGCGAAGCAGACGGAGAAGTCTGCCTGAAAGTCAACAAGGACAAAGGCAAAGACGCTGCCGAGCTTTCAAAAATGCTTTGTGCTTGGAAAAAACAGGCTGACAAACTATCTTCCGAGGAAATCAGTAGGGAAGAATACGACAACTGGCGTTATCACTATCCGAAGTTCGATACCACACAAATCTGGGCGAAAGTTCCCTCAAAGTAACTCAGCGATGCTCTTGTAGACGCTTTCAAGGATAAACTGAAAGCAGACAAATA
>OLGY01000678.1_pt1 | contig 21672 bp, 19 predicted proteins | sample 1605951 | NCBI WGS metagenome assembly OLGY01 (sample SAMN03283280) | human gut metagenome | biome: human-associated habitat; material: feces | host: Homo sapiens | place: Peru | collected 2012
CCTTTGCTTTTCGTCGTTCGCTCTCGCTTGCGACTTGACAATAATACCACCTTAACCCTCAAATGTCAACACTTTTTTTGAAAGTTTTTCAGCCGATAAAAACGCACCCGTGTGTTCACCTTGGCTTTATGTCCAATATCACTACAATATATGTATTATTTGCCATTTTTATATACAATATATACAGTTAAAGGGCGAAAACTCTTATTTTCGCCCTTTATATAGTTATAAAAACTTTTGGAACAATTCTTTCAAGAAATGAAATTATTTTAGAAATTTCTTCAAAATTTATAAAAATATCAAATATCCTAATACCGTCACAGGTATAGGTAAATATATTTGCATTATCGTATCCGAACGAAGCCGTGTTGTAATATGCAACAGTAATTCCGACAAGCAAGCCGATAATTGACAGCATAATTATTCTGATTGATATTCTCTTTTGCAAATTAATCATCCTTTAATTTCAAAACTCTGATTGAAAATTCTATTTAACATACTTTTCATCAAGCAGTTCGCCCAACGCTTTTGCAAACATTCTTGCAGAATAGCATGCCTCATCTAAAGTATTTGCATCCGTTCCGACCTCTAATAAAAACGAATAATGCGTTTGATACATATTATATTTACGCTCGGAAAACAAAATCGGACGCATCAAACCGGGATAAAGCTGCTCGACCTTATTTTGCACCTGCAAATCAAACTTCAAATTTTCCTCCCAATCCGGAAAGTTTTTAACCCTATTATATTCACAGCCTGAAATAATCATCATTCGAGCTGCTTTTTTATCATTTATAACGGCAGTAGGTTTTACCTTAGTTTTATTAGAATATGTAATATCGTCACGGTGGACATCAATAGTCACCTCAATGGACGGGTACTCCTCCAAATATTTAGCAACGGATTTTCCCGAATTGGCATAGGATTTATTATAATCCGTATCGTGAATTTCCGTATCGTGTATAACATTAAAGCCCTGAAGCTCCAAATACTTAACAATCTCGTCTCCGACACGAACCATATTCAAGGATGCGTCCTTTGAACTCGCATCGGAGCTTTTATAATAACCAACATCAAGCAGAGTATACGCCTCGGTTGTATGAGAATGATAAATAAGAATAGTAGGCTTAGACTTATCCTCTATAACCAAATCCGAGCCGTTGCTCAGCAAGGCTTTAATATCGGGAGAATAAACAGACGACGGAATCTTTGATTGAATTTCTATATTACCTTCTGAAATAATCGTTCCTCCGCCCTGATATGCCTCCTCGCTTGTTTTGCCGACAGCATCTTCCTCGCTGATTGTTTTTTCCGCCTCATCCATTTTTTCTCGTATATCCGACGGCGTTTGTAACAAATTAGTATCGTCCTTGCTGTCCTTGGTTGTGATACTGTTCATCACAGGCTGACTGCTGTTTGATGTTGCAGTAATATTGTTAGCATCATCGTCGGCTATATAAGAAGTAAATATTTCCTTTGCGTCCGCCTTAATCATTGACGGCTGAGTAAGTTTAATCAAACCGACAGACAAATCGGTCAGCGGTTTAGAAATAAACGGCGAAACATTTACCAAAATTCCTACGGTGCCGAATAAAACTATGGTATTGCAAATAAACTTAATTATATCTGTACTTTTATTTTTCATCATATATCCTCTTGCATATTATATTTGTAATAAATTAATATTATATACAATTATATATATGACGAAAAAAATCATTTTATCCCACCAAAGCAAGCAAATCCTCAACCGACAAACTATCCTGCAAGCAAACATTAATGCCCATACCAATAAGCTTTGCACCCTGTTGAATTATCCTGTCAATCTCACGGGGAGTAACAAACATCGGCTCGTTATCCTGCGAACCGATAACAGAAGTGTTGACGACGGTGGGTATACCGATAGAAATCACAGGAACACCCAGGGTCTTTTTTGAAATCTCGTGGCGGTGATTTCCGACTCCTGAGCCGGGAGAAATACCGTTATCGGAAAATTGAACGGTTGTGCCGAGCCTGTCGGTAGAGCCGGCGGCAAGAGCGTCAACTGTGATAACACACGACGGATTAATCTGTCCTACAATACCGCTGACAATTTCCGAGGATTCAATCCCTGTATCGCCAAGCACTCCGGTGTCAACGCACGCAACGGGAAACAAGCCCTCTATCCCCACACTTTTCTCCAAATCGCCCACTATGTGGCGAGTTGACAAAACAAGTTCTGAGGAGGCAGGACCGAGAGCGTCGGCTGTTATTTTCTTATTTCCTAAACCGACCACCAAAACAGATGAAATATTCTTAGGCAAAAGCGAGGACAGAACAGATGAAAATTCGTGAAGCCTACCGTCCAAAATATCCGTATCGTTAATAAATGAGTGAAGCCTCAGCGTAAAGTATCTGCCAATCGGCTTACCGATAGCCTTTGCTCCGTCGTTGTCAATAACTTCAACAACGGTCAGGTTGCCTTGCTCGTTGATTTTCACTCCCTTGAGCGCCGTCTTTTCTCTTTTCTCATAACTTTCTACTGCCAAATCTGTGCGATTTAACACAAAACCACCTCAAAAACAGTTATTTTTATTAAAAGTATGCCCAAAAATAAAAAAATGCTTGCATTTTAATCTAAGTTATGATAATATAAATCAGCATTAAATAGAAATGACAGAAATTAGGCATATATGCCTTTATATCCAAGTTCTCGACAAAGGAGTGAAAAAAATGGCTAACATCAAATCAGCAAAGAAGAGAGTATTAGTAAACGAAACTAAGGCTGCTAACAATAAGGCTCGTAACACAGCTCTTAAAACAGCTATCAAAAAGGCTAATGCTGCTATCGAAGCAAACGCAGACGATAAGGAAGCAGTTGTTAAGGAGGCTGTCAAGAAGATTGACCAGGCTGCTAACCACCACCTCATCCACAAAAACTGCGCTGCAAGGAAGAAGAGCAATTTGACAACAAAGCTCAACAAGGCGTAAGAAATCATCAAGACCTATCCAAACGGATAGGTCTTTTTTCTTTCTGTTATATATCAAATTCAACATTATACTTTCTAATCCAAGCATAAATTTGAACTATATACGCAAGCACCTGCGGTCCACGCATAAGCTGACCATACCACGGCTCGGAGAGTGAATTAGGATTTTGGATAAGATCATCAATCGTCTGCTTATTTATCATCTCATATAACGGACAGCTCTTATCCTTCATAACCTCCGACACCATATCGCAAACAGCCTTAACATAATCAGGATTAAAGGTTTTTGGATACGGGCTTTTTTTACGCCAAGTAATTACCTCGGGCAACTCGTTTTCAAAAGCCTTGCGTAGAATCCCTTTTTCTCTTCCACCGAAAGATTTAATGCTCCACGGCATATTGTATGCATACTCCACAATTCTGTAATCGCAAAACGGAACACGGACTTCCAAAGAGGACTGCATACTCATTGCGTCCTTTCTGCAAAGCAGAGTTTGCATAAACCAATCCATATTAAGCACGAACATTTCCCTCATTCGTTTTTCACGCCTGCTGTCGCTGTCAAGAAAATCTGCTCGTTTAATCGTTTGCAAATACGCATTTCTTGCATACTCGTCGCCGTGCTTCAAAAATCCGTTTGCCAATACCGAATGTCGGACACGGGTGCTTCTGCTCCACGGAAACACCTCTTCAAAAAGTATCTCTTCCCTGTGATACCACGGATAACCGCCAAAAATTTCGTCTGCACATTCGCCGCTTAATGCCACCTTGTGTTTTTTTACAACTTCACGGCAAAACAGAAGCAAGCTGCTGTCAATATCGGTAAAACCGGGACAGCCTCTTGCCATTGTGCTGTCAATCAAAGCGTCGGCAACGGTTGTGTTGTTGAGAATTATATTATGATGGTCCGAATCAATATAATCGGAAATCATATTTATATAATCGCTGTCCTTGTTGGGTTGAAAAAGGCTGGGTTCAAAGTATTTGTCATTATCACGATAATCAACAGAAAATGTATCGAGAATTTCGCCCCGTTCCGTCATATAATCGGAAGCAACCTTTGATATTATCGAGCTGTCCAGACCGCCGCTTAAAAAAGTGCAAACGCTGACATCCGACACAAGCTGTCGCCTTATGGCGTCGCTTACCAAATAATGCGTATGCTCCTGAGCCTGCACTTCATTGTCACAAAACTCCTCAGCCTTTAGCTTCCAATAAAAATCCTTTGTGATTTTGCCGTCTTTATAATACAAATATTCCGCAGGCTTCAGCTCAAAAATATCCTTAAAAACAGTTTTGCCCATAGTCTTTGCAGGACCAAGCATAAATATTTCATTCAACCCGTTCTCGTCGCAAACAGGCTCAATTCCCTTTACGCAAAGCAGGGTGTCCGTTCTCGAAGCAAAAGCGAAAATACCGTTTTTATGGCTGTAAAACAGAGGCTTTACGCCAATCCTGTCACGGCACATAAACAACTCCTCGCTTTCCATATTATATATGGCAAAGGCAAAAATACCGTTGAGTCTCTCGGCACAAGCCTTGCCCCACATATGATAGCTTTTAAGCACAACCTCGGTGTCGCAGGAGGAATCAAATATATATCCGTGAAAGCGTAGTTCTCTGCGAAGCTCCTCGGTGTTATATATTTCTCCGTTATAAACTATAATGTATTTTCCAAAACGCATAGGCTGAGAGCCTGCCGACGGAGCAATAATTGACAATCGCCTGTGAATCAACGCAGCATTTCGGGTTATGTATTCCCCTCTTTCGTCAGGTCCTCTCATTTTAAGACTTTCGCTCATTTTCCAAATCATTTCTCGTTCGTTTCTAAAATCAATGTCCTTGCCAAGCATTCCTGCTATTCCGCACATAATATCACCTCTAAAGTTATATTACGCAAAAGTCACCGATATGACACATATAATCTAAAAAAATAAAAAAATATAAAAAAAGTCTTGACTATTCGACAAACATATGTTATATTATCTAAGCGTTGTAAATGCGCTGGTGTAGCTCAGTTGGTAGAGCAGCTGATTTGTAATCAGCAGGTCAGGGGTTCAAGTCCGTTCACCAGCTCCATATGGAAGAGTTCCCGAGCGGCCAAAGGGAACAGACTGTAAATCTGTCGGCGATGCCTTCGGTGGTTCGAATCCACCCTCTTCCACCAAAAGCCTTGAAATCCTTACAAATAGGGCGTTTCAAGGCTTTTTACTTTGCTAAAAACACCCCATTTTTTGTACTGTTTTTGAACATTCATTCGGTGAAGAAGTGCTTAAAAATGCCGTAAAATACCGGTTAATTGTGTCAGAAATTGTGTCAGATTTTTTCTTAATATTAAACATAAAAAGCAGAGTTAATTTACTCTGCTTTTTTCATTTAGTAACCATTTGCTTTAGGTTTTCCAAATCGGTTTTGTCCGGATGGGACAACGCCTTATCAAAATTGTCAATAAGCATATCCAAATTGGGCATATGATTAGGCTCAAGTTTCATTTTCTCATAGCGTTTTCTGACCGATTGCGGCATTTTGCCCTGGCACATATATTCGCCGACAACAATATTATCATCGCTTATATCTTGCTTAACGGTATCCAAAATTTTTCTAAAATACTCCTCACTTCCGCCAAAGCCCGCTGTACCGAAAAGAAAAATTCGCTTGTTTTTTAAGGATTTAAGAAGCTCGATTGTATCCTTGTCGGCACCGCCCTTATCTGTCCAAAAGCCGACATATATCATATCGGATTTGGCAGCCCGAGATTTATCCGTACCGAAATACTCACAATTTTCATCGCCCACGGCATCACGAACAGCGTCGGCAAGCATTCTTGTATTACCCGTCAGACTGCTGAACACTACCGAATATTTTTCATTTTTCATAACATTTACCTCACATTTTTAATCGTCATCATCTATAACTTAACGGTATGAATTACAAAGTATAAATTCACCCATTTCATCAATAATCTCCTCTGCCTAAGGAAACACAGCCGTTGCATTAATATAGCTGTAATAAATCCGATATAATGATTATACAAAATTAATTTGATACAGTCAACGCATAAAAAATCCTGCATTCTTAAACCGAGCGCAGAATTTCATATTTTAATAATTCAATTAAGCTTTTTCCCAGCCCGAATAAAGAGTAACGCTGTCGCTGACGGTATCATTATTAATATCGAACTGTCTTGTGCAATCCTTATCTAAATACCAGCCTGTGAAAGTGTAGCCCTCCTTAACGGGATTTTCTTCCAACTGAATACTCTGACCGTACATAACCCTTTGGTTATCAATATGCGAGCCTCCGTCAGTATCAAATGTGACAGTGAAGCCTGCATGACTGACCGCAAAAATCATACAGGCAATAAGAACGACCAGACCGATTATAATAATCCTATTCGCAGCCTTCACCGACATTTTTACATTTCGGTACAGTCCTCCGGGCTTACGCTCTGTATTAAGGGATATAGTGTTATTATCGTTCATATTTTCACTGCCTTTCTAAGGGGAGATATAGCTGAATAATCTAAATTATCTGCGTGCAAGATACTTACGCATATCAATGGCACAAGCAACAAGAATGATTACACCCTTGATGATGTAAAGCATATTGGCAGAAACCGAGAGGAAGTTAAGACCTGCAAAGATAATCTGTAAAAGCAATACACCGATTACGATACCGCTGATTTTACCGGTACCGCCTACGAATGATACGCCGCCGATTACGCAAGCTGCGATAGCGTCACATTCATAGTTAAGACCTGTATTTGCAGAGCAAGAAGCAATACGAGCGCCCTCGATAAAGCCGGTAATGCCGTACATAACGCCTGCAAGTACAAATACCATAAGTATTGTCATAAATACATTTACGCCTGATACTCTTGCAGCTTCCTCGTTTGAGCCTACTGCAAACATATTTTTACCAAACTTTGTTTTATTCCAAATCACCCACATAATAGCTGTAAGGATTACAGAATAAAGAACATATTTAGGAATTGCAACACCGCCAACGGTAAAGAGTGTACCGGTAATGAAGCTTGTATAAGAAGCGTCAAGACCTGAAAGAGTTTGACCGTTGTTTCCGCCAATCATAAGATACATAAGAACTGTACCGAATACGATAAGCTGAGTTGAAAGTGTTACGATGAACGGATGAAGCTTAAACTTTGCAACAAAAAAGCCGTTTACAAGACCTACAACAGCGCCGATTGCGATTACCGCAAGGAATACTACGATAAGAGGCATTGTTTTAAGGTTAGGGAACATCTTGTTTGCATAGTCTGTCATCTGAAGCAAGGACGCTGCAACGCAGGCAGTAAGACCTACACAACGACCTGCCGAAATATCTGTACCCGTAAGAACGATACATCCCGCAATACCAAGTGCTATGGGAAGCTTAGCCGCCGTAAGCGAAATGATATTTACAATAGACGAAACGCTCAAAAATGCCGGTACTTTAACTGCAATAAATACGACTGCTATTGCAATTATGATATACATAGCATTATTGAAGAGTAAATCCGAAATTAATCTTTTTTTATCGTCACGGTCTGCTGCCTTGAAATTTTCAATCCAAACAGAAGCTCGTGAACGCTTTGCTTTTTTTACAGTTGTGTCACTCATAATAAAATTCTCCTTAAACATATTTTGCGGCAAGAGTCATAATTTCTTCCTGATTTGTCGTTTTGGCGTCAACCTCACCCGAAAGCCTACCGCCCGACATAACAAGAATTTTATCGCAAACGCCCAAAAGCTCTGCCATTTCCGAGGATACCATAATTACCGTCTTACCCTTCTTAGCAAGGTCAAGAATGAGCTGATAAATCTCGTACTTAGCGCCTACATCAATACCTCTTGTCGGTTCATCAAGAAGCAAAACCGTAGGCTCTGTCAAAAGCCACCTTGCAAGAATAACCTTTTGCTGGTTACCGCCTGAAAGAGAACTGATTTTTGTTTCCTGATTAGGAGTTTTAACTCTTAATGATTTTATATATTCCTCAGTCGTATCCTTCATTTTCTTTTTGTTAAGAAAAGGACCTGTCTGATATTTTTTCAAGCTGGAAATAACGGTATTTTCTCTGATATTGAGGATACCGAAAATGCCTGTCGCTCTTCTTTCCTCTGTCAAAAGAGCAAAGCCGTTTTTAATTGATTCGTGTGGATTTTTATTCTTAACCTCTTTACCGTCAAGGAAAATCTTTCCACTCTTTTTTGTTGTAATGCCGAATATCTGCTCAAGAAGCTCTGTTCTTCCCGAGCCGTCAAGTCCAGCAACTCCGAGTATCTCTCCTCTGTTTGCCTGAAACGAAACACTACTTAAATTGGTATACTCACCGCTGAGGTTTTCTACCTTTAATAAAACATCACCGATTTCATTATCCTTTTCGGGATAACGATTGGTAAGCTCACGACCTACCATAAGCTTGATAATCTCGTCCATAGTAAGCTCTGATGCAGGCTTAGTTGCAATCCACTTACCGTCACGCATTATCGTAACCTCGTCGCTGATTCTTAAAATTTCCTCCATCTTATGGGAAATATAAATGATACCGCAGCCTCTGTCTCGAAGCATATTTATAATACGGAAAAGGTGTTCAACCTCCTCCTCGGTAAGCGATGAGGTCGGCTCATCAAAAACGATTATCTTTGAATTATACGAAACCGCCTTTGCGATTTCTACCATCTGTCTTTGCGACACCGACATTGTACTCATTATTGTTTTAGGGTCAACGCTGATGTCGAGGTCATCAAACAGCTTTTTTGTTTCCTCGTACATCTTCTTTTCGCTTGTAAACGGAAGATACTTAGAAACCTTAGGAAATCTGCCAAGCCACATATTATCCATTACATTACGCTTCAATGCCTGGTTAAGCTCTTGATGCACCATGGCAACACCGTTTTCAAGAGCCTCCTTGCTGTTTTTGTAATTGACTTCTTCTCCGTCAACATAAATGTGACCGTTATCCTTGCTGTAAACACCGAAAAGACACTTCATAAGCGTTGACTTGCCTGCGCCGTTTTCGCCCATAAGTGCATGTACCGTGCCTTTTTTTACGGTAAGCTGTGCGTGGTCAAGCGCCTTAACACCCGGAAAGGTCTTTTCTATATCAACCATTTTTAACAATATGTCTTTTTCAGTCGCAGCGTCGGATTTATTCAAATTATTTTGCATACATATCTCTCCTATCTGCACTCAAACACTACGGTTGAGGCGTTACCGCCCCAACCGCAAACTCTCGATAAGGTGGCGAACCACACTTAATTAATGAAAATTTATATTATTCTGCCGACTCTGCTGTGTAAGCTGAGTAAGGAATATTTACTCTCCATGTTCCGACAGTATTAGCTGAATCAATACCGTCAAGCTTGTTTGCACCGTCTGTAAGGAAATTCTTCATAATAGTTGTGATAGCTTCTGCCATACCCTGTGCGTCCTGCTTAATTGTACCGATCATTGAGCCTGACTTGATAGCTGATTTAGCAGCGTCTGTTGCGTCAACACCGAATACAGGAATAACTGTTGCGCCTTCCTTGTTGTAGCCTGCTGTCTGAAGTGCAGAGATTGCACCCAAAGCCATTTCGTCGTTGTTTGCGATAACAAGCTCAACCATATTCTTGTTAGACTCTGTATACTGAGCAAGTGCTGTACTCATATAGTTTGTAGCTGCAGCTGATGACCAAAGACCGTCCTGGTCAACAAGATACTTATTCTTGTTTGCTGCATCATAGAACTCAAGCTCGGGAAGATTTGACTTAGCGAGAACTGCGTTAGCGTCCTCAACTGCGTACTGTGTACGAGCAATAGCTTCCATATTGCCCTCTTGACCCTTGAACATTACATAGCTGATTTTGCCGTCGCCGTTAAGGTCAACCTTAGAGAAGTTCTTTGCAAGATACTCACCAATCATTTCGCCCTGCATATGACCTGCCTGCTCGTAGTCTGTACCTACGAATACGCACTTGTCATAGCTTTCGATAACTGACTGGTCAACCGAACGGTTGAAGAAGATTACAGGAACATTCTTTGCTTTTGCAAGATTGATAATGTTCTGTGCAGCGTCGTTTGAACCAGTGTCAACTACATTAACAATAAGCAATGATGAGCCTTTTGCAAGTGCAGTCTGAACCTGCTCGGTCTGTGTTGTTTGGTTACCGTTAGCGTCATAGTCGTTGAAGGTGTAACCGCCGTCGCCTAAAATCTTATCCATTGAGGAACGCACGGTGGAAATGTATGCGTCACTGAATGTATAATAGAAAACGGAGATTTCGCCCTTGGCATTTGCAGCCGGGGAATCACCGCCGCCCTTATTTGACGAGCAAGCCGCAAAGCCTACAACCATAACAGCCGCTATTAATATCGCCAATAACTTTTTCATCTTTTTCATAAAGATTACCTCCTTAAAATTTATTGTTAAGTCATTTAGCATCCTCATTATATCTTTGAGGTTAAATAATTAGAATGTAATTTCTTATTGAAAGTGTATAAAAAATTACGATTTTTCAGATTTAATATAGTAACATTGTGCATAATAAACAAAAGAAATAGCCCGAATATGTCAATTACGACAAATCGGACTTTTTCTAAAACAACGCCCCACAGCCAAGTCCCTTTGAATTTTATCCATAAAATGTAAATTAATACAAAAATTGCAAGGAGCAAACCGTGTAAGCGGATTATTTAATTGTTCTCGCTGAAGCTGAACAGTATTTTTTGAACATCGGGAGAAAACATATTTTCACGAGTTACAACATAGGTATCGGTTTCGATTACGCTTTGCGTTTTGTTTCCCGAAAGGATTTCTGCCGCTTTAGACACAGAAAGGTAGCCCATAGAAAACGGATTTTGAACAATCAAAGTATCAATCTCGCCCGTTTCAAGCATTCCGACACAGCTCACATTACTGTCAAAACCAATACCGTACACCTCGTCTTTTAAGCCGAGTTCCTTTATCGCACAGCCGACACCGAGAGTTGACCATTCGTTAAAGCCGACAAGGACATCAATATCCTTATGCTGTTCAAGCAGATATTTTGCACCCGAGGTTGCACTTTCAATATTCGACTCGATATTTACGGTGGCGACTATTTGGGCTTTTTCATTTTTTTCTATACATTCGCTGAATCCCTTTATCCTCTGTTTTCCGTTTTCGGTATTCTCGCCGTAATTCACTATACCTATATTAATAGTATCACGGTCGGAGCAAAAATTAATTGCCTGCTCCCCCGCCTTGGTGCCTGCCGAAACATTGTCAGTACCTATAAACAGTTCCTTTGCGGACACATCAACATCGCTGTCAACGGTGATTAATTTTATTCCTTTATCCACCGCTTTTTGAGCTGCGGCTGCATTATTTTCATAATCTATGGCAGAGAGAATTATTACGCTTACGCCCCTCGAAACAGCATTTTCTATCATTTGATTTTGAGCCTCGTAATCCTCCTCGCTTTCAGGGCCTTCAAAGGTAACGGCTATATTATATTCCGTTCCTGCCGAAAACGCACCGTTTTTCACATCGCCCCAAAAGTCCGAATTACTGCCCTTTGTTATTATAGCAACGCTCGCATTTTGTCTTTTGACATTACCGTTTGCTCTGGAACAGCCGATTAAACATGCAATGAGAAAAAGCACAGCCATAAGAAAAGCGATTATTTTTTTAATACTCATTTTCCTGCCCCTTCTCTATTTTCGGAATTTTTATCGTAACAGCCGTTCCGACATCAAGCTCGCTTTCGATACTGATACCGTATTCCTCTCCGAAATAAATTTTCAATCGGTCGTTTACATTCTTAACGCCTATGCCCTTAGAGTCACTCCTGTCCTTTTGGAGAATAGTTCTGCATTGCTCCTCGGTCATACCCAAGCCGTTATCCTTAACTATAATCACTATATCCTTGCCTCTGCGTTCAACGATTATCTTTATCTCGCCCTCGTCAACCATTCTGTCAAGTCCGTGATAAATTGCATTTTCTATAAAAGGCTGAATAGTAATCTTATTACACATATATCCCAAGACGCTCTTATCCACATCAAAGGAATATGTGAACTGATTTTTATACCGATAGCTTTGAATAATCAAATAGCTTTCTGCGTGTTTAAGCTCGTCGCTAATTGTAATAAACTCATTACCGTGGCTGATACTGATTCTAAACAGCTTTGCAAGTGCGCCGACCATTTCGACCGCATCCTTACTGTTATCCTGCTCGCACATCCACTGAATAGAATCAAGCGTATTATATAGGAAATGCGGATTAATCTGTGCCTGCAACGCTTTTAGTTCGGTCTTTCGCAAAACGATTTCCTCGTTATGCACCTTTTCCACAAGCGACTGAATCATAAGCACCATATGCTCAAATGATGACGAGAGAGTTTGAAACTCAACAACATTACTCATATCCGCCTTATATTCAAACGACTCCGCCTGTTTTTCAAACCTCTGCATAGAGTCAACAAGTCGTCTGACGGGGCGGGTAACGGTACGGGAAAGAAGCAGATAAATCACAATCGACATAAACATACTGAACAACAATGCAAATATCGAACCTATAATTACCTGATTTTTTACAGCCTGAGTGATTTCATCATTAAAGCTGACGCAAACTATCTTCCAATTACAAGAATTAAGCGAAGAAATAGTATAAATGTTGTCCTTTTTTCTGTGAATTCCGTCGGACAAATCCGCAATTTCCTGAGTATTTTCTTTCTTTAATCCGGAAAAAAGCACCTGCTGCTGAGGATGATAAATAATCTCGCCCTTTGAATTAATTATGTAGCAGTAGCCTCTTTGACCGATACTCACTTTGTCTATATACTTTGCAATCGACGAAAACCTAAAATCAACGGCAACGAAAACCTGTTGAGAAAAAAGATTTGAATACTCTTTTTTTGCTATGGTTACAACCCACGGATACTTGCCCTCATAAAGAGTATTGACATGGGGCTGAGAAATGGCATAGCCGTCCTTTAGATTTGAATAGATAGATTTATCAAAGGAAAGGTTGGTACAGTCCTCCTTTACCTTATCGTCATTATCGTTTCCGTCCAAAAGAAGCCTGCCCTGCATATCGTACACCATTACGCAGTAAATATCATCCTCAAGTCGAGAGGCTGTGGATATTGTCTTTTGCAATGAATCGGTATCCTTACAGTTATCCGTCTCAACGCAGAGATTATCAAGCTTAATCTTAACAGACGATATATAATTTGAAACCGTTTCATTTGCCTGTGAAACCGATTGCTTGCTCGAAACAAAGACAGCGTTGAACATTGATTTTTCATAGAATATGCCGAAAAACAATGTTGATGCGATTGTCGAAAACATAACGCCAAAAACAACAATCGCAATAATCAATGCCGAAAGCCTCGCCTTATTACGCTTAAACATTGCCTGCTCCTAAATTAACTTCTCTGTATTTATTCGGTGACATCCCAAAATGCTTTTTGAAGCAATAGCTGAAATAGTGCTGGTCGCTGTATCCGCATTTTTGAGATATTTCAAATATTTTCATCGAGGTGCATAAAAGCAAGTCGCTTGCCGCTTTCATTCTTCTCTCAGTCACCAAAGCAACGAAATTCTGCGACTTCGTTTTCTTGATAAGTGCGCTGAGGTAATTCGGGCTGACGCCTAATTTTTCGCTTGCAACCGTCAGCGAAAGCTCCTCGTTCATATATTCATCATTTATAATCTGCAAGGCTCTGTCACAAATCGCCTCGCTTTCGTGCTTTTGAGAACGATTGATAATATCCCTTGCGTCAAGACAAAGCGAAATCAATTCTTTTTTGTACTGCTCATTAAAATCGAATGACAAACGGGAGGTGAAAAATCCGTTTGACGAAAACAGCTCGGACAAAGCATCGGTGTCCGACAGCACGCTTACGCATCTGTGCGCCGTTGCAAGGATTTGAATAATAAGATAATCCATACTGTCCCTGTTTTTGTTAGAAAGCATCTCATCAAGCAGAGCGCTGATTTCATCCTTGCTGCCAAGCTTCAAAAGCTGTTCAAGCTTATACACCGACTTTTCCACATTCTCAAGCTCACATCCGCTTTTACGCTCCTGGTCGTTAATAAATCTGATGTTGCCTGCTCCGTCGGAGGTGTATCGCCTTGCGGTAATAGCCTGCGTACACGCAAAAGCCACAAGCGAAAGCTTATCAACGGTTTGGCTGATACCGATTGTGCATTTTTCGTTAAAAAGCTTCTTTGCACTTTGAACAAGTTCAATAACAGGAAGCCTTAGCTTTGTTGACATTTCCTCCGGCTCGCTTGCAACAATAGTTATGATTCTGCCGTTTACAAAAAAGCTTTCACACAGCGCATACTTTCCGATAATACTGTTTACAAAATCTATATGATGCGACTGAGTGCTGCTGTCACCGCCGAAGGTCTTAAATTTAGAAGCAAGAACGCTGAAGCAGTCCCTGTCCCCTTTAACCAAGCCGAGCATTTTTGCCGTTTCCCTCAGTTTGTTCTCGGGGCAGGCATCGTCGCCCGTTCCCAAAAGCAAAGGCAAAAGAAACTCCGCTTTTTTAAGTCTAAGCTCAATCTTTTCATTTGAAACGCCGCTTTTAAGATGCTCAAACTCCGTATCCATTTCAAGCCTGATTTTTTCAAGCTCGCCGGTAAGCTCGTTTGCAGAAATCGGCTTTAGCAAGTATCTTATTACATTATACCTAAAAGCCTCCTGAGCGTATTCAAAATCATCATATCCACTCAAAATAATAAATTTAGTGGCAGGTCTTATCTCACGAACCCTTCTTGCAAGCTCAAGACCTGTCATAAGGGGCATCTTAATATCCGTCATAATCAAGTCGGGTTCAAGCCTTTCAAGAAGCTCAAGCGCTTCGATTCCGTTTTCGGCGTCACCGACAACATTAAAGCCTGCCCTTTCCCAATTTACACTTTTAATGACAGCTTCTCTTTGACGAATTTCATCATCAACAACAAGCACACTATACATAATTTACCTCTCAAAATAAACTAAATATACGAACATAATTCATTTTTATTATATCTAAACTGCCGTGAATTATCAAGCCCACACCTTACACAATTAATGTTTTGCCACGCAGCCAAAAAACAAGCCTCCCGAGAATCGCTCCCCGAGAGGCCTTATTTCATCAATCAAGCACTAATGCTTTCATAGGGCAAAAGCGTGAACACTTTGAGCATTCAATACATTTTTCTTCGTCAACAATCGGTGCGTCAAAACCGTTTTGGCTCAATGCTCCGACCGGGCAAATACCTACTGACGGGCATTTATGATTTTGCGGACACCTTTCTTTAATTACATTCAATTTCATATTTATACCTCACATAAAATCCTGCTCAAAGTGCCAATGCGGCAATTTTTTTGCCTAAAAATATTCCCAATAAGCATAACCCAACGCTGAGCGTCACATAAAGTCCGCCAGAAAAATACATTCTTTGTTCAATAAGATTAACAGCTTCAAGCGAAAAAGTCGAAAAGGTTGTAAATCCTCCGCAAACCCCTGTTTTCCAAAACAAGGCTGAATTAGCGGAGCCGCCCTTTTCTCCGATTAATCCTACAATAAACCCGATTGCAAGTGCGCCGATAACATTCGTTACCAAGGTCAAAATCGGAAACTCGGTTTTAGTGGGTATCAAGCTGATTGCATAACGCAATACAGCTCCCAATGCTCCGCCGAGTGCAACAAATAAAAAATTCATATCAACCTCCGCAATCTCAAATCGTATTAAAGCAGAACATCCAAAAAGCCCGGGCGATTTTTGTGTAAAATACCGAGAAGCTCACACAACGCTTCTTTACGAAGCTCGCCGCCGGTGCATACAACCTCAAAGCGTTCGTCATTTAATATGGTATAATTTCCTGTCTCGTGAAATCCGTTTCTAAGATAAAAGCCCTTTCTGCGGATTCTTTGAGCATTGTTTTCTGCTTTATCGTTAATTTCCTCAAAGTCCAAAACAATTTGAATGTCGGAATACATCTGTATCAGCTTTTTAATGGCTTCGCTTCCGTAACCCTTTGAACGAATGCGACTGTCGATAGCAAGAAAATAAATATATCCGCACTCCGAATTTTTAAGCAAAACAGTAAATCCTATCGGCAAATCACCGTCATAAATTCCCAAAACATCGGTGTTTGTATTAGAAGCCAACTCAAAGATTTTATCAAAGCTCATTCTCTCGTAATCAGGAAACGCTTCATTATTTATTTTTTCAAAATGTTCTATATCTTTGTTTTCTGCGTTCAGATTGATTAATTCCAAGTTCATTTCATTCTCCCTGTAAATCTGTTATCATTTTGCCGTTAATGTTATAAATCTGATTTCTCTCAGCTTAACTTTAATTTATATACCGATTATATAGGAAACAGTAGCACAAGTCAAATTACCTCCCGCTTCAACATCGGCAGGAGGCAACACAGTCACATAATTAAATTGCAAGCAGATTTTTGATTGCGTGCATATATATTTCCACGGTTTCTTCCATTTCCGAAACCAAAATAAACTCGTCTGCACCGTGAATGCGATAATCCACTCCAAGCTTTTCAGGTCCAAATGCAATAATGTTTTTCAATGATTTTGCATAAGTACCTCCTCCGATAACCATCGGTTCGTTTTCGGTGTCGCCCGTCACCTCGGTGTAGGCACTGTAAAGTGCATTTACAAGGGGCGATTCTCTCGGATAAAACAGCGCCTCGCCGATTTCTCCAAGCTCTATGCGACCGTTTTCATCTTCCAAATTTCCCTCAATTCGTTTGAGAATATCATCCTTTGTAAATGTTACCGGCACACGAATGTCTATGGTGCAGGATATAACTCCGTTTTCGGTTTTAACCGTACCGTTACAGAAAGTAAGCTCGCCAAATTCGTCACTTATTTTAAGATTAGTTCCCGAGCCGTCACAGTCTGTTCCGATATATTTATTATAAAATTTTACAAAGTCATCATCAAAGCCTGATTTTTCAAGGCACCGCATAGTAACTCCTGCGGCATTTACTCCCAACTTCGGAGTGCTTGCGTGTGCAGGAACGCCCTTTGCATAAACAGTAATTTGATTATTTTCCTCGCTCAAATGATATTCCTGAAGTTTTGATTCAGAAAGTGCCTCGTCGAGCCTATCTTTGAGCTGAGGCTCTGACGGAATCACGGTAGTACAACTGTCGCATACTGCGTTGGTTACAAAACCGCCGTTCATAGAAATTATCCTTGTATTCTTTGAGAAAGCAACCATTGTCATATGGCCTTTTTCGCCGTGAATGCACGGAAATTCAGCGTCGGGTGTAAATCCGCAGGAAAGCTCCTCTGCCGCCTCGTTATAATGCTCCATACACTTTGAGCCGGTTTCCTCGTTGCAGCCCATAATCAAGCGTACTCGTTTATTAAGCTTAACACCCGACTCACAAAGCAGTTTCATAGCGTAAAGTGCCTCGATAACGGGGCCTTTATCATCGGTAGTGCCTCTGCCGTAAACATAATCGCCGTCTCGTGTGAGAGTAAACGGGTCGTAACTCCAATCACCGCCCACAGGTACAATATCCAAATGTCCCGCAATTCCGACGATTTCCTCGCCCTCGCCCATTTCGGCATAACCGCAGTAATTGTCAAGATTTACAGTATCAAATCCCAATTCCTCGGCAATTTTAAGTCCGACCTCAAGTGCCTTTGCCACACCTTCGCCGAACGGCTTACCCTCTGAAGGCTCTGCAAGCTGTGAATCAATCTCAACCAACCTGCCCAAATTTTTAAGCATTTCGTCAGATAATGCGTGAATTTGCTCTCTTGTGTTCATAAAGTTCCCCCAAATAACTCAATCTATCCGTGCAATGTCAACCTCGGCATAAGCCTCAAATGACAACCCTAATGTAATCATACCACACTTCTCGTTAAATTACAAAGCCATAAAGGCTCAGGGTTCAAGTCCCTACAACCCGAAAAATAATAAAAAACCATCAGGTGTAAATACCTAATGGCTTTTTTGGTACGCCTCGTCCAAACATATTCCGTATTCAAACAAATTGCCAAGTCAATTTGTAACGAATACTCCATATGTTTCTCCTCTCAAAATCTGCCGTACAGCGGTGCGTCAGATTTTGTTAAGGTGTGCTACGCACACCATTTACAACATATTAAAAAGCCCAAAGCAGAAAAATCCGCTTTGGGCTTTTTGGTACGCCGGAAGGGACACAGCTGTGAGCCAAGCTCACAGCTTACTTCGCTCGCCGACTATGGCTTTGCCACAGTAACCGGCTTCACGCTTTTGGCTAAAAACAGTCCACCGGACTGTTTTCTTAACGCAAAAACCCTCTCAGGGTTCGTAGCAGTTTAGATGTACATAAAATACACTAAAAATGGCTGTTTTAAGCCATTTCTGCTATACAAAATTTGCCCACAATTTTATATAAGCTTCTATAATTTAATCATTTATATTTTGCAAGTGGTCACAATTGTGGTCAAAATACAATTACAGGCTTATTGAATTTTAATAAGGATTTTATATACAGATCTTGTGGATGATTTCGCAGATAATTTGAAACTAACATCTAACAACAATGAAAAATTCAATAACTAATGGTAAACCGCCTTGACAAACGATTGTAATGGCAGTTTTATATATAATGAATATTGTATATTTAGAAATTTGAACATTAGATAACAGAGTCAGAGTGTAAAAATCACTTTTTAAAACATGCCATTTTAAGCCTAATTTTCACTTTTGAGTCTCTCAAAAATCTCTCACCAATAATTCATTTATGTCTACAACAAAAGCACATTATCAATGCCATGTTATGTATTAAAAATAAGATTTCTTTATATATCCTCGATTTATATTTACATGAACCTTTTGAGATAAATCTGTACCCCTTTTATTGAACGCAAAATTTATATAATATTCAGGATCATTAATAAAATCATTCCATTTCACAAGCACGCAATATCTTTCATCTTCAGACCAAGCACATCCTTCATGTGGCTCAAGATAGTAGTTTTCACTAAACTCCTTTATTACTGTATCATCATTGATCTTTACATAATTATGCTCTTTGCCACAAGAACTGCAAGTATATTTGCCACGATAAATTTGATCATACATTTCAGGCAAAACTACACCTAAAATACCATTACGTGTATTTCCAACTCCATTATATAAAGAAGATTGAAGTTCCTTTTTTATAAAATAATTTTTATCGCCATTCCAATCTGAGCCTTCATTTTCAGAAGAATGTTCTCCAATCAAAAAAATAGTTACAGTAGAATCTTTTAAATAATCATCTCTTATAACTTGCATAATATAATTGCCATTTTCGCTATCAATCACTCTATCCAATGATTTATTAATTACATCTTCATCGTCGAACAAACTATCCAGTTTGTTTCGATAATACTGATCCTCTTTTTTAAAACTTATAAAACACTTATGTGCCATAAAATCCCCCCTCTTATCTTAATAATCCAAAATAGAAATTGTAGATTTTAACCCTTCATAAACAACTAAATTTATATTTCCACGAATTTCATTATTGTTAAATTTAAATACTGATATCATAAAATCTATAATTTCTTTTGTTTCCCGATGTGGTTTTACAATTTTATCTCCCATAACTGCACAATATAAATCAGCACCTTGACCATAAGAATCATAATAAACAAGTAATTTAGAAAGGGAATTGTAAAACTCTAATTCAGTACAATTTGCTATCAAATTATCATCCAATTTTGACAATGCTAACAAATAAAAGGTAACATCATTATCACCTTTTACTTCTACAACTGTACCCTCAGGATATCTTTTTAAATAACCTAACTTTTTATCTTTTCTGGATAATGTTTCAAATTTAATATTACGATTTTCTAAATCCGATTCGATATAGTTATGTAATTTTTCTTTTTCAATTTCATTATCTATATATTTATCAATAAACTGTCCATGAATAGAGCTTTCTCTGATGAGATTATCTTCACAACTCAGATCAAAACAGCGATTAACATGAATTACAATAATTTTCTCCTTTCCTTTCTTCTTATTAAAAGCAGTTTTCATTAAATCGCCATAACATATAGTAAGTCCCTGATTTATATTTCCAAAAAGTTTCTTTTTCCTTCTTAATAAAATGGATATAATTGATAAAACAATAGCAATTCCGAAAGAAATACAAAAAATAATAATTTTTGATTTTTTATTAATTATACCCATATCTTCAAAAGGCATAAAGAAAGTAATTACTTCTAACACAGAAAAAATCACAGCATAATATTTTATAAAGTATTTTTTCAAAACCGATATATTATTTTTTATACGATTAATCATTTATTCTCCTATTTTCATGCTAATTCATAAATTTACAATTCCAAACTATCACCATCAAGCAAAAATTCTTTTACCCCCATCATGAGATATCCTTTATCATCTCTGCGTGGTTTCATACTTTTTTCAACAATAACAATTTTCTTAAATGAATCATTGGTTTTATCAAATGGTCTTGTCTCTTGCTGCCATTTTTCTTCATCAGGAATATTGTATGCAGATTGAATATAGTAACGCTTACTGCCTTGATTGGCTACAAAATCAATTTCTACTTGTTTACGAACTTCTTTACCCTCATCTGTCTTTTCTCTGAATTCAACTACTCCGACATCGACATTATATCCTCTATATCTAAGCTCATTGTAGATGATATTTTCCATCAAATGAGTTTCTTCTATTTGCCTAAAATTCAATCGGGCATTTCTAAGTCCGGTATCTTCAAAATAAAGTTTGTAAGGTGTACTGATGTATTTCTTACCCTTTACATCATATCTCTCCGCTTTACTGATCAAAAATGAATCTTTTAGATAACCTATATACTTATCAATCGTAGATGCACAGAGAGTAGCATTTTTGATTGACTTGAAAGTATTTTCCAATTTTCTTGGATTAGTTAATGAAGATATACCTGAGGCTAAAACATCTACAAGCTCGCTGATTTCCTGGTCGGAATTAAGATTGTTGCGAGCGACTATATCCTTAATATACACATTTTTCATTTGCGTAATAAGGTAGTTGCTTTTTTGTTCATCGGTTTGCATTGAAGCGATAGCCGGCAATCCGCCATATACCATAAAATCGTCAAATGCTTCTTCTTTTGTGCCTTCATATGCAGAATAAAACTCTGAAAATGATAGCGGAAGAATATGAATTTCATCGCCTCTGCCCTCAAATTCAGTCAATATGTCACTTGAAAGAAATTTAGAATTACTGCCTGTAACATAAATATCCAAGTTGTCTTTTCTCATATACCCATTCAAAACCGCTTCAAAATTACCAAGCAGCTGAACTTCATCAAGAAGAAGATAATACATTTCATCATCAATAATTTTACCTGAAATGTACTTCATAAATTTTCGTGGATCAACTTTTCTGTTTTGTTCACTTATATCTAAAATATCTTCATCTATAAGTAATAAATCCTCTGCCGAATCAAAAGCAAATTTAATAATATGGTTTTTGTCTACACCTTCGGACAGTAAATAATTATAGAATATTTTATTTAACAAATATGATTTACCGCATCTTCTAATACCGGTAATCACCTTGATAAATCCGTTTTGCTTTCTCGTAATTAGTCTGTTCAAGTAGATATCTCTATTGATTTCCAAAATATCGCCTCATTTAATATTTTTTCCGCTATTGTCATTTTTGTTAATTCGATTATACTATAGTTTACTCGATTTTTCAAGTTTTATA
>OLGY01000680.1_pt1 | contig 21616 bp, 22 predicted proteins | sample 1605951 | NCBI WGS metagenome assembly OLGY01 (sample SAMN03283280) | human gut metagenome | biome: human-associated habitat; material: feces | host: Homo sapiens | place: Peru | collected 2012
TGTCAGCGGTGGTAGAAAAGGTGCTGTGCCCCAGCCATTCCTGAACCTGCTTCATGGATACGCCGTTCATCACCATCAGGCTGGCGCTGCTGTGGCGCAGATCGTGAAAGCGGATGTGCGGCAGACCATATATACGAGCCATCGAGAAAGGCCTTTTTGCACCCATTTTCCTGAGAAGTAACAGAAAATTCACGATTAAAGAAAAAAGAAGACCGAACTCAGCCGGTCTTCCCTGAAGCATCCTATGAAAATCAATTAGTGTTTGCTGTTCAAAATCTTTGTCAGTGTGTCCGTAAATTTCACATCCTGCTCCTTTGTCCGTTTTGCACTCCCTTTCGGGTGCTTGCCGGCACGAAGGAGCTTTTTGTTTTCGTACCGCCGCAGCATGAGGGCATCCATGTTGTCAGCAGTGTACTCCAAGCCGTTCTGGTTCAGCACTCTGGCACACCGGGCAAGGCACATACTTGCCAGCCCATAGTCCTGTGTTATGACAATGTCACTCGGCTTTACCCGGTTGACCAGCGCAAAGTCTACGCTGTCAGTACCCTTGTCAAATACCAGCGTCTGCGCACCCTCACGCTCGATCTGGTGCGAGGTGTCGCACAGGATGACGACCGGGATGCTGAACTGCTTTGCAATCTGCAAAGTCAGATCAACCACGGGACAACCATCGGCATCAATCAGAATATTCATCGAATATCCTCCATCACCCATCGAAACGCCCTTGCTGTGCGCAGGTCGGCATCCTTGAAATGCCCGCCGTTGTTCCATTCAAGGGTGCAGTCTTTGCCACGTCCGGCAAGTTCACGGTGCAGGGCACGGATGTTATCGCCCACAGCAGCCATAGCTGCGTTCCTTGTGCACTCTTCCCGGTCGCCAAGGCTCAGGTAAATGCACTGTGCCTGAATGGGGTGCTGCTGCTCAAACTCCATCCATCCCGGAAACCACACAGATGGCGAAGCGGCCGCAACACCGGAAAACAGAGCTGTCTGCGTGGATGCCCACAGAGCAAACAGTCCGGCCAGTGAGTAGCCGCCCAGAATGATCCGGACATTTTCCGGCAGTGCAAACCGCTGCTTCAGCGTGGGGATCACCTGCTCTGTCAGAAAGCGTAGTGTGTCCGCCGCATTGCCGCCGAAACTTTCTTTGCCCCACACCGCAGGAGATTTCCACGGGGAAAGTTCATCGTTCCAGTTTTTCACAGGAACAGCGGCAAACAAAAACGAATGTGCCGAACCCTGCGCAATGGCTGAAATTTCATTGTCCATATGCTGCAATTCATGCTCGTCCGTCATCTGAAGCAGAAGATATTCGGCGCAGTCTGTGCCGTAAATGCGGCAGGGTCTATCTCCGAATTTTAAGGGAAAAGTAAGGCGATTAAGGGATTCTGCTTTATAGTTCATCGACAAAATACCTCCCATTGATCGGCACGAGAAAAAGGCGTGAGGAGATTGGCTGCTTCCATTATAGCATATTCGGGCGGAGAGACAAGAAGCCCGGATGTGCGGCACGCTCTGCAGGGACTTCCTGCATTTCAGTATGAGAGAATCGACACAAAACCGGTTGACATCCACCGGAAGAAACCCTTACAATGGGAACAGAAACCATGTCGGGCAATGGAACAGGAGGAATTTTGGAATGAACAACACAGAAGCATTTGAGTTCTTACTGAGCTGGAAGGATGACGTCCTGATGAACTGCCTTTCCGGGCGGCGGGATAAGGCCTTTGATCCGCAGGCCATGCAGAAGGTCCGGGCGGCCTGTGCCGTGCTGGCCGAGGACGGGACCGATCCGTTCGACCTGTCGGTCACAGACCCGGAGATCTACCGTCAAGTCAGCGCCTGGTTCACCGACCTGCTGCGCAAGTCCTGAACCGTTCCGACACGAAAGATGCATTTATTTTCCACAAACGCTTGACATCTTGTGCAATCTGCATTATCATAAAGCCATCAAGTGTTTGTTCAGAGAAGCGAGCAGAACAAACAAGAGGGAGCCTGTTCCCTTTTGTTTGCTCTGCTCTTTTTTGTTCCCGCTACGCAAACGAGCATGCTGTGACAGGCAGAAGATCAGGAGGTTTTTATGCTGGATGTAGCAATCATCGGCTGCGGTGTCGTTGGCGCGGCTGCCGCCTATGAGCTTTCGCATTATCCGCTGCACACTGCAATTTTTGAGGCCGAGAACGATGTGGCCGACTGCACCACAAAGGCCAACAGTGCCATTCTGCACGCTGGGTACGACCCCGAGCCGGGCACCCGGATGGCACGGCTCAATGTGGAGGGCGTTGCACTGGCCAAAGAGATCTGCGCCCGGCTGGATGTGCCGTACCGGCAGTGCGGCAGTCTGGTGCTGGCCCTCAGCCCGGCGGAGCTGCCGCATCTGCAGAAGCTGTACGAAAACGGCCTTGCCAACGGGGTGCCGGGCATCCGGCTGCTGTCGGCAGAGGAAACACGGGCCATGGAGCCCGGTCTTTCGCTGGAGGTGGCCGGAGCACTGTATGCACCCAGCGCGGCCATCGTCAGCCCGTGGGAATATGCGCTGGCCATGGCGGAGGTGGCGGTGCGCAACGGGGTGGAACTCCACCTCAGCAGCCCGGTCACCGGCATTCAGAAAACCGCGTCCGGATGGGCGCTGACCACGCCGTCCGGCGTGGTGGAGGCCCGCTACGTTGTCAACGCCGCCGGCATCCGGGCCGATGCCGTGCACGACATGGCCGCTCCGCACCGGTTCACCATCCAGCCCACCCGCGGCGAATATTACCTTCTGGACAAATCGGAAGGCACGCGGGTGCAGCATGTCATCTTCCAGTGCCCCAACGAAAACGGCAAGGGCGTGCTGGTGGCACCTACCGTTCACGGCAACCTGATCGTTGGACCCAATGCCGAGCCGGTGGCGGGCGATGACACCGCCTGCACCGCCGCCGGGCTGGCCTTTGTCAGCGCGGCCGCACGCCGCAGCGTGCCGGACATCCGCTTCGGCGAGTCCATCCGCAACTTTGCAGGCGTCCGCGCCAATGTGGACACCGGGGATTTCGTCATCGGCGAGGCGGAAGGTGCACCCGGCTTCATCGACCTGGCCGGTATGAAATCGCCGGGCCTGTCCAGCGCACCGGCCGTTGCCAAAGAGGTGGTCCGCATTCTGGAAGGCCACGGGGATCTGCCTGCGGTCAAAACGGATTACCGGGACGGCCGCACCCGGGTGCGGTTCAAGGAGCTGCCGCCGGAAGAAAAGGCAAAGCTCATTGCCCGGAACCCCGCCTACGGCCGGGTGATCTGCCGCTGCGAGACCATCACCGAGGGCGAGATCCTGGACGCCCTGCACACCGAGATCCCGGCCACCACCATCGACGGCGTCAAGCGCCGCTGCAACGCCGGGATGGGCCGCTGTCAGGGCGGCTTCTGCGGGCCCAGGGTGCTGGAGCTCATCAGCCGGACACGGGGCATCGACCCGCTGGACGTCCTGCAGGACAAGGCAGGCAGCAACGTCTTACTGTGCGAAACCAAGCAGGAGGGAACCAACCATGATTGATCTGGTCATCGTCGGCGGCGGCCCTGCAGGCCTTGCCGCAGCCTACAGCGCATGGCAGCACGGCCTGCGCGATATTCTGATTTTGGAGCGTGACAACGAGCTGGGCGGCATCCTGAACCAGTGCATCCACAACGGCTTCGGGCTGCACCGTTTCGGCGAGCAGCTCACCGGCCCGGAGTACGCCGGGCGCTACATTGAAATGCTGCGCTCCACCGGCGTCCGGGTGGAGCTGGGCACCATGGTGCTGGAGGTCACGCCGGATAAAAAGATCCACTGTGTCAGCAAGGAGAAGGGCTACCAGATCCTCGAAGCAAAGAGCGTCATCCTCTGCATGGGCTGCCGGGAGCGCACCCGCGGGGCCATCGGCATCCCGGGCACCCGCCCGGCCGGCATCTACACCGCCGGTGCCGCCCAGCGCTATGTCAACATGGAGGGCTATCTGGTAGGCAAACGGGTGCTCATTCTGGGCAGCGGCGACATCGGCCTGATCATGGCCCGGCGGATGACGCTGGAAGGGGCCAAGGTGCTGGCCTGCGTGGAGGTCATGCCCTATTCCGGCGGCCTGACCCGCAACATTGTGCAGTGCCTGCAGGATTTTGACATCCCGCTGTACCTGTCCCACACCATCGTGGACATTCAGGGCGATACCCGGGTGGAAAAGGCCATTGTGGCCAAGGTGGACGAGAACCGCCGCCCCATTCCGGGCACCGAGATGGAGTTTGACGTGGACACCATCCTGCTCAGTGTGGGCCTGATCCCGGAAAACGAGCTGACCCGGCAGGCCGGCATCCCGATGGACCCCCACACCAAGGGAGCCGTGGTCTACGAGAACATGGAGACCGGCATTCCCGGCGTGTTTGCCTGCGGCAACGTGGTGCATGTGCACGATCTGGTGGACTTTGTTTCCGGCGAGAGCGACCGGGCCGGAGCCGCAGCCGCCGCCTATGTGCTCCACGGTGAGACCCCGGACGCGGCTGTGCTGGACCTTGTCCCGGGCAATGGCGTGGGCTATACCGTCCCCCAGCGGGTGCGCCCGGCGGACGTGGACAAGGGCGTGGAGATCTCGTTCCGGGTGCGGCAGAATTACGGCCCCAGCCAGATCACCATCACCTGCGGGGAGAAGCAGCTGGCCCGGTTCAAGCGCCAGCGGATGGCACCCGGCGAGATGGAGCACATCACCCTGCCCGGGGTCCTGCTGGCAAAGGCCGACGGCCCGCTGACCGTTGCAGTAGAGGAGGTCGTAGCAAAATGAACAAAAAGCGTGAGATCATTTGTATCTGCTGCCCCCGTGGCTGCCACTTGCAGGTGGACCCGGAAAACGATTATAATGTAACCGGCAATGCCTGCCCCAACGGTGCCGCCTATGGCAAGGAAGAACTGACCCACCCCACCCGTATCCTGACCAGTACGGTGCGGGCCGAGGGCGGGCGCTATCCGCGCTGCCCGGTCAAGACCGCGCAGGCGGTGCCCAAAGAAAAGATCGTGCAGGTCATGGCTGCGCTGGACGGCGTCACGCTGCACGCACCCATCCGCACCGGGCAGGTCGTGCTGACCGACGTCTGCGGCACCGGTGTGGATGTCGTAGCCACACGGGACCTGTAAAACCGCCCCTGAGCGAAACGGAGGTCGTTGAACCATGTCGACAAAGTATGTTCTTGCACTGGACCAGGGAACCACCAGCAGCCGCGCCATCCTGTTTGACAACGAGCAGAACATCATCGCGGTGCAGCAGCGGGAGTTTGAGCAGATCTACCCGCAGCAGGGCTGGGTGGAGCACAACCCCATGGAGATCTGGTCCACCCAGTACGGGGTCATGAACGAGGTGGTGGCCCAGAGCGGCGTGGATGTCCATGACATTGCCGCCATCGGCATCACCAACCAGCGCGAGACCACCATCCTGTGGGAAAAGGCCACCGGCCGCCCCATCTACAACGCCATCGTCTGGCAGTGCCGCCGCACCGCCCCGCTGGTGGACGAGCTGGTGCAGCAGCCCGGCATGACGGAATACATCCGCGAGAATACCGGCCTGATGCCGGATGCCTATTTTTCCGCCACAAAGATCAAGTGGATCCTGGATAACGTGCCCGGCGCGCGGGAGCGGGCCGAGGCGGGCGAGATCCTGTTCGGCACCGTGGACACCTGGCTGGTGTGGAAGCTCACCGGCGGCAAGGTGCATGTGACCGACCGCACCAACGCCAGCCGCACCATGCTCTACAACATCCGCACCCTGGACTGGGACGACACCCTGCTCAAAGCGCTGGATATCCCCCGCTGCATCCTGCCCCGCGTGGCGGATTCCAGCGAGGTCTACGGCACCACCGACCTGTGCGGGGTGCAGGTGCCGGTGGCCGGCATTGCCGGGGACCAGCAGGCTGCACTGTTCGGGCAGGGGTGCTTTGCCAAGGGTGAGGCCAAGAACACCTACGGCACCGGCTGCTTCTTGCTGATGAACACCGGTGACACCATCTGCCGCAGCCAGAACGGCCTGATCTCCACCATCGGCATCAGCCTGAACGGTAAGGTGGAGTATGCTCTGGAGGGCAGTGTCTTTGTGGGCGGTGCCGTCATCCAGTGGGTGCGCGACGGCCTGCGGATGATCCAGGAGAGCCGCGACGCCGAATACTATGCCCAGAAGGTGCCGGACAACGGCGGCATCTACATCGTGCCCGCCTTCACCGGTCTCGGTGCGCCCTATTGGGATATGTACGCCCGCGGTGCCATTGTAGGCATCACCCGCGGCACCACCCAGAACCACATCATCCGGGCGGCGGAGGAGTCCATCGCCTACCAGAGCGCCGACCTTGTGGCCGCCATGGAAAAGGACACCGGTGTGCCCATCACCTCCCTGAAGGTGGACGGCGGTGCTTCCCGCGACCAGTTCCTGATGCAGTTCCAGGCCGACATCCTGAACAAGGACGTCCTGCGCCCGGCCATCCGGGAGACCACCGCTCTGGGCGCTGCCTATCTGGCAGGCCTTGCCACCGGCGTGTGGAAGGACCGGGACGAGATCCGCAGCCTGTGGCACTGCAACATGACCTTTACCCCCGCTATGCCGGAGGCCGAGCGCGCACGGCTGCTGTCCGGCTGGCACAAGGCCGTGGGCCGCAGCAGTGACTGGGCAGAGCATGAAAAGAATTTGTCTGGATTTTGACTGCTTCCAACAAAAAATCACGAATTTGTGAATTGTCTGTTGACAAACCGTTGAGAAATGGTATACTGAAAGCATCCCAAGAGAATTGAGATGGGGATGCACTGTGCCACACGACCGCAGTGCGTCCCCATTTTTTTGTTCCCATCGCACCCCTTGTCCGCCCGTTCACATCTGTTCCGGGGGCTGGTTCTGGAAGTGCAGCCGCCGGGCATGTCTCTGAAAAAAGAAGGAGGATCCCCATGAAAAGCACCGCAAAGGCCACCGAAAAGCGTTCGCGCACGGTCGTTGTGCTGGCGATCGCTGTGGCGTTGATGCTGCTGGGCAGCATTTTTGCCCAGATGTTCAACACCTCATTCTACAAGGTCAAGGTCTCCCGCATTTCCTTTGATACCGACTCCGGCACCCTTTCGGGCCTGTTGTACATGCCCAAGGGCGTGGACGCCTCCAACCCGCACCCCACCATCGTGACCACCCACGGCTACCTGAACAGTGCCGAGATGCAGGACGAGACCGCCATCGAGATGTCCCGCCGCGGCTATGTCGTGCTGGCACTGGATATGTATGACCACGGCCATTCCCACGGGAACGCCGACAATACCGGCGGCTTCTTCAACTTCTGGCCCACTTCGCTGTGGGATGCCGCACAGTACATGTACAGCCAGGACTACGTTGCCAAGGATGCACAGGGCAACGGTCAAATCGCGGTCAGCGGCCACTCCATGGGCGGCTTCTCCTCCGAGATGGCCATCTATCTGGATGAGCAGAACTACGCTGCCGCCGGTTACCGCATCATCAAGGCCGGTTTGAGCATGGGTGCCGATTACTCCTGGACCTCCTACCTGGGCCTGGACGAAGAGGCTGCAGTTGCCACCTTCGGCGGACGCACCATCGGCAAGATCTGCGGCCAGTACGACGAGTTCTTCTTTGCGGCCGACGAGCCTCCCACGAAGAGCGGCACCGTCTACCACAAGGACTATGTTGCCACCACCGCTGGCAAGACCCTGCTGGAGCAGGAAGCTCCGCAGGCTGACACCTGGTACACCGGCTCGGACGGCGGCCAGCGCATCATTTACCAGCCGCGTGAGATCCACCCCTGGAACCACTTCTCCAAGGCTTCCACCAAGGATGCCATCGAGTTCTACGCCACTGCATTTGCCGACCAGTCCGGTCTGGTGCAGAACATTGCTTCCACCAGCCAGATCTGGTACTGGAAAGAAGTCTTTGAGCTGGTCGCTCTGGTGGGCTTCCTGCTCATGCTGGCACCTCTTGCCCTGCTGCTGATGAAGCTGCCCTTCCTGTCCAATGCAAAGCAGGCCGTCGCAGCACCCACCCCGGCCGTCGGCACCCTGTCCGGCAAGCTTGGCACGATCAGCCTGTTCGTGGTGGGTATGCTGATCCCGGCCATCATCTTCCCCGCCGTGTACGACGGCAGTCTGACCGCAGAGCCCATCCGCTGGATGCGTTACGCCAGTGACATTGCCCTGCTCCTGTCGGTGGTGGGCATCGTTCTGGCAGCCCGCAGCACCGAGGACGACCGCAAGACCTGGCTGTCCGGCTCGGTGTGCGTCCTGATCGCTTCCATCGTCCTGCGTGTGCTGGTGACCAAGAACATCTTCGAGACCAATGCCACCTGGCAGGGCCCCACCGTCAACAGCATCGTGACCTGGGCTCTCATCTGCGCCTGCATCTCCATCGTGACCATGGTCTGCGTCTACCTGTTCGGCGGCCGCAAGCAGAAGGGCATCACGCTGGAACAGTACGGCATTGCCGCAAAGCCGGTGTCTGTGGCCGCAGCCTTCTGCGTGGCACTGCTGGTGTGCGTGATCGCCTACGCCTGCCTGTTTGCCGTGGATGCCATCTTCAAGACCGACTTCCGCATCTGGACCTTCGCCTTCAAGACCTTTGAAGCCAGCGCCATCCCGGCGGCGGTCAAGTATATGCCGTTCTTCTTTGTGTACTACTTTGTCAGCGGCGCCGCCGCCATCTCCAACACCAGCAGCGAAAAGCTGCAGGGCGGCTGGGGCTACCTGCTGGCTGCTCTGACCAACATGGGCGGAATCCTCCTCTGGCTGGTGCTGCAGTACGGCACCCTGTTCCGTACCGGCGTTGCCTTCTACCCGGGACAGGCCCTTAGCGGCATCCTGCTGTTTGCGCTGGTGCCCTCGCTGGCCATTGCATCCTGCCTGGCCAAGTACCTGTACAAAAAGACCGGCAGCGTGTACGTTGCGGCCTTCCTGAATACCATCCTGATGACCATGATGACCGTGGCCAACACCGCGATCTATTTCCAGGCATAAGCACAACCGCAGACTGGGGCTGCACTTTACAGTGCGGCCCCTTTGTGCGATAATGAGAACCATCTGAGAGAAAAGGAGTCCTGCCCGATGCATCCACTTGCTGAAACTCTGCTGGACGAGCCGGTGATCGCAGCCGTCAAGACGGATGACGCTCTGACGGCCGCCCTGGCCTCGCCCTGCAGCACGGTCTTTCTGCTGGCGAGCACCCTGCTCAATGTGTGGGAGCTGGTCCGGCGCATCCACGCGGCCGGAAAGCTGGCCGTCGTGCACATCGACCTTGTGGACGGCCTTTCGGCGCGGGAAGTTGCCGTGAATTCCCTCATTGCACTGTGCCACCCGGACGGTATCATTTCCACCCACCCGTCCCTGATCCGGCGGGCGCGCCATCAGGGCCTGCTGACCATCCAGCGGGCGTTCATCCTGGACTCCCTTTCCCTGAACAACCTTTCCGGCCAGCTGGAACAAGGCAAGCCGGACTTTGTGGAGATCCTGCCCGGCATCATGCCCCGGGTCATCACCGAGATCAGTACCCGCACCCGGGTGCCGGTGATCGCAGGCGGTCTGCTGCGGGACAAGGCCGACGTCATGGCCGCCATGCGGGCCGGTGCCTCGGCGGTGTCCACCTCTGCCCCGGAGCTGTGGGACATCTGAACCCCGGAAAACACAAAAATGCCTGACCGCTGTCGTTGGCGGTCAGGCATTTTTTATGGAAAGCAGCAGCGTTACGGTTGGCTCTTCTTGATAAGATCTTTGGTGTACAGGGCGCGGGTGGCGTTGAGCACGGCAATGACCATGACGCCCACGTCGGCAAAGATGGCTGTCCACATGCTGGCCATACCGATGGCACCCAGCAGCAGGCAGGCAAACTTGACCGCCAGCGCGAACACGATGTTCTCGTACACGATGCGCAGGGTGCGGCGGGCGATGCGCATGGCCAGTGCGATCTTGGCCGGGTCATCGTCCATCAGCACCACGTCGGCGGCTTCAATGGCGGCGTCGGAGCCCAGGGCACCCATGGCGATGCCCACATCGGCGCGGGACAGCACCGGGGCGTCGTTGATGCCGTCGCCCACAAAGGCCAGATTCTCCTTGGACTTCTTGGCGGCGATGAGTGTTTCGATCTGGTCCACCTTGTCGCCGGGCAGCAGACCGGCGTGGTATTCGTCCAGGCCCAGCTGGGCAGAAACAGCCTTGGCCACCGGCTCGGCGTCGCCGGTGAGCATGACGGTCTTGCGCACTCCGGCGGCCTTCAGGGCCCGGATGGCCTCGGCACTGTGGGGTTTGACCACGTCGGCGATGAGCAGGCAACCGGCGTATCTGCCGTCGATGGCAATGTGCACGACGGTGCCGGTCTCGCTCACGGCGGGGGCAGAAAGACCCAGCTTTTCCATCAGGCGGGCGTTGCCGGCGGCAACGGGCTTGCCGTCCACCTTGGCGGTCACGCCGTGGCCGCCAAGTTCCTCCACGTCGGTCACGCGGGCGGAGTCGATCTCCTTGCCATAGGCGGCCTTGATGCTCAGGGAGATGGGATGCCTGGACCAGCTCTCGGCCAGGGCGGCGGCCTCCACCAGCTGTTCGTCGGTGATGCCGTCGGCCGGGTGGACGCCGGTGACCTTGAAGGTGCCCTGGGTCAGGGTGCCGGTCTTATCAAACACCACGATGCCGGTGCGGGCCAGCTCCTCCAGATAGGTGGAGCCCTTGACCAGGATGCCGCAGGCGGAAGCACCGCCGATGCCGCCGAAGAAGCTCAGCGGAATGCTGATGACCAGTGCGCAGGGGCAGCTGATGACCAGGAAGGTCAAAGCGCGGTAGATCCAGTCCCCAAAGCGGGCGGGCTGGCCCATCAGCAGCAGCACGATGGGCGGCAGGAAGGCCAGCGCCAGCGCACCGTAGCAGACAGCCGGGGTGTATACCCGGGCAAAGCGGGTGATGAAGTTTTCGGCGCGGGCCTTCTTCATGCTGGAATTTTCCACCAGATCGAGAATTTTCGAGACGGTGGACTCGCCGAATTCCTTGGTAGTCCTGACTTTCAGCAGGCCGGTCATGTTCACGCAGCCGCTGATGACCTCGTCTCCGGTCTGGACGTCACGGGGCAGGCTCTCACCGGTCAGGGCGGCGGTGTTCAGGGCGGAGGTGCCCTCTACGATCACACCGTCAATGGGCACCCGCTCGCCGGGCTGCACCACGATCACGGTGCCGACCTCCACGTCATCGGGGTCCACCTGCTCCAGCTTGCCGTCCTCGTCCTCCACGTTGGCGTAGTCCGGGCGGATGTCCATCAGGCTGGAAATGCTCTGGCGGCTCTTGCCCACGGCCACGCTCTGGAACAGCTCGCCGATCTGGTAAAAGAGGATAACGGCGCAGCCTTCCACATAGTCGCCCAGGGCAAAGGCACCCACGGTAGCCACCGCCATCAGGAAACACTCGTCAAAGGGCTGGCGGTTCTTGACGCCCTTGATGGCCTTGCGCAGCACGTCCTTGCCCACCACAAGGTACGGGATGAGGTAGAGCAGCAGCTCCACCGGGGTGGGAAGTGCCGGCAGCACACGGAGCAGCAGCTTGAGCAGGATCACAAGGGCCAGCGCGATCAGGATCTGCTGCAGGCTCTTTTTTTGCTTTTTGGTCATACAAAACGCTCCTTTTGTCGGATTGCGGCGGTTCTGAGAAAAAACGGGAAAACGCAGTGGAATTCAACAGGTTTTCCCCACAAAAATGGATTTTCCACCCTTTCCCCCGTGTTTTCCACGAGATTTTCCCGCAGAAAACTTGCTTTTCCACGTTTCTTTTTGGAGTTTTCCGCGAAGGATGTTGAAAAGTGCGTGGAAAGTGTTGAAAACTGCCCGTTTTTTCCACGAAAAAGAGGAGTTTTCCGCTGCCCGGCGGCAGAGGAAAGAAAAGCTCTCCCACAGGGGGAGAGCTGCCGCCCAGCAGCGATGCCGGGAACCGGACCGGAAGAGGTCAGATGTCAAAGATCTCGCAGTCGTCCTCCACCTTCTTGCAGGCGGACAGCACATTCTCCATGGTGGCGTGGGGGTCGGCACCCTCGGCAAACTCCACCTTCATCTTCTGGGTCATGAAGCTGACAGTCGCCTTTTCCACACCGGCAACGGTGTTGGCAGCGTCCTCCATCTTCTGGGCGCAGTTTGCGCAGTCCACTTCGATCTTGTAGGTCTTTTTCATCGTAGATACCAGCCTTTCTGTTTTTGTGCGGGCCGCGGCCCGGAAAATCATTCTTCGATATGGTCCATCCCCAGAGAGAGGATGCTGCGCACATGGTCGTCGTCCAGTGCGTAGTACACGGTCTTGCCCTCCCGCCGGAAGCGTACCAGCTTGGAATCCTTGAGCACCCGCAGCTGGTGGCTCACGGCCGACTGGCTCAGCTGCACGGCGTTTGCAATGTCCTGCACGCACAGCTCGTTGTCATGCAGCGCATACAGGATCTTGATGCGGGTGGAGTCGCCGAACACCCGGAACAGGTCGGCCAGCTCGTACAGCACTTCGTCATCCGGCATGTCCAGCTCTTCCGGCTGCATGAGGGGTTCGTTCTGCTGTGCCATGGAAGCATCTCCTTTCGGGATGAAATCGTATGAACGTCTGTTCATGTGTTCATGATATCACGCACATGCCTGCCTGTCAAGCCCTTTGCAGAAGAATTTTGACATTCCCGCTGCATTGATGAAAAAACACCGCAAAACGCCAAAAAGATGCAAATTAAAAAAAGAAAACCCGGCCCGCTGGAAAGCGGACCGGGAGTGGACGGGTGGCGGAGCGGCTCAACGCTTCTTCCCGGCTGCTGCCCAGGGGGCGTACATCAGCACAAGGGCCAGCGCGATGGCGGGCAGAAAGCCCAGAATGTAGAATTTTTCGCCAAACCACGCGGTAAAGGTGCTGGTGATGACGTTGCCATAGGGGTTATTCAAAAAGTAAAAGTTGGTGTGCAGGGGTTTGTTAAGAAAATAGATGGGCAGGGCCGAGCCGAACAAAAAGGCCAGCACCTGCGGCACCCGGCGCACGCTGGGGCGGTATCCGCCCGCCACCAGCAGCACAGGGTAGAGCACCAGCAGGGCGTGGATGCTGACCGAGTGCAGGTTGATGAGGGTGAACCACCCGGGCACATCCCGCCAGCTGGGGCACAGCAGAGCCAGTGCCGCGCCGGGGATGCACAGGGCGTACAGCTCCTCCTTGCACCAGCTGCGGTCGGTGAGGGTGTTGTACAGGCAGACGAACACGTTGATGCTGCACAGGTGCAGCGGCAGATAGCTCCAGTTCCACTGGCCGGTGCAGGCCATGCCCAGCAGCAGGGCGGCCTCGTCGGCCAGCAGGGCCGCCGTGACCCCCACCAGAATGTGCCGCCGGGTGCGCGGCGTGCTGCGGCGGTACCACCACACCATGCCCAGAAGGAACAAAGCCGACAGCGCCAGCTCTATGAGATGGACAGTGCCGAACAGCGGGTAGCACTCATAGCCCGCACCGTATTCGGCGGCGGTGATGTCATAGGATTTCCAGAAGTCAGACATGGAGGTCCCCTCTCTTTCGGAGCCTATCATAGCACAGACAGCCGGAAACCGAAACGGTATTTTTTACAAAATGCGCCAAAGTGGGTGCATTCTTTGCCAAGCTGTGGTATCTTATAAAAGTATAAAACAACAAACTGCGCAAAACGCACAGGAGGGAATTTTTATGACATTGGAAACCGGTATCCGCGGTGAGCAGAGCGTATCTGTCACTGCTGTAAACACTGCAAAAACCATGGGCAGCGGCACGCTGGACGTGTTTGCCACCCCGGCCCTGGTGGCCCTGGCCGAAAAGACCTGTTGGATGAGCGTGGCCCCGGCTCTGGCCGAGGGCGACGGCACCGTGGGCACGAAGCTGGAGCTGGAGCACACCGCTCCCACCCCCGTGGGCATGACTGTGACCTGCGAGAGCGAGCTGGTGGCTGTGGAAGGCCGCAAGCTCACCTTCAAGGTGAGCCTGAGCGATGAAAAAGGCCCTGTGGGCGGCGGTATCCACGAGCGTTTTGTCATCAACAACGCCAAGTTCGCAGCCAAGGCAGAGGCGAAGAAGGGTTAATCATCCCCTTCCGGTTCTTCCAGCCTGATTGGCGGCGGGTCAGCTTCCAGCAGGTGCTGCTCGGCACGCTTCTGCGCGTCCTGCAAGAGCTGGGCGGCCTGCACACTTGAGCGGAACAGCTCAAAATACATCGCTTTATAGTCCGGCGCGGTGCACACCTCCCTTGCATTCAGTGGGGATAGTTTTTCCTGCTGTGCGGGTGGTATGCATGGCCGAAGATTTGAAAAAAGAGGAATCCGTTATGAAAAACAAGAACCTTTCGTGGTTCGCGGCCCTGCTGGTATTTGCCCTGCTGCTGTGGTGCACAGCGGCAACGCCCGGCAAGATCGCAGACCCGTCCACCTACACCTGTGCGGTATACAGCACCATCTTCTCGCTGCTGCCGCCGGTCATTGCCATTGTGCTGGCGCTGAACACCAAGGAGGTGTACACCTCCCTGCTGGTGGGCATCGCGTCCGGTGCACTGCTGTACGCCAACGGCAATCTGGAGCTGGCCATCAACACCCTGTTCTTCAACGAGGACGGCGGCATGGTGGCCAAGCTTTCGGACAGCAGCAACGTGGGCATTCTGGTGTTCCTTGTCATGCTGGGCATCCTGGTGGCCCTGATGAACAAGGCCGGCGGCTCTGCCGCCTTTGGCCGCTGGGCCTCCACCCACATCCACTCCCGGGCCGGTGCGCAGTTTGCCACCCTGCTGCTGGGTGTGATGATCTTTGTGGACGACTACTTCAACTGCCTGACCGTCGGCTCGGTCATGCGCCCGGTCACAGACCGCCAGAAGGTGTCCCGCGCAAAGCTGGCCTACCTGATCGATGCCACCGCAGCCCCGGTGTGCATCATTGCGCCCGTGTCCAGCTGGGCAGCTGCGGTCACTTCCAGCGTGCCGGAAGGCTCCGGCATCAACGGCTTTACCATGTTCCTGCGCACCATTCCTTATAACTATTACGCCCTGCTCACCATCGTGATGAGCCTGTTCCTCATCTTCACCGGCACGGACTTCGGCTCCATGAAGCTCAACGAGGACAACGCCAAAAACGGCGACCTGTTTACCACCGCCGACCGTCCCTACGGCAACGATGTGGACGATGGCACCGATACCCGCGGCCATGTTGCAGACCTGATCGCCCCGGTGCTGGTGCTGATCGCGGCCTGCATCTTCGGCATGATCTACACCGGCGGCTTCTTTGAGGGTGTGGATTTCGTTACCGCCTTTGCAGACTGCAACGCTTCTGCCGGTCTGGTGCTGGGCAGCAGCATCGCCCTGCTGTTCACCTTTGTGTTCTACCGCGTGCGCAATGTGATGACCTTTCAGGACTTTGCCGCCTGCATCCCCGAGGGCTTCAAGGCCATGGTCAGCCCCATGCTGATCCTCTCCCTCGCATGGACCCTGTCCGGCATGACCGGCCTGCTGGGCGCAAAATATTACGTTGCCAACCTGCTGAACGGCTCTGCTGCTGCCCTGCAGTACATGCTGCCGGTCATCATCTTCCTGGTGGCAGTGTTCCTGGCCTTTGCCACCGGCACGAGCTGGGGCACCTTCTCCATCCTCATCCCCATCGTGTGCCATGCCTTCCCGGAGGGTGAGATGCTGGTCATCTCCATTGCAGCATGCCTGTCCGGTGCTGTCTGCGGCGACCACTGCTCCCCCATCTCGGATACCACCATCATGGCATCTGCCGGTGCCCACTGCAGCCATGTGAACCATGTTTCCACCCAGCTGCCCTACGCCATTACGGCGGCTTCCTGCGCGGCGGTGTGCTATGTGATCACCGGCATTGCACAGGCTTTCCTTGGCGCAAACGGCAGCCTGTTCACCTCGCTGATCCTGCTGGCCGTTGCCATTGCCGTAGAGCTGGTGGTGCTCAGCGTGATCCGCGTGCGTATGAACAAAAAGGCAGCAGAATAAATTCCTGCCAAAAATTCAGCTGTTTCGCTTTGCGCCGCGGCCAAAACGTGGTATTTTTAAATAAAATGAACTATCGGAGGCACACGACCTATGCTGGAACAGGCATTTCAGGACGTATACACCAAATTCAAGCTGCATTTCTACCAGAACGTTTTTCAGCGTTTTGCCACCCGCGAAGCCACGCTGACCACGGTGGAGTCCTTCTGCATGGAGGGCATTATGGCCATGGGCGAACCCACCATTGCGGAGTTTTCCCGCATGATGCAGATCTCCACCCCCAACGCGGCGTATAAGATCGGCAGTCTGGTGAAGAAGGGCTATGTGGAAAAGATCCAGTCCACCACCGACCGGCGCGAGTACCACCTGCGCCCCACCCAGAAGTATATCGATTACTACAACATCAGCTATTCCTACCTGCACACTGTGGTGGAGCGCGCAAGAGAGCGCTTCTCCCCCGAGGACTGTGCAAAGCTGGAGGAGATGCTCACCATTGTGAGCACCGAGCTGATGCCCGAGTTGGATATGCTCAAGAAGGACGAAAAGGCAGAATAAGCAACAAAGAACTCCCGGACACATCCGTCCGGGAGTTCTTTTGTTTCCCCTTACTTCTGCTCTTTATGCGGAGATATACAAAAGACCTCCGATGATCAGCGCCAGCAGAAGCGGGCTCTGGATGATGTCCTTCATGGTTGCCATAAAATGTCCTCCCTCTAAATACAGAATGAACGAAAAAAGGCGGGTGCTTTCTGCCCGCCGTCTTTGCGATACGGACAGGATACCGGAAAAGGCGGCATCTGTCAAATGAGTATGACTAAAGCGCGGACGGCATTTGGAGATATTTCCGGCGGGAGAAGCTGCAAAGAACCTTTACTACATTAAAATAATAAAGTGCTGACTGCCGGTCACTTTGCATTCGTTGAAAATTGCATAAAATTCAAAGAAAAAATCTGTCGTTCTGCCAAAAGCAGTGGGGATACACCTTTGCAAAAGCCGTGAAACCTGCTATAATAATACAGACATCTACATATCAAAGAAGTGGGTTTGATGGCGGCACTGCGGCTGCGGTCAGAGACCCCTGTGCTGTTTTTTTGAGGGAATGCCAATGGAACATGCAACCGAACAACATCTGACAAGGCAGCAGAGCCCCGTCTGGCGGGCGCTGCGCGCCGCAGCACCGCAGACCATTCCGGTGCTGGCGGGCTATTTTGTGCTGGGGATGGGCTACGGCATTTATGTGCAGTCGCTGGGGCTGCCGGTGTGGATGCCCATGTTTATGGGCACCGTGGTGTACGGCGGTTCGCTGGAATTTGTGCTGGCAAGCCTGCTGCTGGGCACGTTCTCGCCCCTTTCGGCGTTTCTGATGGCGCTGATGATCCAGGCGCGGCATCTGTTCTACGGCCTTGCCATGCTGGAACGCTACAAGGGCTACGGCCTGCGCAGCTTTTACATGATCTTTGCCATGAGCGATGAGACCTTCTCCATCACCTGTTCGGCCGAGCCGCCGGAAGGGGTGGACAGGGGCTGGTTCATGTTCTTCATCACCCTGCTGGACCAGTGCTACTGGGTGTTCAGCGCCGGTCTTGGCGCGGTGGTGGGCTCGGTGCTGCCCTTCAGCACCGAGGGCGTGGACTTTGTGATGACCGCCATGTTCACGGTGATCTTCCTCAACCAGTGGGAGAAGGACGAGCAGCACTACAGCGCCCTCATCGGCGTTGCGGCCCCGCTGGTGTGCCTTGTGCTCTTTGGCTCCGGCAGCTTCCTGCTGCCCTCCATGGCCTGCATTCTGGTGCTGCTGCTGGCCCTGCGCAGGCCCATTGAAAAGGCCGAAGACACCGAAGCAGAAAAAAGCGGTGAGGAGGTGGGCGCATGACCGCAGTTCAGATGGGCCTGACCATTGCAGTGTGCACCGCCGCTACCATGATCACCCGCTTTCTGCCCTTTGTGGTGTTCTCCTCCAAGGATCAGCAGCCGCCGGAGGTGGTGCGGTATCTGGGCCGGGTGCTGCCCGCCGCCATCTTTGGTATGCTGATCGTCTACTGCCTGAAAAGCGTCACCCCATTCGCGGGCAGCCACGGCATCCCGGAGGCCATTGCCCTGCTGGTGACGGTGGGCCTGCACAAATGGAAGCACCAGACCCTGATCTCGATCGCAGGCGGTACGCTGTGCTATGTGCTGCTGGTGCAGCTGGTGTTTTAAGACATGAAAAAAGGACACGCATCTGCCGTGTCCGTTTTGCGTATTTCCCTCACTTGCGCCCATAGATAATGCCAACACCGGAGATCATCCACGGAGTGCGCACATAGCCGGGCACAAAGTCCAGCTTCTGTTCCAGATCGCCGATAAAATGGATCTCGGAAATGCCCTCGGCCTGCAGCTGCTTCACAAATTCGTCTATGTCGCCGTACAGGCCCTTCTGGGAAAACATATCCTGAAAAGCAAATGCGCCACCCTTCTTCACCACGCGCAGAGCTTCGCGCACCACGTCCCGCTTATCTTTTGCGGTGCGCACTTCGTGGAACACAAAGTTGGAAACAGCGGCATCAAAGCTCTCGTCCGGGTAGGCAAGGTGGGCTGCGTCGCCTTTTTCAAAGGTGATGCGCTGGGCCACACCCTCGGCTTTGGCGTTGTGCTCACACTGCTCTTTGGCGTAGTTCCACTCCGTGCCCCAGTAGTCCATGCCGGTGAGCGTTGCTTCCGGAAAGGTCTTTGCGCAGCGGATGGTCAGGGCACCGGCACCGCAGCCGATGTCCAGCAGCCGGCCCCTGCCGTCCCAGTCCAGATGCTGCACAAGGTGCTCGTGCACTTTGGCCATCATGTTGCCCTTGCCAAAGGCGAACGCTTCATGGCAGCGGTACATGTAAGCGCCGTAGGCCAGCAGGATGATGCCCAGCACGGCCAGCACTACCGCCAGAACCGTTTTGTGCAGGCCAAAGCCGCAGACAAGGCCTGCTGCCAGCAGCACTGCACCGCCGCCGAACAGCGGCGGGAACATTTTTTCAGGGACCCAGTTGCCGTAATTGGTTTGTGCATTCATAATGATACCTCCCTGCCCAGTTGATATCACCATGTTAGCATAAACAAACCGGCCTGTCAATACCGCTCAGTGGTAGAAGGTATCAAAGTTCACCTGACGGTAGAAGCGCTGCTGCAGCTGGTCGAAGCTGTCGCAGTTCTGTGCCAGAAGCCACATGCTCTTGGTAACAACGGCTTCAATGGTCATATCGTGGGCTTCCAGAAAGCGGAAGCGGTTCTTCACCCGCTTGCCCACCTCGTAAACGCCCACGTCGCTGCCCTCGTAGGTGACCTGCGTGGTCATAATGAGCACCTTGTGGGTCTTGTCGTAATCGCCAAGGCCCTCGGCAAAGGCATCCATCAGCCGCTGCGGGATGCCGCCCACGCCAAAGCTTTCCACGATCACGCAGTCGTACAGGCGGAAGATCTCCGGGATGAGATCCGGCGACATGCCGGGGGTCAGCTTGAGCAGGAACACCTTGGGGTCCAGCACGCGGCTGAACTCCACCGGGCCGGTGGGCCACGGCGACGGGATGTACCGCACCAGCCGGTCGCCCTGCACAAGGGCCAGCTCCGGGAAGTTGACCGAGGCAAAGGCATCGTAGCTGATGGTCTTGTTCTTCTTGGCGCGGGTGCCTGCAATGACATGACCGCCGAACACCACCATCACGCCGCGGCTGCCCTGATCCAGCGCGCAGATCACGCTGTCGCGCAGGTTCTTCTTGGCATCGGTGATCTCGTTGGAGATGGGCTGCTGTGCACCGGTGAGGATGATGGGCTTATCGGCGTTCTGGATCAGGTAGGAAAGCGCTGCGGCCGAGTAGGCCAGCGTATCGGTGCCGTGGCAGATAATGAAGCCATCGTACAAAGCGTAGTTCTCCTGCACGGCCTTGGCCATCATGAGCCAGTGCTCCTGACCCAGATCGGTGCTGTCGATGCTGCACAGGGCCAGCGTTTCCGGGATGCACAGCTCGTTCAGCTCCGGCAGATGGGCCAGCAGCTCTTCGCTGGTGAGCACGGGCTTTAAGCCCTGCTGGGTGCGCACGCTGGCGATGGTGCCGCCGGTGGTGATAAAAAGGATACGCTGTTTGGTCATAAAATAAGCCTCCGTGGCAGAAAATTCAGATAACGGAAACAGTATAACATACTCTTTTCCGCTTGAAAAGCGCGATTTTTTGCGACCCGGTCACAGAAGTTTGGAGAGATTTGGTGTATACTAAAGGAAATGATAAAAGGAGAATATTATGCCCAATATTGTCATCATCGGTTCCGGCCCGGCGGGCGTATCCGCCGCGCTGTATGCTGTCCGTGCAGGGGTGGATACCACCATCATCACCAAAGGCCCCGGTGCGCTGGACCGCGCCGAAAAAATTGAAAACTACTACGGCTTTGCAGAGCCGGTCTCCGGTGCGGAGCTGGAACGCCGCAGCATCGAGAATGCAAAGCGCCTTGGTGTGAGATTCGTCACAGCCGAAGCCGTGGGCCTGACCTATACGGATAAACTCACTGTAGAAACAGTGGATGAAAATTACCCGGCGGATGCCGTGATCCTTGCCACAGGCGCTTCCCGCGCGGTGCCGCGCATTCCGGGCCTTGCCGGACTGGAGGGCCACGGCGTGAGCTATTGCGCCGCCTGCGATGCCTTTTTCTACCGCGGAAAGGACGTGGCGGTGCTGGGCAGCGGCGAGTATGCCCTGCACGAGGTGCAGGCTTTGCTGCCGGTGGCAAAAAGCGTTGCCCTGCTGACCAATGGCTCCCCGCTTGCGGCACAGTTCCCGCCGGAAGTAACGGTGCATCCGCAGAAGGTGGATGCCATTCTTGGCGAGAAAGTGGTCACGGGCGTGCAGCTTTCCGGCGGCGAAACGCTTGCGGTAAGCGGCGTATTTGCAGCGCTGGGCGTGGCGGGCAGCACCGCGCTGGCCCGCAAGATCGGCGCAGAGGTGAACGGGAACCGCATCGCAGTGGACGAAAAAATGCAGACCACTGTGCCCGGCCTGTATGCGGCGGGCGACTGCACCGGGGGCCTTCTGCAGGTGGCAAAGGCCGTGTATGAGGGCGCGCAGGCGGGCACTGAAGCTGCCAAGGCCCTGCGGAAAGGATGAAAAGCAATGTCGGAAACAACAAAGGATCACCGCGATTGTCTGGCCTGTGCCTTCCCCTTCTGGGACGACCTGACACCCGACGAACAGGACATGCTCTGCCGCTACACCCGTCCGGCGCATTACGCAAAGGGGGCAAGGGTGCACAGCCCGCTGGAAAGCTGCGTGGGCATTCTGCTTTTGCGCAGCGGCCAGCTGCGGGCCTACCTGCTCTCGGAGGATGGTCGGGACGTGACGCTCTACCGCCTGTTTGGCGGTGAGGTGTGCATTCTGTCGGCCTCCTGCGTGATGGACTCGGTGAACATCGACCTGTACATTGATGCCGAGGAGGACACCGAGGCCTACTGCATCAGCGCAGGCATCTTCCGCAAATTGATGCAGCAGAACGTGCATGTGCGCTGCTATGCCTACCAGATGACGGCAGAGCGCTTTTCCGACAGCATGTGGACGATGCAGCAGGTGCTGTTCATGAGCGCGGACCGGCGGCTTGCGATCTTTCTTACCGACGAGCTGGCCAAGACCGGCGGCGACGAGGTGCGCATGACCCACGACCAGA
>OLGY01000681.1_pt1 | contig 21604 bp, 24 predicted proteins | sample 1605951 | NCBI WGS metagenome assembly OLGY01 (sample SAMN03283280) | human gut metagenome | biome: human-associated habitat; material: feces | host: Homo sapiens | place: Peru | collected 2012
TTTAAAAATTATATTAAAGTTAGATAACTTATCAAACATTGTAAATAACTTGTTTTTAACAAAAGAAAGGACCACAAATATGGAAAACACCGCATTAGATAAATCGATATATATAATTACCGAATATTATAAAAATAACCTAAATCCCTATTTTGAATGTTTAGCTGATAATGTCTTATGGTTAGGTCCTGCCGAGAAACAAGAAATAAGGGGCAAGGAAAATGTCATAAAGGCCTTTTCTAGTGATAAACACGAATTAACATTTACCATAGGTTCCATTAAATCTACATTAATAGAAATCAACAAAAAAGCCGTTGAAGTAATCCTTCAATACGAAATCTATACCCACTATCCTAATGGAGACACAGACCGCCATGACCAAAGAACTCAATTCTCATGGATAAATAAAAATGATAACTGGCAAGCTAAGGTGGTTCATGTTAGTAATGAATGGAAATACGATGAAAGAGACACCATCTATCCCAATCACTACCAACAACAAGGCCTTCCTATTCGTTTAATTGAGAAACAAGACTATTATTTAATCTTAAAAGCTGATGATTTAAGCATTTACCATATTCCAATTAACGACCTTCTATACGTAGAAACTGTTAAACGTTCTAATAAACTTGCAGTTCATACTATAAAAAACACATTAAAAATAAACGGTAGTCTTAAAGACTTCTTAGAAAAACACAATGAGCACTTATTAAGAATTCATGCAGCCTACTTAATTAATCCTTCCAATGTTACCAAAATTGAAAGATTTAAGGTCTATTTAAAAGATGGAACTATGTTGCCTATCCCAGAAAAGAAATATACCCAAATCAAAAAAGAGATCCTACTAAAAAATCAGTTCATTTGAACTGATTTTTATACTAATGCATTAAAACACAATACCGAAACACTCAAGACAATAAGTATCACACCAACTGCTCTATTAAGCGTTTCCGGTTTAGCCTTATTCGCAATAAGAGAGGCAATACGAGCCCATATTAAAGTAAAAATTACACACAAGCCAAATACCAACCAGTCAGGACTACCCTTAATCATAAAATGAGAAAAAGCACCAGTTAAGGCAGTAAATGTCATGATAAAGACACTTGTGCCAACAGCAGTCTTTAATTCATAGCCCAAGACACTCGTTAAAATTAGTAACATCATCATGCCCCCACCTGCCCCAACAAAGCCACAAATAAAACCAATTATAATGCCGCATACAATTGAACCAACGATTCTTTTTTTCTTTGAAACAGCATCCATATTTTCCTTAGTAGTCATAACTGGCTTTAAGATAAACTTAACACCCAACAACAAGGTCATAAATACACTAAAATTACCCATGGTACTAGATGGTAAAAGTGATGCCACGTAGCTTCCAACAATTGTAAACATCAAGACAAAAGCCATCATAATAAGGCCATTCTTGACATCTAAATTCTTATTCTTATGATAAGTATAAGCACTAACAGCACTAGCCAATACATCAGATGATAGGGCAATGCCTACCGCCATAAACGGATCCATATGCAAGAAAGTTATAAGCATTGGACTAATAACAGCCGCAGCACTCATGCCCGCAAAACCAGTACCCAAACCAGCACCCATACCGGCAAAGAAAGTAACTAAAATAGTTATAAACAATTCCATTAATCTTCTAAAATCCTCTCCAAGTTCTTATCAATTAGTTCTAAAACCTTATTAAAAGCTTTTCTATCCTTAGCACTAACTGAATCGAATAGTAATTCTATAAAAGAGTCCTGGATTCTTTTTCCTTCTTTAACCAAAGCCTTACCCTTTGTTGTTAGTAAAAGACGATACTTACGACGATCATCCAAAGCTAGTTTTCTTTCAAGATAACCATCATTAACAAGCTTATCAACATTAACTGAAATTAGATTAGCTTTTATCTTTCTTACATCCACAATATCCTTAGCACAATCATATTCAGGATTATTCCCAAAGAACATCAAAATATCAAATTCCGTTTGATTAATATCGTATTGTTTACATATTGACTTACAATAACTAACATAAGCTCTTCCAAACTTATTTAAGAAAGCAATTTGTGATTCCATGATTCCTCCTTTACTTCAAATTTGAACTATTCAAACTTGTATTATTTTATCCACTTTAGAAGCTCATTGTCAACATCACCATTCTACAATAGCATTCTTTAACCTACACAATTCATACCCGTCTTTTTCATACACTTCAAGGACACCAGTCACATTAACAATTGAATATTTCTCTGGTAAATTTGTATCATCAACAGGAACAAACATCAGGCCAAGAGAACAACAAGCGGTGGCATCCATTACTGTACAACCAAATATTTTTTCTTTAGTTTCAGGGTCCTCATAATATTCCAACAAACCCCTTATCTTGATTCTCTTTCCTTTATTACTATCTAAATCAGATATGATGTTGCATACCTCACAATATGCCATGATACTAGTTAATTCACTCAAGTCTATATCTATTTCACCATCATCAATTTCTTCTTCAATAACATTTTCTTCCTTGATTGTTTCCTCTATCTCACTTTGATAATCTACATCAACAATTGTTTGTTTATCGCTATCTTGTTCCTCTTCCTTTTTATTACAAGCATTAAGAAGTAACAACACAGCTAACACACAAATTATCTTCTTCATCTTCTAATAAGTCCTATTAAGTTACACAAGATAAAAACAACTATCTGAACCACTACAATCGTAGAGCCAACAGGTGTACTTGCTAGTATCGATATTAATATTCCTAAAGATGAACAAAGTATCGCTAAAAAAGCAGCGCAAATAGTCACACCCTTAAAACTTTTAAAGATGCACATAGCTGATAAAGATGGAAAGATTACTAAGGCTGATATTAATAAAGAACCAACAAGATTCATTGCCAAAACGATGATAATCGCAATAACAATCGCAAATATTAGATTATAAAATTCTACATTTACACCTACCGCCTTGGCAAAACCTTCATCAAAGGTAATTGAGAATATCTTGTTGTAAAGCCCTATAAATAAAATAATTACAACTAACGATAATATTACACACAAATAAACATCACTAATAGATAAAGTAAGGATCGAAGTAGAACCAAACAAGGTACTACAAACATCACCCGCCACATTAGCTGAAGTACCTGATATATTCATCAACAAATAGCCAATTGCCAAAGAGCCAACCGACAACATCCCAATCAACGCATCACTCCTAATCTTCTTGTTATTCAAGATAATAATGGCAACAATTATTGTGAACAACATCACAAAAGGTAATTCATTTTGAATACTTAAGACAGTAGAGATAGTCATTGCCCCAAAGGCTACATGAGATAGACCATCTCCAATAAAAGAATATCTCTTTAACACCAATATCACACCAAACAATGATGAACACAAGGCAACCAACACACCAACAATAAAGGCGTAACGCACAAAGGGATAATTTAAATACATAATTAACTTATCTATCATTATTTTTCACCTACATTTAAAACACTGCTTGCATATTTTAAAGAACCATTTAAATCATGAGAAATCATTATGATAGTCATTCCATCTTCCTTATTTAATTTATTGATAGTCTCATACATCATAGCTGTTGCCTTAGGATCTAATCCTGATACCGGTTCGTCCAATAATAAGATCTTCTTACTTGCGCAAAGTGCTCTAGCTAAAAGCACCCTTTGTCTTTGCCCTCCTGATAATTCAGAAAATTTGCACTTTGAAAGATTTGCGATATTTAATCTTTCTAAATTAAATCTCATCAAATCTTTTTCCTTTTTTCTATAAAATAACTTCTTAGTTCCTGATAAAACAACTTCTTCAACAGTAGCGGGAAAATCCTTTTGGATATCACTTATTTGGGGAAGATAACCTATATCATTCTTATTTAAACCTTGAATGCTGCCACCCAACAATGGTATCAAACCTAATAGTGTTTTCATAAGTGTAGTCTTACCCGAACCATTCTCACCTACAATGCATAAATAATCGCCATCATTAATCTTTAAATTTAAACCAGATACAACAGTCTTACCATCATAACCGATATCTAAATCAATACACTTTATAGTCATAACTAATTTAAAGCCTTTTTCAACACTTCAAGGTTGTTTTCCATGATTAATAAATAAGTATCACCTTCTAAGATTCCTCCCTGCATTGAGTTTAAAGTCAAAATCTCTTGATTCTTGTTTTCAGTATTCTTAATGATTGTTTCCGCAATCTTATGATTATTACCCTCTATTGTCAAAATACTTGTTAAGCCTAATTCATCTAACTTCTTAGCTAAAAAAGTAATCGTATTAAAACTAGCTTCACTTTCAGTTGAACAACCCACAAAAGCTGCATAATAATTTAAATTATAATCATCAACCAAATATCTAAATGGGAAACGATCGCCAAATACCAAAGTATTATTTTTGGAATTACTCACAACTTCCATATATTTCTGATCTAATAACTCTAGCTTTTCGATATACTCTTCAGCATTCTTTTTGTATCTATCCATGTTGGTAGGATCAAGCTCACACAATACATCCTTAATAGCCTCAACACATTTCTTAGCATTTCTTAAAGATAACCAGATGTGTTTGTCAGATTCGTGCCCGTCAGATTCGAGCCCATGTTCGTGCCCAGATTCGTGTTCATCCTCCATACCCTCAACAATCTCTTCGTTCTTTACATCATCCCCTAATACTTCCATTAGGTTGATAACTTTTACACCCTTATTGGATTCGAGCCCAGATTCGAGCCCAGACTCACCACCAACATACATAAAAACATCAGCATTATTAATCTTAGCGATATCTTCAATGCTAGGTTGATAACTATGTAAATCAACGCCATTATTAAGAAGAACCTCAACATCTACATCAACATCACCCAATACTTCTCTTACCCAATCATAGATAGGAAAGGTAGTAGTAACAACCTTCAACTTATTATCATTATTATTTTTCTTATCACAGCCACTTAAAACACTAAGCACCATTAAAGCACCTAGTAATAAAACTATTATTTTCTTCATTATTCTTTTACCTCCAAATCAATAATTATTTATTTAAAAAATACTAATTATCAACTTAGAAGTTTTATCTTTAAAGATGTTAAAGTACAACCTTCAATACTATATAAACAAGGATACTCATCCTTACTTAAAATATGTTTAACAACTACACCAGCAACAATAACTATTACCAGTGGCATGGTCTTTAAAGACCTTACACAAAGCTCTATTTGGTAACAAGTTTGACACCCTTCCCCAAAACACTCATGTTCACTCTTAATTGCCACAAAAAAGATAGAATAAAGAACTACAAACAAGATTGCAATTGTGTTTAATAATTTATAAACCTTTCTTCTATCCATCATTTCTATATTTTATCCTAAAGCCACATCCAAAACCATCATTAAGACAAAGCCAATAGCTGTAGCTACAGTACCAATATTAGAATGTTCACCTGCCTGTGCTTCTGGAATAAGTTCTTCAACCACTACATAAATCATTGCCCCTGCCGCAAAAGACAACATATATGGTAATAATGGCGTAATTAATGAAGTCAATAAAATAGTTAAGATAGCACCAATTGGCTCTACTACACCCGACATAACACCATATAAGAAAGACTTTCTCTTGGACATGCCTTCACTATTTAAAGGCGCTGATACAATAGCTCCTTCTGGAAAATTCTGTATCGCAATGCCCATCGCTAAAGTAAGGGCAGCAGCAGGAGTTACCACCTCACTGCCTTTAAGCATTGCCGCCAACACTACGCCAACTGCCATTCCTTCTGGAATATTATGAAGAGTAACTGCTAGTACCAACATAAATGATTTATTTAACTTAGAAGGCAAACCTTCAGGCTTATCATTATTTAGATGTAAATGTGGAATAATCGTATCCAACAACAACAAAAATAAGATACCAACCATAAAACCAATAGCGGCAGGAATCCATTTAATACCGCTAGCCATATCAATAGATGGAATTAATAAGGACCAAACAGAGGCCGCAATCATCACACCAGAGGCAAAACCTAATAATACCTTCTCTACTTTTTTATCCATATCTTTCTTTAAGATAAAGATCATACTACAACCTAGCGTTGTACCTACTAATGGTAATAGTAAACCCACTACCAATTGATATATATAATTACTCATAATTCTTCTCCTAGTTAGTTTTAGCTAACTATATTATAAATTAAAATCAACCAAAATACCACCTAGGCAATACTTCCAACAATTTAATATATTTCCTTGTTGTCCCAAAGCCTGTACATATAGGCAAATAAACAATAAACACCAACAGATAAATAAAGATAAAAGTATTAATTACTTTTCTATTCTCTAACTTACTAAGAGTATAGACAATGGCTAACATTGTAAAAATACTGGTTGGATAAAAATGGTAGGCAAAGGTAGATCTAGAAATAAAGATCCAAGGTAGTAGTGACGAAACATAGCCCATAATTATCACAAAAGCTCTCTTATCCTTAATATTAAACAAAGTATAAACAATGCAAGGCAAACCAAACCATGTTAATAAGGGATTAGAGAAACAAGCTATGGTATTAGAAACACTGTCATTAATATTGGCATAATACCAAATAGGTCTTAAGTCCAATAACCACTCATACCATCTTGATTCAAAAGGATGACTAGCATTTAATTCATGATGATATTTAAACATCATATGATTATGTTCAAAGACATTCTTAAAAGACCACACATCATCTTTCCATACTTTATCCGGTAAATAACATAGACAATAAATCAAAATAGGATTTAACACAAAGAATAATAAACACCAAAGTAATGTCTTAATTACTCTTTCTTTCTTCTCTAACAGTTTTCTAAATAAGATAAAAGCTAAACCTACAGCTGAGTAACACGCATTCCACTTAACACTTATCGCAAAGCCCATAAAGATACCCGATAATAATAAATTTATTAGTTCTTTCTTATAATTATCTTCTTTATAATATTTCACCATGAAGTAATACATCATGATAATAAAGAGAATACTAAATGGTTCTAAGGTACCGATTCTACTTGTTGTTAGGTGCATAAAATCACCTGCACACAAGATAGCCCCCACACAAGATAAATACATATCATCAAATAATTTCTTACAAATATAATAGACAGCTATCACAATCAAAACGCCAAATATCACACCTGGCAGCCTATAAACAAAGGGACTAAATCCAAACAGCTTAATAAACAAAGCAATAATATTAGTTCCAAGTAATGGATGAGTGTTGGCATACATATATTGACCATCAGCTATTTCTTTTGCGTTTCTAACATGATAGACTTCATCAAAAAAGAACTCATCATAATAAATAGGATCAATCTCAATCATTTCTTGTTCATCAATTACTAAAGAAGCAGGATACTTACTATCCTTATAAGCATCTTCATATACTCTACAATTAATCATCTTTTCATCATTATAAAAGGCAAGCTCGGTTATCGTATTTAACTTACTACTACTATTTATCCTAATATATTTATAGTTAAAACAACCCTTAATACTTTGATACTCATAAATTAGTCCTTCATCTAAAGTAACAATATTATCCCAAATGCTTAAATCATTAGAGCCCTCAATGACAATACCATTCACTCCTAATTGATATTCATGCTCACCAACAAGACTGTTATTATCACCCTCACCATAGATGATATTAATCTGATCAAATTCACTCTGACTCAACTCAAGAATAAATGATTGATTATCAGTGGCAGGCTGCCATGTACTTATGGGCATTTCAAAAGAACCTAGATTCCAAATTGAAATGATTCCATATATCACCACAATACTTCCTAGACAAAACAACTCTTTATTCTTATGCTTTCTATAGATTAAATAGAAACAAACAAGCACAATAAATGAGCATATCGCTATGCTCAATAATTCTTCATTTTTAAATATCTCTAAACTGACACCCTTCATTACTAATTATGATATCTCTAATTCTTCACAAATTTCCTCATATTTTCTTTATAACATTTGATTGCTTAGAGCTTTAAGACAACGAATCGTTACCGTAGTATTTATCTAACAATTTAACGCTCTCTACAACATAGGCAAAGCCTAATGGTTCATAATTCCTAATCTTACTAAGTTTTTTATACTTACTCTTAGAAATATTAGCATCATGATATTTGTCATAATCAACAATCTTCATCATTTTCTCATTAGTTAGAATGCATGTTGCAAGATACATTACTTTGCAGGCTTTTTCTATTGCTAATTCGGCAGAAAATGTTTCATCAAATTTATGGTTGTTTATCTTTTTAATGCCAGCTAATAATAATGGATAATCCTCACCTATCTGTCCTCTGCTCGCAATACAAGCACTTGCTTCAATGGTATCTAACAGAGTATCTATGTATGTACAATCATTATTTCTATATAATATTTCGGTTTTAACTGTATTCATATATGATTTATATACACATCATAATCAACAGCAACATCAAATAAACAAGCAACATCATACATTTGTTTAATGATTTTTAGTTCCTTATCAATGCCAAATGGAATCCCAGTTGTATGCGGTGCGAACGATGTTAGTTTATCTCCCATTACGCAATCTATAGAGGGGACAGTCACCATTACATAAGGCTCTTCTGTATTAATCAAAGCATTCTTAATTGGCATATCTATCAATTTTGTATAATGATTGTCTTCGAATAAACTATCTAATAAAATACAAAATTCTCTTTTAAACGTTGTTGAATTATATACAAATTTATAAGAACCTTCTTGCATAGTTGTGAGTAAAATAAAAACAGAAACACTTTAATGACAAATTATAGTAGTCAAAGATGTATCTGTTTTCTATTATGTATACAACTAAAACCGGCAATCGAGCCGGTAAATGTATAAACTATTTTTCTTTACTAAGTGTAACAACAGTCTCTATATCTTTTTTTCTGAAGCAGTGGTTTTTTAAACCAAAGAAATAATCAATATATAAATAGAATAAATATACAGAGAATAATATTAAACTCATCCATAGTAATCCTAATCCATAGTTACCCATTACATTTTTTATTTTTTCTCCACTTTCATCTATATAATGTGCAATACTAATAAGTTGATAAGACAAACAAATCCAAGTAATGGTGCATACTATGAGCTGCAAGATTTTTTTTGGAATTTTAAAATCCATTTTCCACATTACCAATGCTAAAATTGCCATACCAAATAATACTAATATAATAAGTGGCATATGTAAGATCTCCTCTTTAATTAATCCGCATTTTGGCAAGGGTTGCATAATGCAAGAACTACTCTTGCGAAACCAACATCAGGACAACCTTCCTCAATATCCCAGCCTGCTTCTATGAACGCTTCAAAATGACACCAATACTGATCAGATAAGCTACTTTCGTTATTTTTTATGTTAGGATATGCTTGTTTTAATTTTGACCAAGCATTTGAGCAAACTGGACGCAGTGTTCTTGTAGAAAGTTTTGGTTCCATGCTATATGTCCAATACCCACCTCTATAATGATATTTATAAGATTTAAAATAATCCCTCATAGTTTTGCCAGAAGCTCGCAACATATTTGTTCCCAACAATTCATCTTTCAAACTTAATTGAGTTCCGTAATTCGACTTAATTCTATTGATTACTTGTTCCTCGGTAATATGATTATCACTTGCGTATTTTTCTAATCTGTATTCCAAATCCTTAAAATAATTTTCGTTAGATTTATAGAATTCTTTGACATTTTCAACATCAAGACTATCGATATATTCCAATTCACTCTTTAAGCTCGCAAAATCATTTCCGCTACTTACTAGTTCCATAGATTCTTCAGCATGAACAACGTTACTTGTACAAACAGTCAATATTGCGACTAACATTATACTAAACACTCTCTTCATATTTTTTCTTCCTTCCTAAGATTATATTTATTTTTTAAGAAACAACTTATTGCCAAAATAACTGTCAATAGTGAAATCAATAGCAGAGCTTTCTCATCTACAATCAAACTTAGTCCGCTATTCTTAAAATTACTATACCAAAACGTGACCAAGCCACAAGAACTTACTATTGGTATTAACAATATATTGTTTATATTTTTAGTTAAGAGCCTCATTTTAGTTACTACATATTGATAAATAACGATAGCTAAATTAAGCAGAATGCATGAGATATACTCGAACCTTATAGTCTTATTTTTCTCTATGTTATTCAACATATCTCCTACTTCTTTATAGACCATAGATTGATCTTTGTTTCCAGATAATTCAGAACCAAATGCTTCATATAATTTCCCTTCTTTTACATATGCCAATAAAGGGATTCTTGCTACTTCATATTTTTCAAAAACCTTCATTAACTCTTCATCCGTTACCTTTTTCTCTTTTCTAAAATAGTCAGAATTAAAATATTTGATATCAATATGTCTTTCCCTAGAAATCAACCTTAAAATTGGCTCAAACAGTTTGCAAGACGGACAGGTAGGACGTCCAAAGTAAATATATCCTCCATCAACTTCATAAACCTCTTGAATTTCAGTTATCTGTTTAAACCTAACACTTTTATTTTGAAAAATCTGTAACCCAATACTCAAAGTAGTTAAAAACAATATCGAAAGCACTAAAACAAATTTTATGTTTTTCTTAGCCATCTTCTTTCACCTCCACAATTGTTAATTTTGGCATTATTATGTCTCCGTTTTTATACCTCTGCGGATTTTTATAGTACATTAACACCACCTCTCTTTTTCAAAACATAATCATATAATTCTCAACAGCATTTCTTTTGCACTTATTCTCGATTTCTTTTTCACCAGATTTTCATGGTTAAAAACTAATCATTTCAAATTCTTCTATCTTAATTTAAATATCATATTAATCATACATATTGATTAGCATACGCTAACTACGTTTCAAAAAAAATTATATTTTGTGTTGAAAATATATAGACCCTATTCTTTAATTCGTTATTAAACATTTATAGCCACTTATCAACCCTACCAAACAATTTCATCTTAGTTATTAAATTAGAAGTAGTTTTCTTCTTCACCTTGTTTTTTAATAAACCAATCTAGAATTAGGATAGTGCAAAAATCATTATTTTCATAAGCACTAACATAATTTGTATTAATACTTGAAGTCATATGTCTCTCTTGTTCCAACGGTTCTTCAAGTGCTTCCATAAAATTTTTTTAGTTAGGTTTCTCAATATTTTTAAAAACAGTTGTCTTCCTATTTTTTGTAATTATTGATAAAACATCATTATATGATTCTGTTCTTTCTTTACTTACAATCTGTAACAGTTTTAAAATCAATTAAGACTTTTGGAAAATAATTAACAAAATCTAAGTATAAATAAGTGGGATATAACTTTCTATTTATTTTTTTCATTAAGTGCTTTCAAGCTTTTTCATTCATATTTCCTCCTTGCAAACAATATTATTAAGTTAATGTATAGCTTAATAATTGATTATTTAGCATTATTTTACTATCATATTTTATGAATTACCGTTGTTAAAACAACATATGGAGGATAAACAATGCAAACATCCCTTACAAATGCTAAATTATTTAAAGGTATACCACAAAAAGATATTGAAACATTATTATTTTGCGTTGGGACAAAAAAACAAACTTATACAAAAGGCGAATATATTTTTCACGAAGGTTCTTTAATCGAGCAAATTGGAATTGTACTATCTGGAGCAGTTATTATCGAATTATGTGATGCATGGGGGAACAACAATGTGTTAACAAATTTAGGGCCTGGAGAAACTTTTTTAGAAGTTTATGCTTGTTGTTTAAAAGAGCCACTGATGATAAATGTTGTTGCTGCAGAAGATACAACAGTACTTTTATTGAACATAAACAAATTAATAACTAACTGCCCTAAATGTTGCAATTTTCATTATGACTTACAAAAAAATTTATTAATGTTAACTGCGGAAAGGAACCTTCAATTATCAAGACGTATTCTACACACTTCTTCAAAAAACATTCGTAAGCGCCTCATGTCATACTTTTCTTATTGTATTAAACAAAACGGTAGTTTCTCTTTTAATATTCCGTATAATCGACAACAATTAGCAGATTACTTATCAGTAGAAAGAAGCGCTCTTTCAAACGAGCTATCAAAAATGAAACGTGATGGAATTATTCAATTTGATAAAAATCACTTTATTGTGAAAGAAGATATTATTGTCTAAATTGAAGACAAATAGTAGATTTATTTACTATACGCCAAAACTATCGTATTCATTTTATCTTCAGTTATATTTATCATTAACCATAAAAAGAGACATCTTTCGACATCTCTATTCACCCAACTGTTCACAAATCTCTTTATACTTATCTTCAGTAAGAATATATTTCTTCTTATACAAAACACAAGATAAAATCATAAAGATACAAGGAATAATCGTCATCGCAATCAATAAACCATTTCTTTGTAAGGAAGTAGTACTACCAATAATAGTCTCAATCATCTTTGATTTAGTCACATCATCAATCAAGCCTTGTGTAGCCTGTTGTTCAAGAGAAGAAATCTGATTAGTTAAACTAGTCGCATTTACTACCATATAAGTTAAAGTAGTAATTACTACAACTAAAGCACTAGCTAACTTTGTGATAAAAGGTCTAACTGAAGAAATAATAGCCTCATCACGATTACCTGTCTTAAGCTCATTATATTCAACCGTATTAATAATAGATATCATCATAATTAGATACAGTCCATATTGGGCAAAGTTAGATAACATGAACCCTAATGTAATCATGAAAAATTTAAGCTGACTTGTCACCATAAACAAACCACATAATATTTGAATCAAATAACCTACTATACCAATATACAAGGCAATAGAAACCATCTTATTTCTACTTAATTTCTTAGACAACAAAGGATAGAAAATCATCAAAAAAGCAGTAGCAGCCATACCCACCGTTGTAAATAAAGAATACAATGATCCCTTATAGCCAAACTCAAAATAGATATAGTTATTGCCAATACCATTAAGGACAATATTAATACCTATTTGTTGAAGAAGGAAAATACAAGTAATCCATAATAACTGATCATTATTCACAAAAGTACTAATAATCTTCTTAAAAGACAAAGGAGGTACTTCCTTGTTATCTTCCCTTCTCTCTTTTACACCAAACAACGTAAACAACAAGAACAAAGGTCCTAATATACATATAACAGTAGCTATAATGCCATAAGCATTTCTAGAAGAACCGCCTAGTGCCAAAGCACCAGCTGTAAGCATCGGTATTAATATTTGAGCCAAGGTATTACCAATGCCGCCAAACAAAGTAGCTCGGGAAGTATAAGTATCTCTCATCGCTCCATCACTTGATAAGGCAGGTATCATACCCCAATATGAAATATCATGCATCGTAAATGTTATTGAATACAAGAAGTAACAAATTCCAAACTCTACAATAAAGGCCCAACCCTCTAACTTGGAATTAAAAATTACATACACAACAACAGAAGTAGACAAGATGCCGCCAAGTAACCAAGGCTTAAACTTACCATACTTAGTTCTTGTTCTTTCTATCAAATTACCCATAATTGGATCATTAAGCGCATCAAATACTCTAGCTGCAACCATAATAATAGTAATAGCACTTAACTGCGCATTAGTTAACGATCTTGTATACATCGTATACGTTAAAAGATAACTATTAAATAGTGCATACATCATATCTCTTCCAACAGTCCCCAAAGGATACATTAGAAGATTCTTCTTTGTCTGTTTATCCATAATTTTTTCCTCTGTTAATAAATAAATTATATATCCTTAGTTGTATAATTACTTTCATGAATTTAACTAATGGAAACATAAACAAAATCTTATTAAAATTCTCATTACCTTTAATAGTCTTGCAACTATTAAACCAACTTTATACCCTAATAGACTCAATCATTGTCTCTAGATTTTCAGGTGGTAATGAATTTGCCATCCTATCTAATATCTCAACCCTAACAATGTTAGGATACTGCCTAGTACAGGGTGGTGCTATTGTCTCCAATGTTGTCTTCGCCAAGATGTTTGGTGAAGAAAATAAACAAGGACTAAGCGATGCCAAAAGAACTTTTAATATTGTCTTCTTTGTATATTCCACTATCATTGCACTACTATATTGTCTTTTCGCCAAACAATTATTAGAACTAATTCACATTCCAAATTATTTATTGAATGATTCAATTATTGTCCTAATTGTCTACGCCCTCAACTTTATTCCAGTAGGTATTGTAACAGTTAACCAAGGCATCTTAAATGGCTATGGTGATTCTAAAACACCAATGATTCTTTGTATAATCTTCCAAGTATTAAACCTAATCCTTGACTATATCGTCGTAGCTATATTTGATAAAGGCGTTCTTGGTGCTGCCCTAGCTTCTCTAATTTCAGTCTTATTAAGTGCTATCTTTATGTACTATAAAGCTAATAAATTAATTAACTCTTATAAGCTAAAAGCTCATTTCTCTTTTGATTATCTAAAAAGCGGTATCACCATGATGATTCCATCTACTATATCTCAAAGTGTATATTCCTTTGGTTCCTTTTTCTTACAAATATTAGTCAATGGCTATGGTGTAGAAATAATCAATGGTTATAATGTAGCCTTCACCTTAAACAATCTTCTATTATGTCCTCTTGTTGGCATTTGTAATGCCTATGAATCTTTCTGTGCTCAAAATATTGGTGCCAATAAGCATGATAGAGTTGATGCTGGTTTTAAGTCTATATTATTCTTTGGTACTTTGATTTGTATCCTTTCTTCTTTATTAACTATTATATTTAATAAACCACTCGTATCTTTATACATTAAAGATACGACCCTAGAAAGCTTTATATATGCAGATAAAGCTTTCCTAATTCTTATCTTGAATTATTTCGCAATCTTCTATAAGAATAGTTTTGATTCTTATTTTAAGGGCCACCAAAAGATGAAGAGTTTAGCGTTTATTTCTACTATCGTATTAGCAACACGTATTATTTTATCTTTTGTGTTTACACCAAGTTTTGGTCCTTTGTTTCTAACATGGGCATGTATCATTTCTAATGGTTTAGGAATAATAATATATAGTTGTGTTCAGAAAATTTATGATAATCTAATTTATCATAAAATTATTTATATTAATTCCTAAAGCTTTTAAAATGACTAAAAATGTTAAAATTATTAAAAAGGATATTTATAATGAAACGATTTGAAAAATTATATGGGGTTACTCTAACCACAACAAAACAAAAAGAAATAGTATTAATTCTAATGGCACTAGAAGCTATTTTTGCCTTCTCATATCTCGGCTATATCGAACTTGATGTTGTTTCTACAACCACACTACATATTCTAGTAATAGTAGGCGCAATGACTTTGGGTATAAGTGCAAGTGTACCTGTTGCCTTAGTCTTTGCCCTATCTTCAATGTGGATAGGAACCTATTCTACTGCACCACTAGATCAACTATTCTCACCTTTTGTTAGTGGAGTTCCCTTTGCCTCTATCATGTTTGGCCTATCAAGAATATTATTCGCAATCGTCTCAGCCAATTTATTTAATATATATTTTGACAAAACAAGAAAACATGTTTACTTAGGTATATTTATTGTCGGAATGATTTGTACCTTTGTCCAAGGAATCTTCATGGTAATTGCCTTTTATTTGTTTTTACCAACAATGCGAGAAACAATAATCACTAACTTATTGTCTTATCCAGTATTCAGTGATTGGTTATCTTATATCTTAGCAGGGCTTGTATGTTCTTTAACACATTATGTACTTAATAGAAGCAACCTAAAGAATTACTTAAAATATATCTGTGATAATGTGCAGCCTAAACAAAAGTCCAAGTCATTGATCATCACTAAAATTATTGCCTTATTAATAGGAATCTTATGTATCTTATATTTAAGAAAAATGATCTTTAGAAATCTATTCATTCATAATATTCCATTCGATAATTCTTTTAAAGTTGATATTAATGCCCTACTTTCCCAAGAACTAATTGCCTTTATATCATTATTTGGAATACTAATCATTATCATTGAGTGGATATATGAATTCTATACCATCCAAAGCATCAAGATGCGTGATAAGCTTTATGAACAAAGCGTAAAAATCTCTATTGATCCGCTTACTGGTGTCTATTCTAGATTTGCCTACAATGAATATATCGCTAATCACAAAAATACACCAACAAATGATTTTGTGGTATTCCTTATCGATATCAATGGTTTAAAGGTTGTCAATGATACATTAGGCCATGAAGCAGGAGATGAATTAATCTGTGGTGCAGCCACTTGTATTACAAGCACATTTAAAGACAAGGGCAACACCTATAGAATCGGTGGTGATGAATTTGTTGTCTTTGGCTACATGAACAAAGATGAAATTGAATCTACAATAAACAATCTTAATAACACTATCAACAATTGGTCAGGTACAAGAGTGGATAACTTGAGTATTTCATTTGGCTTTGCCCACTATGATGATTATCCTAACTTAACAATCGAAGAACTCACAAAAGAAGCTGATAAAGAAATGTATCTAATGAAGAAACATTACTATGACATTAAATTCAATAGAATATAATACTTATCAATAGAAAAGACTACGCAATTGTAGTCTTACTTCAATTTTCCATTAAACCATTTGATACAGAACCAGCATGACCTTCATGATGATGATCAATATATTCTCTACTTACCATGGGCAACAATTTGACTTAAGTAAAGTTACCATATGTTTAATCAAATACTTAGAATCAATGAAGTGAGGAAAAACATTATAGACGACAATACAATAAATAATCTTATCTTCTGTCTTCATGTTAGGTTTTAGTCCTTTGTTTCTAATTTGTTTTATTTAAGTAAGGTATCTTCATTAATCAACAATATGTCAGCGTTCTCTTTTGCGATATCTAACACGCGATTAGTAAAACCACTTTTACTAAATAAGCCATAAATAAGCTCAAATCCAGGGAATGCTTTTTTAATTTCATCATTATTTTCAACTTTTTCTTTTAACGAAAAATACACTTGAGCATCAACAGGCTTTATATGATATTTACATTCACCCACAAATACCCTCTTATTTTGATTATCAATCGCCATCACATCGATTTCAGTGTCGTTATTAAAATCATTCAGCCAGTATGAACCTATACGAGAAGGTACAAAATCAATACTTCCTTTTTTACATAAATTTTGAAATATTTCCTTACATATATCCTCATACGCAAAAGCCACAAACTTTTCTTTAAAATCCTTATTTATTTCATCTAATACAATCTGCACATTATCCAATTCCAATTCACCCTTATATGGATAAACATAATGGAACCAAAATCGTATGAAATTATCGGAAATAAAATATAAACCCTTTCTTGTTTTTTCAGGATTCTTCTCAGTCACAGGAATTCTCTTTTCAATAAAACCTAATTCCGTAAGTGTAGAAAGATATGGCGTAATACTAGAAGTATCTTGATTTAAAGCACTAGCTATTTTACCCAACTTGTGATTACCATCCGCTATTGTCTTAATAATTGAAAAATAATTAACTGCAGACAAAGATTCACTTCTCAACAAGAAAAATGGCTCCTCATACAAAAATCCACTCTTATTTAAGACAACATCCTTTATCTGATCAACCAATTCTCGACCATCCTCAAAAAACTCTAGATACTTAGGTACACCACCTGTAATCGCATATTGTTCAACAGCCCTTTCAAAAGTTAAACCACTAGCCATATAAACATCATTAAAAGGCAACGAAGATAAGCGCATTTGAGCAGTTCTTCTGCCATATAAAGGACTATCATAAGACAACGTATGTTTGAGCATCATGCCTATTAGTGAACCAGACAATATCAACATCACATTATTATCTTTCAATAACTCATCCCAAGCGTTTTGTAAGATAGAAGGAAAAGCAGGATTCGTCTTAACCAAATATGGAAACTCATCAATAACCAAAACTTTCTTCTCATTAGGTTTATAATCAGCCACTAACTGAAACAAATCCAACCAATCATTAAATACAGCCTTATTCAACAAACTATTATTAGTAGCACGTCCAATTACACCAGCTAATCTTTTCATACTTTGAGCTTCTAACTCTTCTGTCGCAAGATAATAAAAAGCTGTTTTATTCTTTATAAACTCTTTTATCAAAGTAGTCTTACCAACTCTACGTCTTCCATAAACAACCACAAAAGATCCATCTCTTTGATACTCTGCTTCTAATTTTCCTAATTCTTCTTTTCTACCTATGAACTTCATTATTGCCTCCTTATGATAAATTAATTTATGATAAGTTTATTTATATTATATATTAGCTCAACTCAAAAGAAAAGATTGGCATTATAACCAACCTTACTTTAATATTCCACTAACTTGATACATCCTATCATCATCAATAGATACATAGACATCAAGATACTTAGACATTATCTTAGCTAATTCACTAGCTTTTATTAAACCATTTGATATAGAACTAGCTACACCTTCATGATGACGATTAATACGTTCCCTACTCATTCCATGGGCAATAGTTAAAGTACCATCCTTATTTAATAAAGTAGCTAAGTGCTTAATCAAAGCCTCAGGATCAATGAAATGAGGAAAGGCATTATAAACAATTATTCGATCAAACTTGCGATTATCTAATTCTTCCACATCACCCCAGATAAATTCAATATCTTTAAACTTATTGCCTGCAATCTCAATCATCTTCTTAGACAAATCAATACCAGTAGGAAGTGCTTCTCTTTTTAGATAATAAGGAATCATCACGCCCGTACCACAGGCAACATCCAACACTGTATCACCCTTTTCTACCCCAGCATTATCCAAAATAGTCTTAATGATTAAGTCATCCTTAATCATTTCTTCATCCCAAGAAGAAGCTGCCCTATCAAAAAAAGCTTCAATACTATTCTTATCCATTAGATAAGTTTAGCCTTCTTTAACGCAAAATAAATAACTGGAATAAAAATGATTTGAATAATAATACCAGGCATACCAGTCACAAATAAACCAGCAACCCAAGCACCCATTGAATAAGAACCTTTCGCAAAAATAAGAGCCTTAGAAATACCACTTACCACTCTACCTAGTAACATTGCACCAACTAAAGAAGTATAAACCTTGGCAGTTTCATTCTTAACTGGAAGAAAATTCATTAATAAACCCGAAATTAAACCATAAGCAGCTAACTCAATTACCATTTGAGGTAAGTAACCAATACCTGGCATAGCTGTAATCAAATGAGACATAACAGGACCAGCGATGCCACATAATAAGCCATATGGCCAACCAGTAACCAAACCACAAAGTAATACAGGAATATGCATTGGTAAATAAATAGAACCTGCATTAGGAATCACATGGAACGCCATAGGTAGCACCACACACATCGCAATCATAATTGCACAAATTATTGCCTTTTTAGTATTTGTCATAAAATTTCCCCCTTATAAAAAAATAAACAACAATAATATTAAAACACTCATCAAAAGAATGTAATAATCGCAAGCCTTCAAAGAAACATCAAACTTAATTCTTCGATCTTTCTTAAGTTCAATACCCCTACTAATTAAAGCTAGAGCTAAATCATCGGCTCTTTTAAACGCTGAGATAAAAACTGGAACCACAAACGGCACAATTGAAGTTGCCCTGGTAATAAGATTTTTACTATCAAGCTTGGCCCCTCTAGCTATCTGAGCCTTTCTTATCATCTCAGCCTCTTCAAACAATGTAGGAATAAAAGTCAAAGAAATAGAAAGAATCATCGAAATCTCATAAACATTTAAACCAACAAATTGTAAAGGATAAAGAAACATCGAAATACCCTTTGTAAGATCTAAAGGACTAGTTGTACTTAGTAAGATAGTTGTAATCATAATCAACAACAACATCTTGCCAACCACATTAACACCCTGTACCAAACCCAAATATGAAGGATTAAAAATAAAGAAACTAAAGTAGACATCTTCACTTGAAAAGAAACAAAAGTTCATAAAAAATACTAATACACAAAACTTTAAAGTTTTAGTCAAAGAACTTGTAATACTATCAATGTCAATCTTAGATGCCTTTATACAAATACCTACAATGATTAGCCACACTATATAAGACTCTAAACCCTTTGTCTTAATTACCGCAATCATCATGATGATTAAAGTAATAATCTTGGTAAACGCAGCACACTTATAAAAGATAGAATCACCCTTGAAATAAGAACCAATCGGTAAACTATTCATGGTGATACCTCTTTTCTACTTCATCAATTAAATCAGCATACTTGATGCAACTAAGATTTAACTTCTCACTTATCCTTCTAACATAAGAAACATCAATGCCATCACTTAGTAAACGATTATAATCTTTAAACACCACCTCAGGCTTACCATCCTTATAGATAGAACCATCTTTTAGAATAATCACCCTTTTAGCATACTCACAGATTACATCACTACTATGTGAAATCATAATGATGGTAGTGCCTTCTTCATTAAGCTTTTGAAGTATCTTAATCAAAGAATCCTTACCATCCTTATCTAAACCTGCGAATGCTTCATCTAGTATTAAAACCTTAGGTTTTCCAACCAGTACCCCAGCTATCGCTATCTTTCTTTTTTCACCAATAGAAAACTCTAAAGGTGACTTGTCCTTGACATCATCGTAATTAAAGCCTAGATACTCTAACACTTCTTTTATTTGGCCCTCATCTTTTACACCCTTATTCTTTAAAATAAAGCCAACATCCTTTTCAACCGTAGACTCAAAAAGTTGCTTCTCCACAAACTGAAAAATTACACCAATATCATCCCTTTTTAATCCTGCATAATTAAGCTGTCCACTTGTAGGCTTTACAAGTGAAGCCAATATATCCAATAAAGTGGACTTACCACTACCCGTCTTACCAATGATGCCTACAAATTCACCATTTTCAATTCTTAAATTTATGTTCTCTAAAGCCTTAATAGTCTTAAGATAAGTAAAAGACACATTCCTTAATTCAATTGACATAAGGCCTCCACTAATTCGTCTTCATTAATTGGACACTTATCCAATTCAATACCTCTATTTTTTAAATCACGATAAATTCTTACACACAAGGGTATTTCAATATTATTAGTTGTAAGTAATTCAACATCGCTCAAAACATCTCTAGCACTACCATCTCTTATGATATTTCCATCATTAATAACCACAACCCTATCAGCCCTAATAGCCTCATTAATATCATGAGTAATCATAATAATAGTCTTACCCTTTTTATGTAGTCTATCGATAATATTCAAGACATCACTCTTACCCTTGGGATCCAACATAGTTGTAACTTCATCAAAAATAATCGTATCCAAATCAGCAGTTAAAATACCAGCTATCGCAATCCTTTGTTTCTGACCACCAGACAAGAAATGTGTTGATCTATCTTCAAAACCTTCCATATCTACATCGATTAATGCTGACTTAATCCTTTCATCAATATTATCTTTATCTAGATTCTCTGGATAAAAAGCTAAATCCTCTCTTACCAAAGAAGACACAAATTGATTATCAGGATTCTGG